>Ga0118677_10007185_pt1 | contig 18496 bp, 13 predicted proteins | sample AliMusrvi5mmetaG_FD_86154 | JGI IMG/M metagenome (GOLD analysis project Ga0118677, IMG submission 86154) | reverse complement strand
TCTTCTAGCAGCTGCTCCGGGTTCGCCCGGCAACCTGGTCGCGCCCGGTCTCAATCTACTGGCCGCAACTGTATGCACGGGGATCGCGTCGCGTCCCATCTTCGACAGCCTGTCTATGGCGTTAACAAGCGCACAGGAGTCGATTCGTGCGCGTGATGAATTACGCGAACAACGCCTTCAGTTGGCGCATTCGGTAAAAGCAATAGACGAGGCCCTGTATCGGGTCAGCCGGTTGAACGCATCGTTGATCATCGCCCGCCAGCAGGCGGAGGAGGCGCGCCAGTTGAAAGTGCGCTTTGCGAATATGATCAGCCATGAGATCCGCACACCGTTGAACATCATTATCAGCTTCAGCGAGGTGATCGCCAACGCTCCAGAGAGCTATGGCATGATCGAGTGGCCCGCCAGCCTGCGTGACGATGTCACCGAGATATATCGCTCGGGCAGGCATTTGCTGGGATTGATCAATGACGTGCTCGATCTCGCGCAGATTGAGGCGAACCGCGTCATCCTGAAAAAGGAACGCGGCGCAATCCTCGATGTCATCGATCAGGCGGTTGGGCTTGCCGGCAAGTGGTTTGATCATGCCGGCCTGTATCTGCGCACAGAGGTTTTTGGCGACATCCCTGAACTCTCGTTCGACCGCATCCGTATCCGTCAGGTGATTCTGAACCTATTGAGCAATGCGCGGCATTATACGGCGAGAGGCGGCGTGACGGTGCGGGTCGAAGGAACGGCGAACGATGTGGTCGTGTGTGTTCGCGACACGGGGAAGGGGATCAGCCCGGATACTCTGCAGCATCTGTTTGATGAGTTCCAGCACTCCGGTGAGACCGTGGATCAGAGTTCTGGCTCTGGTTTAGGGTTGTCCATCAGCCGCATGTTCGTCGGGTTGCACGGCGGGCGCATGTGGGCCGAGAGCACTGGCATGAACGGCGCAGGGACGGCGGTGTTTTTTACCATCCCGTTGCCGGCGACCAGCATCGCAGCGGATATACCGCCATCGCAACATGATGTCGAGTTCTGGCAGTCGCGTTACGACCAGGCGCGCGGCGAACGCAGCATCATGATTGCCTGTGACGAGTCCACAACTGCGCAAATGATGACCAGAATGCTGAGTAATCAGGGCAAGGTGATGACGACATCGTTTGGCGGCCTCCTGCGTGATTTCTCGGAGCATCAGCCGGATGTGGCGCTGTTGCTCACCGCGGAGGACAATCCGCACAGCGCGATGATTCAACAATTGCTTGAAGCGTCTGGCGATGTGCCGATCATTACCTGCGAATTGATGCACCGTCTCGATGTAGAGGAGCACAACCTGGTTCAGATGACGGATATCAGCGCGTGGCTGCTGAAACCGATCACGCGTGACGACCTTGTTGCGGCGATCTATGCTGTCGCGCCGAATGCGCGCATGGTTCTGTCAGTGGAAGATGACCTGGCGATGGCGCGCTTTTATGACCTCAGCATCGCGAGCGATAAACGGTTTGCCCGCTCGCCTACTGTGGTCAACGTCATGCACACCCGTGATGTCATGCCGTTGCTTGACGAGCATTTGGCCGATGTCATCCTGCTCGATCTCAATCTGGCGGATGGTTCCGGATGGGACGTGTTGGCGCAGGTGCGCGCGCGCTGGTCGCTGGCACAACTACCGGTCATCGTAGTTACGGCGATGGATCGATACGGGGCGCCCGTCATGCGCGCAGGAGAGATCAAGATACACAATACAAACGGGTTCAGCCAACGTCAGACGGTTTTGTGCCTGCAGAATACGCTCGATGCGGTGCTGGGTTAGGCGCGATCCGAGGTTACGTCTACTACCCTGCGGCGACCGGCTGGATGTGTTTCTCCACGCAGGCGAGAAGTTCTGCGCGGCCAATCGGTTTTTGGAAGAACATGTCCGCCCCGAGTGAGAGCGCCAGCTCGCGCTCATCCCAGATCGAGCAGACTGCCAGATTGATGTGATAGGTGTCGGGGTTCGCCTTCAGCTCCTGCAACACTTCCCATCCATCGCGCTTGGGCATCAGCACGTCCAGCAGGATCAGGATGGGTTTGATCTCGCGCGCCAGCTTGAGCACGTTATCCGCTGAAGTGCATCCCACGACCTTGATGGGTTTTAGCGCAAGGAAACGCTGGATGATGCGCGTCATTGCGGGGTCATCGTCGATCACCAGGACAGTGGGGCGGTAGTTTGTGGAAAGGCGCGCGAGCAATCGTGTGGCAGGCGACGGTGTGGGCGCTGGTTCCAGCGATAAAGCGCCTTCGGCTAGTGTGAACAATTGCGCCGCTTCGCCGTAGACAGCGTTCTGCGGCGTCAATCCCTCGACGCCATCTACGAACAGCGTGACCGTATCCAACTGCACAACGGTGTGCATTTTCAATACGCGCGTCGGTGAATGCGCGATCGCCAGGCGCAACAGCTTGATCAACGCGAGACGCAACGCGACGCGATCGGCTGCGATATGGGGTAAATCAGAGGGGATGTCCGCAGTGAGTTGTGACTGTGTCGCGCTGATGATGACCGAGAGCGTCTGAGCGGCGTCGACCACTAATTCGAGCAGGTTGTTTGCGCCGATATTGCGGTTGAAGTCTGCCAGTGAACTGCTGTGCACGCTGTCCTCTTCCGCCGGGATGGATTGAATGGCAGCGATGGCAGCCTGCGGCGACATGTTCCACAAGAGCAGGACGAGTTCTTCGATGGCGCGGTGATTGTCGCGGCGGAATTGCCGGCTGCTGCAGTTAAGCCCTTCTTCCAGTTGCTGGATCGGGACGCCGTCGATGTAACGCCTTTTGAGGATCAGGTAACTGCGGTGACGCGGTAGATTTGCGTCGGGCGCCTCCGCCGGCTTCATACTCTCAATCGCGCGCATGAGCAATTGATGCAGCCTCTGCCCGCATGAGAGCTGTTCGGTCGGACGATACACCTGGTCCAACCAGGGCGCGAGCACACGACCGGGGCCTTTGTCCAGCACACTCATCTCATAGAGGTGCTGGAGCGAAAACCGAATGTGTTGCGTAAATTCCACCGACGTCATCGCGCTAACTATAACCGATCAATTGCCTATAATCCCAGTATGCATTACAACAAACTCGGCTGGTCGAACCTGAACGTTTCAGTCGTCTCTTTAGGTTGCGCCCAGTTTTCAGATCAGTTTACCAAGACACAGAAAACCGAAGCCGACATGATCGCCATCATGCATCGGGCGAATGAACTCGGAATAAACCTGTGGGACACAGCGCCCAGTTACGGTAACGGGGCGTCCGAAACCATCGTTGGAAAGGCGCTGCAGGGCAGGCGCGACAAGGTGTTTCTGGCGACCAAGGTGCGTTATGGGGCGACGATGCCGGAGCAGGTCGAGGAGTCATGCAACGATAGCTTGCGCAGGCTGAATACCGACTATATCGATGTGCTGCAGATACACTGGCCGTCGCACGACGAGCCCAACGAATTGACGATTGCGGGGCTCGCTAAAATGGTGAAGGCTGGCAAAGTGCGCTACGCGTCACTGTCAAACTTCAACCAGGATCAGACTGACCTGGCGTGGTGTGTTTTTCCGGTGATTTCGAATCAGTTGCCCTATGCGCTGGTGTGGCGATATGAGGAGCCCTTGATCAAGTATTGCGGGGAACACAAAATAGGGGTGCTTGCCTACAGCCCCCTGGGCGAGGGCATCCTGACCGGTCGTTACGACGAGAATACGCATTTCCCCCCTGGCGACGTGCGCAACCACGTCGTCTTTTTCCGCGATGACGTCAAGCACCTGGCGCTTCAGGTGACGGCCGTAGTCAAACAGGTAGCCGAAAAACATCACATGACGCCAGCGCAGGTCGCGATAAACTGGACAGCTCGGCAGCCATTCATCAGCAGCGTCATTGTGGGCAGTTCATCCATTGCGCAGGTGGAACAGAATGCTGCCGCGGTCGACTTTACCCTCGATGAAGAAGACGACACAGTGCTGTTAGCAGCGAGCGACGCCTATATGGCGACCGCTCCGCGCTTCCGGACGATGTGGGCAGATGCGTGATTTCATCCGTTATACTCAACCAATATGCGCGTTCCATTATCCTGGTTAAAAGAGTACGTCGATATAACATTGCCAGTCGACCAACTGGCAGAAAAGCTGACCCTGGCGGGGCTCGAAGTCGAGCACATTGAGCACATCGGTCTCCCTGGCGCCGAATTGCCGTGGGATCGCGAACGGATATTTGTCGGACAGTTGTTGAAGGTTGAACGGCATCCTAACGCCGACAAATTGCTGCTCGCCACAGTTGAATATGGCGCGGCACAACCGATTACGGTTGTCACCGGCGCGCCGAACATCGCCCCCGGCGATAGCGGACAAAAGGTAGTGCTGGCTCTCAAGGGCGCGCGCCTGTACGATGGCCACAAGGAAGGCCGCGTGCTGATGACGCTCAAAGAGGCGACGCTGCGCGGCATCAAGAATGACTCGATGGTGTGCAGCGAGAAAGAGCTGGGGCTGAGCGAAGAGCACGACGGCATCATTCTCCTGCCCGGCGACGCGCCTGTGGGCAGCCCGCTGGCCGACTACATCGGTGATGCAGTCCTGGACATTGCGATCCTGCCCAGCACGATTCGCGCAGCATCGATGATCGGCGTCGCGCGCGAAGTGGCTGCGCTCACCGGTCAAACGTTGCGTTACCCGCCGCAGGACTACATCGAAGGCGCCGAGGATGTCGAGTCGCAGGTGGGCATCGAAATCCGCGACCCGCGACTGAACCCGCGTTTCACCATTGGCGTGATCAAGGGCGTGTCGATCAAGCCTTCGCCCTATTGGATGCAGCGCCGTCTGACGCTGGCCGGAATGCGCCCGATCAACAACATCGTGGATGTCTCAAACTACGTCATGCTTGAGATCGGGCAGCCAACGCACGCGTTCAACTATGACGCGATCAGCCAGCCGGCTCGCATCATCACACGCCTCGCGGCGGCGGGCGAGAAGCTGATGACGCTGGATGGGACCGAGCGCCAACTGCAACCGACGGATATCGTCGTCGCAGACGATCAGCGCGCATTGAGCATCGCGGGCGTGATGGGCGGCGCCGATAGCGAAGTGAAGGACAACACGACGAACATCCTGTTCGAGGTAGCTGCGTGGAACTGGGTGAGCATCCGCCGCACGGCGCGCTACCATAACCTGAACAGTGAGGCGTCCTATCGCTTCGCGCGCAATCTGCACCCCGATCTGGCGTTGATCGCACAGCGGCGCGGGCTGGCGTTGCTGCAGCAGCATGCAGGCGGTGTGGTCTCGAAGGGCATTCTGGATGCTTATCCGCTGCCTTTGCCGCCGGTCGTCACGGAACTGGACCCGGAAATGGTTACGCGATTGCTCGGCGTCGAGGTCGGCGTGTATGAGATCACGCGCATCCTGCGCAGCCTTGAGTTCACCGTAGAGGAAGCAGCCGGGAATCGATTGCGCGTCACCGCGCCAACCCATCGAACGGACGTTGAAGGCGCGCATGACCTGATCGAAGAAATCGCGCGCATTTACGGATATGACAACCTCCCCACCACGTTGATGAAGGATGAGATTCCTTCCGGCGAGGGCAACCCGGTTTTTGAGTTTGATGAACAATTGCGCGACCTGCTGGCTGGCATCGGCCTGCAGGAAATAGTCTCATATCGTATGACCACGAGCGAGGCGGAGGCGCGCATGCTGCCGCCTGGGACGCCCAAGGACGACCGCCAGTATGTGGCGGTGGCAAATCCGATCAACCCTGATCGCGTCGTCATGCGCCACACGCTAGTGGCGGGCGCGATTGAGAACCTGGCATCGAACTTGCGCCATCATGCGCGGGTGACGCTATTCGAAATCGGCGCTGTTTATCTTCCCAGTGAAGACGGCGTCCTGCCGGATGAAGTCAATCGCCTGGTCATCGCGATGGCTGGCGCGCGAACCCCGCAAACCTGGCAGCAGCACGATGTCGCCATGATGGACTTCTTTGACTTGAAGGGCGTGGTCGAAACCATGCTGGCGGGGCTGCATGTCAGAGCGTCTCGCTATGAGAAGGTGGATCAACCCATCTTCTATCCGGGACGCGTGGCGAGTGTGTGGGTCGATGTTCGCGGCAAGGAAGCGCGCCAGTTGGGAGTTGTCGGTGAATTGCATCCGCGCGCGCGGGAAGCCTGGGACTTACCGGCCAACATGCCGGTGTTAATCGCCGAGTTTGATGTCGAATCTCTCCGCAGCGCAAGCATAGAACGGTCGGTGATCAGTGACGTTTCGCGGTTTCCTGCTGTGACCGAAGACCTGGCTGTCGTTGTCAGCGAGGACGCGACGGCGGAGCAGGTGTCCACAGTCATCCTGCGCGCCGGCGGCAGCCTGTTGCGTGGCGCCCGCTTGTTTGACATTTATCGGGGAGAACAGGTTGGAGCAGGCAAGAAGAGCATGGCGTATTCGTTGACCTATCAGGTTGGCGATCGCACATTGACAGACAGTGAAGTTGAAAAGCAGCGCGCCAAGATCATCCGCGCGCTCGAATCACAGATTGGCGGCGTAATTCGCAGGTAAAACATGAGTAGAAACGGTTGGATTGCATTACTGACGGGGCTGGTTGTTGCGTGTCTGTGCCTGAGCATGTGCAGCGGGGCGTTCATCATCGGATCAGTGATCTCGCGCAATGCCGGGACGCTCTTCCCGTCAACTGAACCACGCGTTACGCGGCGACCTGCGGTCCCAACCAACACCCCGCGTCCGGTTCAACGCATTCCATTGCCGACCGCAGTCGTCACAGGAACGCGCAGCACTGCACCGGTGTCGAATGTGGATATAACAGGCCAGCTTCCGCGCGAGGATCTAGCTGAGCTGGCAATTCGCTTTAAGGGCGTGTCGCCACAGCAAGCCGTTGTGACCTGCACCGTGCAGGCTAAAGGATTTGATGTTGGCGCCACCCGTCAATTTATCCTGAGCAACCAGGATGCCAGCCACGAATTCACAGTGACGGCGCAACTGAAATACAAGACGCAGTATGCCTATATGTGGGTGGAAACAGCGCCAATCAAGCTCAATATCAACCAGAGCAACCTGCAGAAAGCCGGCGACGAGTTTACGGACAAGGTGCTTACCACCAACCGCGCATTCTTTGGCAGCGAGAAGCTGGGCCCGGACTGTGATCCGCATCTGAGCATCCTGCACGCGAGCGGCGTGGGCAGCACAGTTGGAGGATATTTCTCATCGCCGGATGTGTATCCGCGCGCGGTGCGCCAGGACTCGAATCAAACCAAGATGTTTGTGGTGAATGCGGCGCCTGGTTACAACGGCGCTGATCCAGGCAGCTCAAGTTACATGAGCACGCTGGCGCACGAGCTGCAGCACATGATCAGCTACGACAATGATCATGCTTCCGGACTGTGGCTGGAAGAAGGCGCCGCACAACTTGCCGAAAGGCTGAATGGGTATGCTGACGAAGTTGGCACTGTCTACTCATTTGCCAGCGCCCCCGAGACGCAACTGAATACCTGGTCGGAGGGTAGCGCTGGCGAAAATACCGCGCACTACGGCGCAGGGTATCTCTTCTGGTGTTATCTGTATGATCGCTTCGGGCCAGCAGTGGTGAAGCAACTGGTGCATGCCAAAGAGCGCAGCATCCCCTCGATCATGGCAGCGCTTGCAGCCGAAGGCGTGACCAATCCCGACACAGGCAAGTCTTACGTGTTCGATGACTTGTTTGCCGATTGGGTCGTCGCGAACTTCATGGGCAAGCAAAAGCTCAACAAGACGGATGCCAGCAATCGCTATAACTACGGTGATACGAATGTGCCGCCGATGTCTTTGTTTACGAGCCTGAGCAACGCCGACTTCCCATATGACTCTACTGAGCAGGTGAGCCAGTATGGGACGAACTACATCGAGTTGAAAGGCGACAACACAGTCACTATCGACTTTGCCGGCTCCAACACGGTCCCGATCCTGCCCATCGATGATACCGGCGGCAAGGTGTGGTGGTCGAATCGTGGCGATGCGAGCGACCCACGGCTGACGCGTGAAGTGGACCTGAGCAAGACGAAGAGTGCAACATTAAAGTACCAGGCGTGGTACCGCCTTGAATCCGACTTCGACTATGCTTATGTGAGTGTTTCTACTGATAACGGCGCGACGTGGAAAATACTCAAGACGACGTCTTGCGTCACAACTAACCCGAACGGCGGCAATCTGGGGTGCGGCTACACAGCCTCATCAGGCGGCGATGATAAACCCGGGTGGCTGCAGGAAAGCGCCGACCTGACCCCGTATGCCGGCAAGAAGATTCAGCTTCGCTTCGAGACAGTCACCGACGCCGGCGTGAACCGCGAAGGTCTGGCGATCAACCAGATTGAAATTCCTGAGATCGGGTACAAGGACGACGTCAGCAGTGACGCAGGATGGAAGAGCGAGGGATTTGTGCGCGTCGACAATCTGATACCGCAAGCATGGAAAGTGCAGCTAATGGTGACCCACAAGGATGGCACAGTCAGCCTGCAACGCGTCCCACTGGTGAACAACGCTGCAACGACCACGCTGGACTTCAGCGCGACATCAGGCGACGTCCGCCGCGCGATCCTGGCGATCTCCGCTGTTGCGCCGGTGGTGACCGAACCCGGAAGTTACCAGTTGTCAGTGAAGTAGCGCTTCAACCATCAGCAACAAGAGAGGCAGCCGTCAGGTTGCCTTTTTTGTCTCATCCAGGCTATTTATACGTTCTGGCCTGACGGTGCTATGATCACTAAAGCGGGTATATCTCAATACACCGCCATACATATGAGGTACATAGTTTATGGATAATTTCGGAATACTGGGTGTGATCGGATGGGTTCTGATCTTCGGACTCATCGCATACCTGCTTTACGTCGGTTCAATGCGCGCGCAGGGACGCGCAATGAAGTATTCGGTGACGTTGATCATCCTGCTTGCTATTGGTGGCGTTGCGCTCAATACCGCCGGCAACGGGCTGGTATTCATTCAACCGCAGGAACGCGCCATCGTGATCAGCGCACTCAGTTCGGTGGGCTATCGTGATCCGCCGCTGAATCCCGGGCTGCATTTTATCGTTCCGTTTGCTGAGTCTGTGAAGCGCTATACAGTGGCACAGCAGGCTTACACAATGTCCAAGACGCCCACTGAGGGCAGTGTTAAGGGTGATGACTCGGTTGCCGCGCGCACTTCGGATGGACAGTTGGTGTACATCGATGCAACAGTGCAGTACCAGGTCGACGAGAACCTCGTGACGAATCTGTACATCAAATGGCAGGATCGTTATACCGATGACTTCGTGCGCCCGCAGAGCCGCAGCATCATCTACAACCAGGCAGCCTTGTACAAAGTCGAAGAAGTGTACAGCACCAAGCGCGTGGAATTACAGGCGTTGATTACAACTCAGTTGAAGGAAATCTTTGCGCGCGATGGATTGAAGTTGACGGCGTTCCTTTTGCGCAACGTGACCTTTAGCGATGAGTATGCCGCCTCAATTGAACAGAAGCAGATCGCTCAGCAGAATGCGGAGAAAGCCAAGTTCCTGGTCGAACTGGAGCAGCAGGAAGCGGAGCGCGTGCGTGTGCAGGCCAAGGGTCTGGCCGATGCCGCAATCTCCCGAGCGCAGGGTGATGCCGAATCGCAGGTGATTCGCGCGAAGGCAGAATCCGAGTCACTCGGTTTGATTGCCAACGCGTTGAAGGATAACCCGAATTTGTTGACGTACCGCTACATCGAAAAGCTGGCGCCAACGATCAGCACGATATTCCTGCCGACTAATCAGCCGTTCTTGCTTGATCCCAAGTCGTTCGTAGCGCAACCGACCGTCGTCGGGCCAATCACGCCCACAGTAACGCTACCGTCGATTACCGCGACGACGCCGATCACAAAGTAGCCATTAGCAGTTTAGAGAATCCTTGCGAAAGCCACTGGCTTTCGCAAGGATTGGCAGACTTAAGACTCTTTTGTTGAATCTTCCTTAACGTCGCCGCGCATCTGCGATAGCTGCGCTTCAAGTTCAACACGGCGCGCATTTGATGCGCGGCGGCCTTCCTCCAGAATCGCGTCCACTTCTTTCCTTATCCCCATCCTGAGTGTCTCACCCGACTTTGGCGTGAGAAGTAGAACCGCTGCTGCGCCTGCAAGCGCACCCAGCAAAGCGCCTCCCAGAAAATTGACTATCTTATTCATGTGTATAGCCCCCTTAGGTTATGCCTGTCTCCTGAAGTCTTTACAATCCGATAAAATGAATTATAAACTTGGTGTAAAGAAGCGCAACCGTTGTGTTTCATCGAACAGTGGAACAGGCGGCGCCGACTCTTATGCCAGGATGTTTGAGGAGTAATACACGAGCACAATGAGTATCAAGCGTTTGGAAAAACTTCAACAGTTGCAGCAAGCAGCCGGAATTGACTATGTGGCGCTTGTCCCTGGGGCGAACCTGCTCTATTTCACTGGCGTGCACTACCATTTAAGCGAGCGCCCGATCATTGCAATCTTCCCCGCCCGCGCGGGTGAACAACCTGCATTGGTGGTCCCTCGATTTGAGGCCGGGAAAGCGTTGCATGGCCCGGTGAAGATTGACTGGCGCGTCTACACTTATATGGATGGGCAGAACCCGCAGGACCTGGCAGATCAGGCCGTTAATGATCTTGGCCTTGATCACACGGTTATTGGCGTGGAACCCACGCAAATGCGCGTGCTTGAATCCGGGCTGCTCAGCCATCATGCTCCCGCGGCGCGCCTGGTTTCTGCCGCGGATATCCTCAAACAGATGCGCATGACTAAGGATGCGGACGAGCTGGATCGCATGCGCCGCGCGGCGAAGGCGCCCGAGCGCGTGCTGGCTGAAGCTGTCAAGCGCATCAAGCCCGGCATGACCGAACGCGAGGTCGCGGGTATCTTCATGAGCGTTTCTTTTGAGCAGAATCCGCAGGAACCTGTGTCGGCGCCGCTCGTGCAGACTGGCCTGAGCGCTGCCGATCCGCATGCGTTTGCAGGCGGGCGCGCCGTCCAGCCCGGCGACCTGATGGTGATTGACTTTGGCGCCGTCGTTGAGGACTATGGATCGGATATCACGCGCACCATTGCAATTGGCGAGCCTTCTGCCGAGATGAAGCACATCTATGAAGTGGTCAAGGCGGCGAACGCCGCAGGGCGCGCAGCAGTGCGACCGGGTATCCTGGCTGAAGACATCGATAAGGCCGCGCGCGCGGTTATCGACCAGGCGGGTTACGGGCAGTATTTCACACACCGGACTGGTCATGGGCTTGGGCTTGAAGGCCATGAGTCCCCGTACATGGTGCAGGGCGATAAGACCGTGCTCGAAGTGGGAATGACGTTTACGGTTGAGCCGGGCATTTATATTGAGGGCAAGGGCGGCGTCCGTATCGAAGACGACATGGTTGTGACAGCCGATGGCGGCGAGAGCCTGACAACATTTTCTCGTGATCTGATCATCGCGTGAAGACTGATCTGTTGATCCTATGGTCGTGGGAGTACGACGCTGACTTCCTTGGCATTCTGCAAGCTGCGTGCGCGACGCGCGGTTTGTCCGTGCAGGTGCTTGGGCCGAAGGATCTGGCCGGTCTGCCAGATGAGCTATACAGCGGACGAGTCGATACGGGCGTGATCATCGATCGCGCGTGGGACTGGGGCGGCGAGTATGCGCGCCACTGCGATGCGGTGCGCCAGAAGGGGCTGCTGCTGCTCAACGATTATGATCTTGTGCGACGCGCGTGGAACAAGCCAACGATGCATTACGAGATCATCGCGCATGGCTTGAGTGCGCCGCACATGATCGTGCTGCCCGCCTGCGAGTCGCGCCCTGAGGTTGAACCGGTTGATTTGCCGAAGCTGGGCAAGAGCTTTTCCATCAAAGGAGCGCATGGCGGCGGCAGCGGCGTGTTGGCCCCCGCTGGTTCATGGGAGGAAGTTTTGTCGAAACGTCAGGAATGGGCGACTGACGAAACGATTCTGCAGACGTGGGTCGAACCGCAGATGATCGGCAAGCGGCGCGCGTGGTTCCGCATCTTCTATGCGTGCGGCGCAACATTTCCGTGCTGGGCGGATGATCTGACACATGAACAGACGCCGGTAACGCCAACTGAGGAGAACCTTTATCAACTGCAGATTCTGCGCGGTATGACGCAGCAGATCGCGGGTTTGTGCCAGTTAAATGTGTTTTCCACTGAAATTGCGCTTGATGAGCGCCATGTCTGGCAGGTGGTGGACTACGTCAATGAGCCTTGCGACTATCGTTTGAAGTCCAGGGCGGCCAACGGTGTGCCGGATGGCGTGGTCAAGGACATTGCGCAACGCATTACGGGTTGGGTGGCGCGGCGAGTGTGAAATGTGTCGCAATATTGGCGCATTTAACGCGCACAAAATATAAGATTGGATTTATACTGAAAAGGTTGTACTATCAATCCGCATACGCTTTGACATGACTCCTGTGGTCAGCTAGAATAAGCGTCTGCGAATACTATCAAGAATGTAACATTTACAGGAGAGTCCCCGTGAGTAACGAAGTAATTATTGAACCGCAGGTTAACGACAGCATCCAGGAGAATGCTGCTGTCGAACCGGCGATCACCCTTGATTCCCTGCGACCGCGCATGGGTTTCAAAGGTAAGGTGTCGCGCGTCGATCTCGGCGGCGCGTGGGTTAATCTCGGCCTTGAGGCTGAAGGATATATACATATCTCGCGCATCGTGAGCGCGACTCAGAACCCGGTGACGCGAGTCGCCGATGTGATGAGCCTCGGCGACGAGATCGAAGCGTGGGTTGTTGCCGTCAATCCAACGTTGAAGCGCATTGACCTGACCATGGTGCGCCCGGCCACATACGACTGGACGGCGCTGCGCGTGAACATGAAAGTGATCAGCGCGCGCGTGGTCGCCCTCGAAAGCTTTGGCGCGTTTGTGGATATCGATGGCCCGAAGCACGGTTTGATCCCGTTCAACCTGATGCCCAAGGGTCAGCGTCCGAAGGTTGGCGACGTGCTGGACGCCGTATGGGTGATTGAAGTGAGTGAGGATAAGCGGCGCATCGGTCTGACGATGATTGAACCGCCCCAGCTTCCCTGGGAGAATGTCCATCGCGGCGATGTGTTCAAGGGCGTTGTCATCCGTGTGGAACGCAAAGGCGCGTTTATCGATATCGGCGCCGAGCGCGAGGGGCTTATTCGCTCAACGTCGTTTGGCTCCGGCTTCGTCAATGTGAGTGACTTTGTCACTGTTGGCGAACAGATATCGGTAAAGGTCATCAAGGTGGATGCGCCGAAGAAGCAGATTGACCTGTCTATGGAAGGTCTCGATCCGGACGACTTCATGCTTTCATCGGGCCCCGAAGAAGAGCTCAGCCCGATGGCAGCCGCACTGCAGAAAGCAACGCGCGGCCGCGGCGGCAGATGGAATGAGGCTGCCAAGGGTGGCAGGAAGGGCCGCGAGCAGGAAGATATCCTGGCGCGCACGATGCAACAACTTTCACGAAATCAATAGCGCGTGTGATTGACGGATAGCGCCTGGTTGCGCGATCTGTTAAAGAACTCGAACTTCGTTCCACGGACTGGATTTCGGAGCGCGAGCGAGGCGGGATTTAGGCCAATCCTGCCTCGTTTCTTTTCTATTGGGTACAATCTATCCCTATGGAATACACCGAAGTTGAACGCGACCGCCTCGCGAAACTGGAAAAAATCAAGGCGTCCGGCATCGACCCGTATCCCCCGCGACAACAATTTCACGCTTTGCGCATTCTGGCGCAAGACGCTATCGACCGAGTGGGAAAGTGGCAGGCACAATTGCCGGCGCAAAGCGACGAGGAGCGCCAGAAGACGCTTCATCAAGGCGATTCGACCGTCTGCGCCCTCATGGGACGCGTGGTAGCTCGTCGCATCATGGGCAAGGCCAGCTTTGCGCAAATTGAAGATGGCAGTGGGCGCATCCAGATCTATGCCCGCATCGGCGAAGACTCGATTGACGCGGCGTCTTTCCAACGCTTTAAGGATCTCGACCTGGGTGATTTCATCGAGGCGCGTGGCGCATTGTTCGTCACACGCACCGGCGAACCGACCTTGCGCGTGACCGACTGGGAGTTGTTGAGCAAATCGATCAGCCCATTGCCGATCGCCAAGGAAGAGAAACAGCCTGACGGGTCGATGAAGCGCTATGGCGCTTTTTCCGATCCTGAATTGCGTTACCGGCAACGCTATGCTGATCTTGCCGTCAATCCCGAAGTGCGTGAGGTATTTCGCGCGCGCGCAAAGATCATCAAGGCCTTGCGTGAGTTCATGGACATGAACGACTTCCTCGAAGTGGAAACGCCCGTGCTGCAACCTCTGTATGGCGGGGCAGCCGCGCGGCCGTTCATTACGCACCACAACCAACTCGATCAGGATTTGTATCTGCGCATCTCGTTTGAACTTTACCTGAAGCGGTTACTCGTAGGCGGTTTCGAACGGGTGTATGAGATCGGGCGCGACTTCCGCAATGAAGGCGTGAGCTTCAAGCATAACCCGGAGTTTACACAACTTGAGTTCTACATGGCGTACGCGGATTTCAACACCATAATGGCGTTGACCGAGCAGATGATCCAGCACGCGGCGAGGCAGGTGCTGCCCAATGGCATTACGCAATTTCGCGGCCATACGATCAATCTGTTGCAGCCGTGGAAGCGTATTACCATGCGCGATGCGATCCTTGAGTATACCGACATTGATTACACGCAGTATCCGGACGCCGTCTCGCTTGAGAAGGCAATCAGGTCTGCTGGATTGAATGTCGGGGCTGTGAAAACGCGCGGCAAGTTGATTGATGGCCTGGTCGGCGATTACGTCGAGAAGAACCTGGTTGAGCCCACGTTTTTATACGATTACCCGCGCGATATCTCTCCATTGGCCAAGAGCAAGTTTGGCGATCCTACGACAGTGGAACGATTTGAAGGGTTCATCGGCGGGGTGGAGTTGTTAAACGCCTTCAGCGAGCTGAATGACCCGCTTGACCAGGAACAGCGCTTTGTTGAGGAAGGGATCGGCGCGAAGCTGGGCGATGTTGAAGCGAACCCGCTGGACGAGGACTATCTGCGCGCGATGCGCTATGGGATGCCGCCCAATGGCGGTTTCGGCATGGGCATTGACCGCCTGACGATGGTGTTCACAAACAACGACTCGATTCGCGATGTAATCCTGTTCCCCCACTTGAGAAAGGACGACTAGCGGGCTGTCAGAAAAAGCAAACAGGCGTTGGTGTCACACCAACGCCTGTTTTTATTCGACTATTTCCTACTTCGCGTATTCGACGGCGCGTATCTCGCGAACAACCGTGACCTTGATCTGCCCAGGGTATTCCATCGACTCTTCGATGCGTTTGGCGATGTCGCGGCTGAGCTGGATGCAGGCCAGATCGTCTAACTGCTCTGGTCTGACGATGATGCGCACTTCGCGTCCGGCCTGAACCGCGTACGACTCGGACACGCCGGGGAACTGGCGGGCGGTGTCTTCAAGCTGGCGCACGCGCTTGACGTAGTTCTCAAGCGACTCGCGGCGGGCGCCAGGGCGGGAGCCGCTGATCGCGTCGGAGATTTCAACAATCACCGCCTCGATAGTATCCTGCGGCACGTCGTGATGATGCGATTCGACGCAGTGGATGATCTTCGGGCTGATGCTCTGGCGCTTCAGCAGTTCGACGCCGAGTTGCACGTGCGTTCCCTCGTTCTCGCGGTCAAGCGCCTTGCCGATGTCGTGCAGGAAAGCGCCGGCTCTGCATATCTTGACGTCGGCCTTCAACTCAGATGCGAGCAGGCCGGCGATGCGCGCTGACTCAACGGCATGGAAGAGTTGGTTCTGGCCGTAGCTGGTGCGGTACTTCAACCGCCCCATCGTCTTGATAATATCGACGGGCAGGTTGGGAACGCCAGCCTCCACGGTGGCGCGTTCGCCTTCGTCCCACATAATACGCTCGACTTCGCGCTTGGCATCTTCCAGCGTTTTCTCGATGCGCTGCGGGTGGATGCGCCCGTCGCGCACAAGCGTCTCGAGGCTGCGGCGCGCAATCTCGCGTCGCACCGGATCAAAGCACGAGATCGTCACCGCGTCGGGGGTGTCATCGACGATTACGTCCACGCCGGCCGCCTGCTCAAATGCCTGGATGTTGCGCCCGTTGCGCCCGATGATGCGGCCCTTGACATCCTCATTGGGCAATTCCACCGCGCTGACTGTCTTTTCAGCCACGGTGTCAGTCGCAACGCGCTGGATGGTTTCGAGCACGATCGAACGAGCGCGCATCTCGGCGGTTTCCCGGGTCTGCGCCTCGGTCTCGCGGATGACTCGCGCCATGTCATTGCGGCTTTCCTCGCGCACAGCGTTCAGCAACTCGGTGCGCCCTTCGTCGCGCGTCATGGCCGCGATGCGCTCGAGCGCGGTCACGCGGTCTTTCTGCAGTTTCTCAACATCGGTCGCCAGCTTATCGAGTTGCTGCTGGCGGGTGTTGGCGCGTTTCTCGCGCTGTTCCAGTTTGTCGCGCTGCGAATCCACCTCGGCGCGACGGCGCACCTGACGTTCCTCTTCGCGCTGCACTTCCAACCGGCGTTCCTTGGTTTCACGCTCGGAGGAGTCGCGCAGCTTTTGAATCTCGTCCTTGTTTTGCACGAGCAGTTCGCGCGCCCGGGCTTGCGCCTCGGTAAGGGTGCGATCCGCTTCGGCGCGCAATACTGCGCCTTCGTCATGGGATTGGCGGCGACCGATCCGAAAGGCGATGACGCCTGCCGCAATCGCGGCAGCAATCCCCAGGATCGCCTCAATTATCATTATTATTGGTTCCATACTCGTTTTCTATTCTCGTAATCACGTCTTCTATTATGTCGTAACTAAATCCGTGCCGCGCCAGGTACTCGCTCAACTTGCGCCTGCGCTCATTCGCAGTCTCCAGTTTCGCTACTTTTGGCCAGCGCCGGAGCGCCAGTTCATAACCAGCGGCTTCGTCACTCACGTTTTCAGTCGAAGATTCGATAACAGCGTCACTGACGCCCTTCTTTCGCAGTTCCCAGGCAATCATCCGTTTGCTGCGCGGGCTGGAACCGAGTCTGCTCTCCACCCACGCTTTACTGAACGCTTCATCATCCAGTAACCCGCTCTCGCGCAGGCTGGCGATGACTTGCGCGATGGCGTCCTCATCGACGCCGGCGCGCTGTAAGCGCAGCTTGACCTCGGAAACGGAGCGCGGTCGATAGATGATCAGCCCCAATGCCCGCTGCTTTGCCTTCTCAAGCGTGTCAGCTTCCCGCAACTCTACGATCTCATCATCGCTTAGTCGCTGGCCGATTTTCAGCCATAACGCATGGATCAGGGCTAAACCGAAGGCAAACTCGCCATCGAGGTAGACACTGACGCGGTCTTTAGACTTTTCCTGCGCCTTTAGGGCTGTGATCGTTCCTGACATCCGAAAAACAAAACACGGCTGCAACCAGATTCGCGTTGTTTTACCGGCGAATCATTACAGCCGTAAAAGAGGCCACTTATCGAAATTGCAGCGCTCAAGTCCTGCCTGAATCGCTCAGCCAGCCTTGTCGCTCACTCGTGCGCATCGGATCACCCGACGCCAGATATTTCCTGCCGCTCAGTCGCAAACAACGCTATATAAAAAACCTTTAATGATTATAAACAGTTTTTCGGGCTCATGCCGACTTGGTCACTAGAAAAACCAGTTCAGTTGCGAACTCAAGGCGCTCATAGGTCCACGGGCGCTCCCGCACCAGTTCCATGAAGTGTGTTTCATACGTTGCCGACATGCCTTTTGAGCGCCCACCCAGGCTATGCACCGGGAAGGAAATTAACAGATGATCGGCATTGATGCGATCCAGCAGCTGCGTGCCGGCGCGTTTGTCCACCTGCTCCAGACATGGGATGGCTTTGAGCAGGATTGCCAGGTCCACTTTATGTTCCGTCAATGGGTCATTCAGCACGTTGCCGGCGCGGGTGTGACTGGCGCAGCCGCACAGCACAATGAACTCCTGCAGGAATGACGTCAAGTCTTCATAAATGTCGATGGCGTCATAAGCGGCATGGGTTGCAAGCGGCATCCATGGGAGCGCCAGCGGGTTGAACCCGCACGCGATGTCGAGGACGCTGTGAATGCGTGGGAGCAGTCCAAAGACGGTTGTATAGAGTTGTTCGAGCACCGGGAGGCGTTCATGTGTTGAGGCATGGCTGGACATCATCTGGGAGCAAATCGGGCGCAGCGCAGCCACCCCGCCAGCCTGAACCGCTGCCCGCATCTCGGTCAACAGCGTCTCATAACGCGGCGGCTTCTCCAGGTAAGCGCCGCCCACCTGGTGGAGCTTGTTGCGCGTGGCTTTCACAGCCTCCTTGTAGCTATTGCGCCGGGACAGTTCCACTGCGCCAATGCTGCGGATGAAATCTGGCGCAACGTGCCGGTACTTCACACTCGCCTTGACTTCTGCCGACAGGTCATCCAACTCGCTCATATGGCCTGTCTGGCAACATTGGCTTGATGCAGTTTGTCCATGAGTTGCGC
>Ga0118677_10004082_pt1 | contig 18498 bp, 13 predicted proteins | sample AliMusrvi5mmetaG_FD_86154 | JGI IMG/M metagenome (GOLD analysis project Ga0118677, IMG submission 86154) | reverse complement strand
CCATTCTAATTGTTCCGAGCGTTCCTCGGCACCGAGGACCTTGTTTTCCATCTCCTTGAGCGCCGGGGTGATGTAGCGCTCGGCGTTAGACATGGTTTGCTTGCGGGTGTAATCGTCGGGCACTTTCGCCAGATGCGAGGTGGTGATTTCGATGAAATAGCCGAAAACATTGTTGAACTTGATTTTAAGCGAGTCGATGCCCGTGCGCTGGCGTTCATCGGCTTGAAGACGGGCGATCCAATCCTTGCCACCGCTTGCTGCGCTGCGCAGTTCGTCGAGTTCGGGCGACCAGCCGTCGCGAATGATCCCGCCGTCCCGCAGGTTGGCAGGCGGCTCATCGGCCAGCGCGGTTTGTAACATCTTTGTCAGGTCGGAGAAATCGTGGAGCCGCGAGGTGAGTGTGCTGGCGAGCCCTGAGTGCTCGCTGGCGAGAGTGGCCAGATCTTCCTTGAGGGCGGGAATATGCGATAAGGAAATGGCGAGGGACAGCAGATCGCGGGCATTGCCACTGCCTTGGGACAGCCGGCCGGTGGTGCGCTCAATGTCGCGGATGCCCTTGAGCGCGTCGCGGCATTTGGCCAAAAGAAACGGCTCCGCCAGAAAGCCGGCGATGAGGTCCTGTCTGGATGTTAGAACGGCGATGTCCCGCAGCGGATGCAAAATCCAATCCCGCAATAGTCGCGCACCCATCGGGGTGGCGGTTCGATCGAGCACACCTAACAGCGTATGAGCTTTGCCAGAGCGGCTTTCCACCAGATCGAGGTTGCGCTGGGAGGCGGCATCGATGAGGACGTGGTCGCTGCTGGCACGCACCTGCGGCGGATGGATGTGGCTGCAGGTCCGGCGGAGCTGGTGGATGAGGTAATGCAGGACGGCCCCGGCGGCACCGCTGGCGGCGTGGAGCTGCGAGCATCCGAAGCCATCGAGCGAGTGGACGTTGAAATGATCGCGCAGCAATTGGCTGGCATGCTCGGGCAGGAAGGCATAACCGTCATAGGGCAGGCTGTGGAGCAGCTTGCCGAATTCCGCAGTTTGATGGTCAGGGACTAACAATTCGGATGGACTGATACGCGCCAGTTCATCCTCGAGTTGCCCGAAATCCACAAACTCGGCGATAACGAACTCACCGGTGGTGTGGTCCACGCAGGCCAGGCCGAGAGATTTGCCGTGTCGGCAGACGGCGGCCAGATAGTTCGGGCGCTGGTCGTCGAGGAGGGTCATGTCGTCGATCGACCCGGCGGTTAGGATGCGTGAAATCTCGCGTTCGACGAGTTTACCGGGTTTGGGATCGGACGTTTGTTCGGCGATGGCCACCCGTTTGCCAGCTTTTAGCAGGCGAGCCAAATAGCCCTGAGCGGCATGATAGGGCACGCCGCACATGGGGATGCCATTGCGGCGGGTGAGGGCCACGTTAAGGATGGGCGAGGCAGTTTTGGCGTCCTCGAAGAACATTTCGTAAAAATCCCCGAGCCGGTACATCAGCAGAACATCCGCAGGCAAGGACTTCCGCATGGCCTGATATTGGGCCATCATCGGGGTGAGTACGGGCTCGGACATGCCCCAGCTTGGCGGCTTTCCTCCCTCATGAAAATCACGAATTTGGAAAATTCCGGGTTTCGGGCAGGCGATCTGGCGGTAAAGGGATCCCTGGGTAGCAAGGCCCATCGGGTATGGGGGCAGCAAAGTTTCGCAATCTCGGCCCGCCCCGACCACGAATCGATGATTCGCAGCGCCCTGGGCTTGCCCAATAGGCGGCTATCAGTCAGACTCACGGCATGGGCAATTGGCTGGGGAAAATTTTTGGCATGGCACGGGCACTGATATGCAGGTGGCGGACGGTGGTGCTGTTGTCGCTGCTCGGCGGCGGGGTGTCCTTGTTCGGGTTGGGTGGTGCACGCTGGTGGATCTTTGACCTGTGCAATCATTTCCAGGCGCAGTACTTCGGGTTTCAGGTGCTGTGCCTGCTCGGGCTGTTCGTCCTTCGGCGGTTCCGCTGGGCGTTGCTCCCGGCCGTGTTTTTGATCCTTCCCTGCTGGAATTTGGCACCATATTACCTCCCCCACAAGGACGCCCCACTCCTCTCTCGGCCGCTGCGAGTGCTCAGTTTCAATGTCCTGCTCACCAACACCCGCTACGCCGATACCTTGCACTGGGTCCAACAAACCCACCCCGATATCGCGTTTTTCCCAGAGGTCACCCACTCGTGGGAGCTCGGCCTCGATCCCTTGAAAACCACCATGCCTCACAGCATCATCTACGCCGACACCCACAACTTTGGTTTCGCGTTGTTTTCCAAGTATCCCATCGTCGAGCACGTCCTAGTGCCTAGCCGCTTCCATGGCATCACCATGGTGCAGGTCACACTTGATGTGGATGGCCGGCAGGTGCTCTTTTTCGGCATGCATCCACCGTCGCCACTCTCGGCGGACCTCTCTGAGGCCCGCGACGACGCCTTCAAGGAACTCGCCAAACAACTGCACGGTGAAACCCGGCCGGTCATCGTGGTCGGCGACTTCAATGCCACGCCCTGGAGTCATGCGGTTGAACCCTTGCACAAAGCCGGCTTGCGCGACAGCATGCTCGGCCGGGGCCTCAGCGCTACATGGCGGCGGAACTTCCCGCTGGTGGCCATTCCCATCGACCAGATCCTGCTCCGCGGGCCAATCGGCACCGAGGCCCGCTGGACCGGGCCGGACCTCGGATCCGATCACTGGCCGGTGGTGGGGGATTTGCGATGGTGAGCCAGAAGAGCAACCCCACTGTCGGAGGTTAAGCTCACTGGCAACCGACAACCGCCCCGAACCCGCACCGAAAAAACATGAATCCTAGCGCCCCGGCATGGGCATCGGTGCGATAGGCGATGAGGGGGAACGCAGCTCGCTATGGCGCTTCTGGGTGACGGCAGGAACGTAGTGCCCGCTAGGCAGGGTGCGCAGTGGTTTGGAATTTGACAGATTATCCTTGTCCAGGCGGCGGGCTGGTGTTTGAGTTCTGCATGTGAGAACGACCTTGCCTGTGCCCTGCGCGAAGCCCGCGCATTTTGCCCTGCGCGAAGCCCGCGCATTTTGGCCTGTCGTTACCCAACAAGTCGCAGATGACGAGCCGCGTAACGCAACTCAACCACCCCGCTAACTAACCGAACCACGCTCCTGCCATCGCTCAGGAGGCACCAAACCTGACAACCCTATGAGACGATGAATGAAACCGACTACGAGCCTGATTCCCGAGTGATGCCAGAGCGGATTGCTGCATCTGTGATTGTCGCAGGCTCGGTCATGAGTGTGTTCGCGCTATTTGGATGGATGCTAGCGATGCGTGCATCGGTTCTTTTCATGATCCCACTGACGATGATGTAGCTTCCAGATACCTCAGACATTCGGCTCGCCTGTGACTTGTGCCCCGCTAAATTTCATGGAAGGTTATACCTTATGCACTTGTGAAGTATGTCCAGAATGATGTCCTCATAAAATTTTAGGCGAACGCCTAGCAGCCGGGCGTTTGGGGTGGGGTTGGTGTGAGACAGTGGTGCTGATGCCGGTCGGCCACGGTAATTTGTTAGCTTTCTTGATGACACGAGATGGACTTCCATGCCCGCCGCGCCGGGCCGCAGAACCCCATCAAAGCGGGTCAACTCGCGGAAGCGCACAGGGTCGTCGCGGTTGTTGTCATAGAGTTTTTTGAACGGGGCGAGCGCCTGGTAGCCCGCATGCGCTCTATCAATGGCCGGAAGCGCACCCGCAGGTCATCGTAGTTGTCCACCCACTCGAAGTAGATGGGATGGCCCTGTGCGGTGTGGAAGAAATCGCCGTGCATCACCTTGTCGGCCCAATAACTTGAGGGAAGACTGTCCAGGGCAGGCAATCGGTGCAACATCTACCAAATTGGGAATTTAAGAAAATTATGGCGACAGCAATCGTTTACAGCTCGAAAAACTACCACATGAATAAAGGATTTTTTGCGGCATCCTGCCGCAATCCAAAGCGCAGGAGCCGTTCCAGAGGAAGCCGCTTGCTCCGGCGACGCCCATTCCGCAGAGCGGGATTTGGCCTTTCCAGGCGCGTTCCTTATGCGCATTCGGCAGGATGCCGAATGTTGCCGCCAGGATGGCGGCGCTCCCCGCCAAATGCACCGCTGACATGCGCTGGGAGCGTCGGCGTCTCGCCGACAGCTTGCGGCATCCTGCCGCAATGCAAAGCGCAGGGAGCGCCCCAGCGAAAGCCACTCGTTCTAACGGCACTCATTCCGCAGAACAGGATTTGGCCTTTCCAAGCGCGTTCCTTACGCCCATTCGGCAGGATGCCGAATGTTGCCGCCAGGATGGCGGCGCTCCCCGCCAGACGACTGCCCTGGCTCCGTGCATGGGCGAATGGCGGCGAGGATGCCACCACTCCTTGAGTTCCACCCGGCTGTGGCAGGCCGGAGCCAGCACCGAGCGGTCCCGAGTGACCGGATTTTGCCTAAATAGGCGCTTGGTTTTGCGTGAGCAATCGCGGAGTTGACGGGGAGGGGCAGAATTGCTCAAATGCAGATGGATGGACGCAGTGAGCTATCCGTTAACCCACAACAACACGATTCCCAAACATGAAAGACTTCCTAGCGCCAGAAATCCGCAATTTTGCCGTGGTCGGTCACGCCGCCACCGGCAAAACCCTGCTGTGCGAGTCCATGCTGGTATGCGCAGGGCGCATCCAGCGGGCAGGCACCATCGAACAGGGGAACACAGTCTCAGATTTCCACCCCGACGAAAAAGAACACCACCAGTCGATCCATGCCACGGTGCTCACTTCCGAGTGGCTCGGCCGGGAAATCAACGCCATCGACTGCCCCGGTATGCCGGATTTTGTCAGCGAACCATTGAGCGCAATCCGGGTGGCCGATTTCGCTTTGATCGTCATCAGCGGGGTCAACGGCGTGGAAACGGGGGCCGACGAGGTGTGGGCGGCTGCCAGTGACTATGGCATTCCCAAATTTCTGGTGATTAACTTGTTAGACCGGGAACGCACGCGCTTTGATGCAATTTTGGAGGAAGCCCGCGACCACTACGGGGCGCGGGTGTTTCCGATGACCCTGCCGGTGGACGCCGGGCCGGGCTTCCGCTCGGTGCTCGATGTGATGCGCTCGGAAGTGATCACATTCGCCGAAGACGGCAGCGGCCGCTATGAGGAGCGCCCCGCCGACGGCGAGCTCAAGGAACGCGTGCAGGAACTCCACCGCCAGTTGATCGATATGGTGGCGGAGTCCGAGGATTCCCTGTTGGAGAAGTTCTTCGAGGAGGGCACGCTCACTGAAGAGGAGTTGCGGGCTCATGTGCATGACGCCGTGCAAAAAGGCTTGGTGGTGCCGGTCTTTGCAGCCTCGGGCGCGAAAAACGTCGGTGTGTCGCGCCTGATGGACTTTATCGCCAAATATGGTTCCTCACCGGTGGATCGCGCCACGGTGGAGGCCACCACTCCCGATGGAGCACCCGTGACCGTGTCGTTGGATGACGGGGTCACGGTCGCTTATGTGTTCAAAACGATGCATGAACAGCACGTCGGGACGCTTTCATACTTCCGGGTGTATAGCGGGGATGTGACCACGGGCACCGAGTTATACAATGCCAGCCGCGGGGAGAGCGAGCGCATCGGCCAGTTGTACCGGGTGAATGGTTCGCACCGCGAACCGGTCGGCGCACTGCACGCCGGAGACATCGGAGCGGTGGTGAAATTGCGTTCGACCCTAACAGGCCACACCCTTTGCTCGCCGTCACGGCGGGTGGTTCTGCCGACGGTGGCATTTCCCGCAGCCAACACCCGCGGTGCTTTGGTGGCGAAGTCGCGGGCGGATTTGAACAAACTCGGCGAGGGGTTGTCGATATTGCGCGAGGAAGATCCGACGTTTGAATTCCATTTCGATCCTTCGTTAGGCCAGACTATTGTTTCCGGCCAGGGCGAGTTGCAACTTCAGATCGTCGCTGAGGAACTCAAACGCCGCTTCAACGTGGAAGTCGAACTCGTCGAACCGCGCGTCTCTTATCGCGAAACCATCAAACGCCAGGGGGATTCCAAATACCGCCACAAGAAGCAAACCGGCGGTGCCGGCCAATTCGCCGAAGTGTGGCTGCGCGTCGAGAGCCTGCCATCGGAAAGCGGCCTGGTCTTCACCAATTCGCTAGTCGGCAGCAATGTTGACCGCGTATTCGTTGCCTCCGTTGAAAAAGGCGTCCATACCGCCTGCACCCACGGCCCCTACGCAGGATTTCCCGTCACCGACGTAAAGGTGGACTTTTACGATGGCAAGCAGCACCCGGTGGATTCCAAGGACATCGCCTTCCAAATCGCCGGCAAAGCCGCCTTCAACGAGGCGTTCCTGCTGGCCACACCTCGCTTGCTGGAGCCGATCATGCTGTTGCGGGTCAAGGTGCCATCCGATGCGGTGGGCTCAGTCATGGCCGATCTGTCCGGCCGCCGCGGGCGGGTCATGGGCATGGAAACCGAGGGTCGCTTCGAGGTGGTCGTCACCCAGGTGCCGCAGGCGGAATTATATAAGTATTCCAGCCAGTTGCGCGCCCTGTCGGCGGGCCGTGGGCGTCACCGCGAGCAGTTCGATCATTACGAAGAGGTGCCGCATGAGTTGGAGGCCAAGATCGTGGCCGAACACAAAAAACAGGTGCGCGAAGTCGAGGAGTGAGAGGAGCGCCGCCGCCGGCTCGGGCCAGGGATGCCAGGAGCCAGCGGAGGGCGCACGCAAGGTGCTTGCCAAGCGGCCGCGTGAGCGGTTAACTCGGCCGCGATGCTAACCGTCGGAATTCTAGCCAATCCTAAGATGAGCGGGGCGCTGCAAGCCCTGCAGGCACTGCGCGCCGCGTTGCTGGCGCGCGGCTGCCGCCCGGTGCTGGACCTGCAAACCGCCGCCATGGCCGGTGAATCCGGCGGCATTCCGGCCTGCGAGTTTGCCGGCTGTGTCGATCTGGCCGCCGTGCTCGGCGGCGATGGCACCATGCTCGACGCGATATCGCGTTTGGGCGATTTTGCCAAACCGGTGGCTGGCATCAACATCGGGCGGCTCGGGTTTCTCACAAGCTGCACCGACGCCGAGCTGGATGCCTTCGCCGCCGCCATCACCGAGGGCCGCTTCACCACCAGCGTGCGTTCCTTGTTGCAGGCCACCATTTTCCGCAACGGCGCGGTCGGCGCGGCTTTTGTCGCGCTCAACGAAGTCGCCCTCGCGCGTGGCGAAACCGGGCGGCTCGTCGCGCTGCGTGCCACGGTGAACGCCGAATTGCTCAATCACTATCGCGCGGATGGCTTGATCGTGGCCACTCCGACGGGCTCGACCGCTTATTCCCTGTCCGCCGGCGGACCGCTCATCGAGCCGGCCGCGGCGGTCTTTGTCATCACGCCGATATGTCCGCACAGTCTGAGCCAGCGCTCCTTGGTGTTGGCCGATGATGCGGTGGTGGAGATTGCTCCGGAAGCGGTCGATGGCGGGCCGATGATCTTTACCGCCGACGGGCGCGACACCACACACGTCGCCGCCGGCGACCGGATTGTGGTGTGCAAATCCCCCCGCTCCCTGCGCCTGTTGCTGCTGGAAGACCGCTCGTTCTATCAGGCGTTGCGCCAGAAACTGCGCTGGCAGGGGCTTTGACCTCGCCGTGGAAGGTCTTGCCAAGCCAGCTAAATAGTCGGGGTTTCCGAAATAATATCGGTTGACAAGGTCCGCGCACGGATTAATTTCTGGTTGTCATGAAAACGAAATTATATCTTGCCTCGTTGGCTCTCACATTGCCGGCTTTTGCCGGAGGCCCTGCCAGAGAAGTCGCCGCCCCCGCTGCCGAGCCCAGCCTTTGGTCCTGGTTTATAGGTGGTTCGGTCGGGTATCTGGCCGATGCGCAGGAAGCGATGTATAACGGTCACATCGGCGTCAACACCCCGTGGAATGTCGGTGGTTGGAATGTCGCGCTTTTCGGCGAAGTGGGCTACAGCCAAATCAAAGACAACTTTCAGACTTACTACGGGTCGTTGGTCGGACCTAACAGTTCAATCGCGAATGTGGACACCAAGACCGACATTACCCCGCTCACCTTCAACATCAAGTTTGAGCGCCCCATCGCGGACAATCTGCATGTGTATGCGGGTGCGGGACTGGGTGGCGCCATGGTGGATATCAGCACCAGCTCCAATGTTGGGCTTTTCAATTACTCGCATCACGAGTCGGTCTTCACATCACAGGTTTTCGCCGGGCTGAGCTACAAATTCTGCCCGGCCTTCGAGATGTACGGTGGTGCCCGTTGGATCTACCTCAACGACGTGAAAATCGCCAATTCCAACTTCAGTTTCAGCAACAACGACTGCCTGTTTGAATTGGGCGGGCGCATCACATTCTGATTCGAGTCCTCTCCTGACCCTATCTCCGGCCGCCTGGCGCAAGCCCGGCGGCCGGTCTCGATTTTTTCCTGCTAGGAAAGGCGATCCCCGGCGCACCCTGCGAGTGCCGCGATCCGGATCCGTTCTAACTAAAATGCCAGCCCCGCCCCGCCGCCGCGGTTTCCACCACACGATTCTGCTCTCGCAACCTGACATCATGAACACAAGCAATGCGTCCGTTGTCGCCAAAATTGGCGGCGTGGTTCTTTGGATCTCGGTGCCTTTCGCGGCACAAGCGAGTCTCACCGTTGAAAATATAAGCGGCACCGACTTTATATATGATTCGGTGGCAAATATCACCTGGACGCGCGACGGGGGAATTTCAGGCCAGCCATTCACGGCCTGGCAGGACGCGACGGACTGGGCGGCGAGCCTGAGCTTTGGCGGGATGGAGAGCGTGCGCTGGCAGTTGCCCGATCAGGCGCAATTCGCCTCATTGTTTACCCAGCTTGAACCCCTTGGCGCGCCGGGCACGCCGGGCGCGGATCACAAGTACGGCGCCGTGGTGGCGTTTGGTAGCGGTGCCAATGAATTCGCCGCCAACGTCGCCCCGGTGTATTGGGCGTCCACCCAGGGCGTGAATTTCAATTTCTATTACGGCTACGCGGGCAGTGACACCAGCACCTTCAGCCCGCCGCCCTATGCCGCGTGGGCGGTGGCGCTGGTGCCCGAGCCATCCCTCTGGAGCTTGCTGGCTGTAGGCATGGCTGGTTGCTTGGGATATCGAAGGCGCTGAGGCCCGTCGGCTTGAGGCGGGCCGGCCCGGATCGGGGTTGCTGGCCCCGCTGTGGCGGGATTGGCTGCCAGTCGCTTTGCCAGGGCGGGAGCCGCGCGTCCGGCTTGGTGGGTGTCAAGCGGCTCGTTGCGCACGCTTGCCTCCAAGCCGTCGCCGGGGCCTGGCTACGGCACATATCCGAGCCAGGGACCGAGCCATTTCTCCGCGCTCGCCAAGGCCATGCCCTTGCGCTGGGCGTAGTCTTCGAGCTGGTCCTTTTGCAGGTCCGATAGCGCGAAGTAATGGCTCTCGGGGTGGGAGAAATACAGGCCGCAAACGGCGGCACCGGGATGCATGGCATAACTTTCCGTTAGTATAACTCCGGTGGCGGCCGTCGCATCCAACAAGTCGAACAGAAGCGGCTTCTCGCTGTGATCCGGTTGGGACGGATAGCCCGGGGCCGGGCGGATCCCGCGGTAGGTTTCGTGAATGAGCTGCTCGGGCGTCAGTTCGCTCGACGTCTCGTAGCCCCATGCCACCCGGGCGCGATGGTGGAGCAGTTCGGCAAAGGCTTCGGCAAACCGGTCGGCGAGGGCCTTGACCATGATGGATCCGTATGGATCGTTGGCCAGGGTCAACTCCGCGGCGAATTCGTCCGCACCGTGAATGCCGACGACGAAGCCACCGAGGTAATCCTGCTGGGTGCCGGGTGCCACCCAGTCGGCCAGCGCGACGTTGGGTTTGCCGGAGTCTTTGTGGATTTGTTGGCGCAGGCTATGCAAACGGGTGCGTTCCGCGCGGCGCGAGTCATCCGTCCATACGATCAGGTCGTCGCCTTGAGCATTGGCCGGGAAAAATCCGTACACGCCGCGCGCCACGAAGCGGTTTTGCGCTAGGATGCGTTCAATCCAGTCCAGCGCGTCGCGATGGAGTTTGGCGGCTTCGACGGCGGCTTCGGCGTTTCTGGTTTTGAGCACCCCGGCGGCACGGTCCCACACGCCCCGCAGTTCCCAAGCGTGGAAAAACGGCGTCCAGTCGATGTATTCAATCAAGCTGCGCAGCGGGATTCCGGGCAGGATGCCCGGACCACCTGCGGCGTCCTGCCCGCAGATCCGCGTGCCCAGGAACGCGGGCACTGGCGGCGTATAGGCGGACCAATCGAAAACCGGTTTGGCGGCGCGGGCCGCCGCAAGGGTGAGCACCGCCTTCTTCGGGCCGGCGAGAAAGTTGTCGCGCAGCCGCTGTTGTTTGGTCAGGTTTTCCGTTACGAACGCGTCGCGGCGCTCCTTGGAAAATAGCGAGGTGGTGGCAGGCACCGAGCGTGAGGCATCGAGCACGTGAACCACCGGGCCGGAGTAATGTTGGGCGATTTTGATAGCGGTATGGGCGGCGGAGGTGGTGGCTCCGCCAATGAGCAAGGGCAGGCGCATGCCGGCACGTTCCATTTCCTTGGCGACGTGGACCATTTCATCGAGCGAGGGGGTTATCAGACCTGACAGGCCGATGACATCCGCGCCGAGTTCGCGTGCCTTGTCGAGGATTTTGTCACACGACACCATCACGCCCAGGTCGGTGACCTCGTAGCCATTGCACGACAGCACGACGCCGACGATGTTCTTGCCGATGTCATGCACGTCGCCCTTGACCGTGGCGATGAGGAATCGGCCGGCGGAGCGACCGCGCAGCGCCAGTTGCAATGCCTCGTCGGCGCTGAGCGCCGGGTTTTCCGTGAGAATGGCAGCGATGTCCGAGCCAAGAAACTCGGCCTTCTCCGCCTCCATGAATGGGGTTAGCCAGGCGACCGCCTTTTTCATCACGCGGGCGGATTTGACCACTTGCGGCAGGAACATCTTGCCGGCACCGAACAGATCGCCGACTACGCCCATGCCATCCATCAGCGGGCCTTCAATGACCTTGAGCGGGCGGCCATATTGCTGCCTGGCGGCCTCGGTGTCCTCATCAATAAAGCGGTCGATGCCCTTGAGCAGGGCGTGTTCGAGGCGCTTTTCCACCGGGTCGTTGCGCCAGCTGAGGTCTTCCTCGAGTTTTTTGCCACCCTGGCCTTTGAAGCGCTCGGCGAGTTCGAGCAGCCGTTCGGTGGCGTCCGGGCGGCGGTTGAGCAGCACGTCCTCGACACAGCCGAGCAGTTCCTTGGGAATCTCATCATAGACTTCCAGCATGCCGGCGTTGACAATGCCCATGTCCATGCCGGCCTGGGTCGCATGATAGAGAAACGCCGAGTGCATCGCCTCGCGCACCGCGTTGTTGCCACGAAACGAAAATGAAATATTGGAAACGCCGCCCGATACCTTGGCCCCCGGCAGGTTGTGCTTGATCCAGCGCGTGGCGTTGATGAAATCCAGCGCGTAGTTGTTGTGCTCGTCGATACCGGTGGCGACCGTTAGAATGTTAGGGTCGAAGATGATATCATCCGGATTGAAGCCGACCTCATCGACCAGCAGGCGGTAGGCGCGCTCACAGATGCGGATTTTCTCGCTATACGAGGCGGCCTGGCCGTTTTCATCGAAGGCCATGACTACCACCGCCGCGCCGTAGCGCATGATATGGCGCGCCTGTCGGACGAAAGTCGCCTCGCCTTCCTTGAGCGAGATTGAGTTGACGATGCCCTTGCCTTGCAGGCACTTGAGTCCGGCCTCAATGATTTCCCACTTGGAGGAATCGACCATGATAGGCACCCGTGCGACATCCGGTTCGCCCTGCAACAGGTGCAGGAATCGCGACATCATCGCCTTGCCATCGATCAGGCCGTCGTCGAAACAGATATCGATCACATTGGCACCGTTGGCCACTTGTTGGCGCGCCACTTCCACCGCCGCCTCGAGGTTGCCGGCACGCACGAGTTTGGCAAATTGCGGCGAGCCGGCGACATTGGCGCGTTCGCCTATCATCAGGAAGCGCTTGTCGGAGGTGTGGTTGTAGGCCTCGGTGCCGGAAAGGCGCAGGGCATGGGGAATGGTGGGCATAAGATGGGATGAAGTTTACCGCAAGTGGCAACGCACAGCGGGCTGTGCTAGGGAAGGGGACTCTGCTGCGGATTGACGTTGGGGCGGACGGAGTGTGTTGTTCAGGGCATTCATTCTCATTCAATGACCGGCACAAGCCGCGGTGCGATTCCCTCGACCGCGCGGGCGATGGCGGCGATGTGTTCGGGGGTGTTGCCGCAGCAACCGCCGGCCAGATTTAGCAGGCCGTCACGCGCGAGGCCGGCCATGAAATCATGCATTTGTTGGGGGTCGAGGTCGAAGCCGGTGGGTGCCAGCGGATTGGGCAACCCGGCATTGGGGTAGCAGGAAATGCAGGTGCAGGCACAGGCGGCGAGTTCCTCCAGGTGGGGCCGCAGCAGGTCGGGGCCGAGCGAGCAATTGAGGCCGATGGCGAGGGGTTTGACGTGGGCGAAGGCGTTCCAGAACGCCTCGACTTTCTGCGCGGAAATCATGGTTTCGCCACCACGGCCGACCGCCGCCGAGAGGATCAGCGGCAGGCGTCGCTGGTCTTCAGCGAACACTTCCTGGGCCGCGACAGCCGCGGCCTTGGCATTGAGGGAATCAAAGATGGTTTCTATTAGGAGAATATCACAGCCGCCTTCCATCAGCGCGCGGATCTGTTGCTTGTAGGCGACCAGCACCTGGTCAAAGGTCACCACCCGGAAGCCGTGATCGTCGGCATCCGGCGAGTTGCTCAGCGACACGGTGAGCGGGCCGATGGCACCGGCCACATAGCGGCGGCGGCCGCTGTCACTGCCGACATCGTCGGCCCATTTGCGGCAGAGGCGGGCGGACTCGAAGTTGAGTTCCCAAGCGAGCTCATTGAGAAACGCATGGTCCAGGATATTTTGGTAAAACTGCGGATCCTTGCGGCCACCGTGCTCGCGCGGATCGGCCACAAAAAACTCACTTTGCGCCAGCGTCGTCGCGGAAAACGTGTTGGTCTCGCAAATGTCCGCGCCCGCCTCGAAAAAGCGCCGGTGCACATCCCCGATGACCTCGGGGCGCGTCACCGAAAGAATGTCGCCGTTGTTGAGCAAATCCTTGGCGTTGGCGGCAAAGCGGCTGCCGCGGGCATCCGCCTCGCTCAACCCGTAGCTGCGAATGGTCGTGCCCATCGCCCCATCGAGGACCATGATGCGTTCCGCGAGGGCTTGTCGAAGGTCTGTACTGGGATCGGCCTGGGGCATGCGCCTACCATACCCACTTTTCCCGATAGGGCAAGCGACAAATCATCTTATCAGGATATGATGATGGGAAAACCGGCCGCCCATGCGGGTCAAGTTAGTGACGTTTTCAGGATTTTCGGGACAATTCTTACCACTGAGGCACTGAGGTCCACTGAAGCCACTGAAATATTTAAGAAATTTCTTCTCAGTGACCTCAGTGGCTCTCAGCGTCTCAGTGGTTTTCTTACGCCCGATTCTCCAGAACCCCGTGATTTCTCGCTCATCTGCCCCTTGACTTGACGCGCATGCCCGCGGCCCCTCCGGCGAATTCGCGGCATTTTTTGCGCGCGCTGCAAAGAATGGTCCGGCGCTCGCGTATCGGCGGTATGGCTAGCAAATTTTTACTTGGCACCGTGGTGCTGGTGACGGCCCTCCTGCCCGCGGCGCAAGCGCTGGAGGGGGACCCGTACGCGAACGAAACGCCGCCGCAGCGCGACGCGCGCATGAGCTGGTGGCGCGAGGCGAAGTTTGGCATGTTCATCCATTGGGGCGTCTATGCCGTGCCCGCCGGAACCTACAAGGACAAGCAAATCGCCGACATCGGCGAGTGGATCATGTGGAACGGCAGGATCCCGGTCAGCGACTACCGGGCGTTTGGCCAGCACTTCAACCCCACCAAGTATGACCCGGCCGCTTGGGCGGCCTTGGCCAAGGAGGCGGGCATGCGCTACATGATCATCACCGCCAAACACCACGACGGCTTCGCGTTGTTTCCCACCGCCGCCAGCAAGTGGAATGTCGTCGATGCCACCCCGTGGAAAAAAGACCTCATCGGCCCGCTTGCCGCCGCAGCCCGCGCGCAGGGCCTGAAATTCGGCCTCTACTATTCCCAGGCGCAGGACTGGAACAACCCCGGCGGCGCCAAGATGGGCATGAAGGACGGCGAGGGTTGGGATGACGCCCAAAAAGGCAGCTTCGACCAATACCTCGATGCGGTGGCCGTGCCCCAGGTCACCGAGGTTCTAACAAACTACAAGCCCGACGTGCTGTGGTGGGACACGCCGCACCTGATGACCCCACCGCGGGCGGCCAAGCTCGCCAAGCTGCTCGCCCTGCAGCCCGGCATCATCCACAACAACCGGCTCGGCGGCGGTTACCGCGGCGACACCGAAACGCCCGAGCAGCAGATTCCCTCCACCGGCTTTCCCGGCCGCGATTGGGAAACCTGCATGACGATGAACGACACCTGGGGCTTCAAGAGCTACGACCACAACTGGAAGCCGCTGTCCACCCTCATCACCAACCTCGTCGATATCGCCAGCAAGGGCGGCAACTACCTGCTCAACGTCGGCCCCACCGCCGAGGGCGAAATCCCCGCCGAATCCATCAAGCTGCTCAAGGGCGTGGGCGCTTGGATGAACATTAACTCCGAATCCATCTACGGCACCCGTGGCACCCCTTTCAAAAACCTCCCCTGGGGCCGCTGCACCGTCAAGGACGCCGGTGCCGACACCATCCTCTTTCTGCATGTCCTCAACTGGCCGGCCGAGGGCAAACTGCTGGTGCCCGGCCTAGCTAACAACATCAAGACGGCCACCCTGCTCGCCGGCGGCGCGCCGCTCGCCGTGGAAAAATCGCCCAGCGGTCCGCTGCTGACCCTGCCGGCCGCCGCCCCCGATGCGATCTGCTCCACGCTCAAGGTGGTGATCCAAGGCAAACCTGAAGTGAGTATCGTGGCGATCACGCCCGACAAGGCTGGCGTCATCACCCTGCTGCCCGACGACGCCCGCCTCGAAGGCAATCAAATCCGCACCGAACTGAAAGACAAATTCGCCAACATCGGCTACTGGACGGATCCGGGCGACATCGTCTCCTGGGATCTGTGCGCCGACCGCGATGGCAAATTCTCCGTGCGCATCGAAACCGCCGCGCCGTCCGCCGGTGCCGTGCTCAAAGTCCAGGGCGTGGGCAACCTCGCGTATTCCGTGCCGAAAACCGCCGATTATTCAACCTATCAGACGGGCCGGGTCGGCGATATCATCCTAACCAAAGGGGCCAAGGTCACCCTCACCCTGCGCCCGGTCGCCGAAGGCTGGAATCCGGTCAATTGCCGCAAGGTCACGCTCGTTCCCGAGCACTGATTGGCGGGAGGACAGCCGTCCCGGCTGTCAGGGAAGACAGGCGTCCCGCCTGTCGTGGGGTGCGCTTTCTCGGCCACTCTCTGGCGCAACAGCCGGGACGGCTGTTTTCCCTAACAGGCGAGGACGCCTGTTCTCCGGGTGACTCGCAAGGAGCAGCCTCGCCTCTTCATCCCCCCCTCCAAACCGCACTCAAGCTCACACCCGGTCCAGCGTCTCGTCCGCCCACGACGCCGGATCGTCGAGCGACTCGAGGTGGGTGAACACCGTGCTGTTAGGAAGCGCCGCGCGAATGTCCTGCTCGATGTGTTCGAGCAGTTCGTGGCCATGGTGCACCGTCCAGTCGCCGGGCACCAGCACATGCATCGAGACAAACTTGCGCGCGCCGGCCTGGCGCGTGAGCAGGGCATGGAATTGCACCTCCTCCTTTTGATAGGTGTCGAGCACCCGCCGCACCGTCGCGAGGTCTTCGGCGGGCAGCGCCAGGTCCATCAGTCCCGCGACCGAGCGCCAGACGATTTGCGAGCCGGTCCACACGATGTTCACCGCCACCAGCAAGGCCACCACCGGGTCGAGCCACAGCCAGTGTGTTAGAGCCACGGCGGCCACACCCGCCAGCACGGCCACCGACGTCCACACATCGGTGAGCAGATGCCGGGCATTGGCTTCCAGAGTGATCGAGTGGTGCCGTTTGCCCACCCGCAGCAGCAGCAGGGCCACCCCGAGGTTGATCAGGGACGCGAGCACCGAGACGGCCAGTCCCATGCCCACTTGTTCGAGGGCTAGGGGATGAAACAGGCGTGGCACCGACGTGAACGCGATGCTCAGCGCCGCCGCCAGAATCAACGCCCCCTCCACGCCGCTGGAAAAATACTCCGCCTTGCTGTGACCGTATGCGTGATCGTCGTCGGCGGGGCGCGCCGCAATGGTCAACATCGCCAGCGCCATCATGCCGCCCACCAGATTCACCAACGATTCCAGCGCGTCGGACAACAGCCCCACCGAACCGGTTAGATAATACGCAGTGCTCTTCAGCCCGATCGTGACAAGCGCCGCTGCGATTGAAATCCAGGCAAAGCGGGTGAGGTGGGCGCGGTTCATGTTAGGCCGGGTCATGCAGCGGGGGACGGCGGTGTGCGGGTGCCGCACATTCAAGCGCAATGTGGCGCGGATGCAAGTGCGCATTCGCGCGGCGGGAAATCCGCAGGGAGTGCGGTGGCTCGCCACCGCCTTGGGAGGGGGCGGACTTGTCCGCCGCGGCGCGGAGCCCGCAAGAGCTTCCAACATCGCGTCCCTCTCGATTGGGTGCCAATTCTTTGCGGTAAAGCATCTTCCCTCTCCCTGCCCGAAATTCCTGGTTGCTATCGTCTGGGATGGGCTCTAGCCTGCGGCCCCATGAAATTCCTAACCGGCATGACGATCGCGCTAGTAACCACGTTCCAGGCTCTGGGCCAGGAACCCGTTCGCCTATGGCCCGGCGCCGCGCCCGGCGCGCTGGGCACCGACGACAAGGACATTCCAACACTTACGCCGTTTCTGGCCAAGCCCGATCTGGCCACCGGCGCGGCGGTGGTGATCTGCCCCGGCGGCGGCTATGGCGGACTCGCAGGGCACGAGGGCAAGGATTACGCGCTGTGGCTCAACGGCCAGGGGATCGCCGGATTTGTGCTCAAGTATCGTCTCGGCAGCGGCGGTTACCGCCATCCGATCATGCTTGGCGACGCCGCGCGCGCCGTGCGCCTGGTGCGAGCCCACGCCGCGGAGTGGAAGATCGATGCCAAGCGCGTCGCCATCATGGGGTCGTCGGCCGGCGGCCATCTGGCCTCGACCTTGCTGACGCATTTTGATGCGGGCGACGCCGCTGCCAGCGATGTGGTGGAGCGCCAGAGTTCGCGCCCGGATCTGGGCATCCTGTGTTATGCGGTCATCTCGATGGGCCCTAACACCCATGAGGGCTCCAAGAATAATTTGTTAGGAAACGGCCCGTCGCCCGAGTTGGTGAAGCTGTTGTCCAACGAACTGCAGGTCACCCCGCAAACCCCGCCGTGTTTCCTCTGGCACACCTGGGAGGACAACGCCGTCAAGGTGGAAAACACCCTCGAGTTCGCCACCGCATTGCGCCGCGCCGGCGTGCGCTTCGATTTGCATGTCTATGAAAAAGGCGGCCACGGCATGGGCCTGGGCGGCAACCCAGCCGACCCGAGCAAATTGCTGGACTGGACCCGCGACTGCGCCTCATGGCTCAAGGTCGAGGGCTTCGGCCGCAAGTAGCATGGATCTGATTCGGCCCGCGGCGCCGGCATAGGGCGAGGGCCGCGCCGAGTGCGCCGAGCAAGCCGACCGAGGGTTCCGGCACGCCGGTGAGGGTCATGGACCAGGAGTTGAGGGTCATCGTTTCGCCCGACGCCACGTCGGCGACGAACAAGGTCCACTCGCCGTTGGCATCCAGGCCGTTGAACGCGGCCAAGGGAGCGGTGCGCGGGGTCGTGGCCAGGCTGTTGTCACGAAGACTCCCTCGGCGGAACCGGGCGTCGTTCATCGCTTCGACGTGTTCGAGGCTCGCGAAGGCGTGTAGGCGCTACCCCAGCAGGTCGAGTTGCATGACCTGGGGCTCGGGCGAGGGCGGCGGCAACGACTCATCGATGACCTGCCCGGCCTGGGCGAAATCGATATCCCCCATGATCTGGCGCAGGCAACTCATGGCCGCTTCACGACAGAGAGCCTCCAGATCAGCTCCGACGAAGCCGTGGGTTATCTCGGCTAAATGTTCCATCCGGACGTCTTCGGCCAATGGCATTCCATGACTGTGAATTTCGAGGATCTCCAGCCGGCCGCAGCGATCCGGGATCGGAATGACGATCTCGCGGTCGAACCGCCCCGGACGCCGCAGGGCCGGGTCAAGAGCGTTGGGTAGATTGGTGGCGGCAATGACAATGACGTTCTGTCTTTTATTAAGGCCGTCCATGAGGGCCAGCAGCTGAGCCACGACCCGCTTTTCCACATCCCCGACAACGTTATCCCGGCGGGGAGCGATGGCGTCAATCTCGTCGAGAAACAGAATAC
>Ga0118677_10007184_pt1 | contig 18500 bp, 13 predicted proteins | sample AliMusrvi5mmetaG_FD_86154 | JGI IMG/M metagenome (GOLD analysis project Ga0118677, IMG submission 86154) | reverse complement strand
GTACGGGGACAACGTCCTGCCGTGCACCAAGCCGAAGTGCGACGGAACTTCTTCGTCACGGCCCATCGCGTACGTCACACGGGCGCCGGTGCTCAAGCAGGAGAGCGTCGTGCCGATGAGCGCGAGGAATACGGTCGAAGCCTGGATGAGCATGAAGGCGCGGCCGGCTTTGTAGCTCCCGAAGAGCCACGTGCCGACGATGACCATCATGTCGCCCAGCGGTGCGCCCGAAGCGCCGGCGTTCGGCAGCGTGTAGCCGTTGTGCAGGAAGTAGTTCGCGGCGAAATATTCCAGCAGGTAGCAGAACGCGCCTTGGATGGCCAGCGAGAGCAACACGGCCCGCGGCACATCGCGCCTGGGGTTCTTCGCTTCTTCACCCATTGCCGTGACGGATTCGAATCCGACCAGGATCAGGATCGCGATGCAAGCCTGGATGAAGATGAAGTTGAAGCCGTGAGGCGCCACCACCGACGCGGCCGTTGAGTGGAAGTTGAACGTCGGATTGCCCTTGTCGTCCTTCGTGATGGCCTCCTCAGGCTTGTAACTCACGGTGAATGGCGCGGCGACCTTGGCGTCCGTCGTCGGCTTGCCATCCTTGTCGGCCATGATGGGCGTCCCGTCCTTGTCCTGCGAATCCACCATTTGCATTTGGAAGACCGGCAGGCCCTTTGCATCGACGACGGGTTTGCCTTTGTCATCAAGCGCCGGCGCAGGCTTGCCATCCGAGCCCAATACGGGTTGCGCAACGCCTTTGTCGTCCTTCACGACCTCTTGCGCGACCACATAATCAACGGCGACACCGTTGGACAGGTGGTATCCACGGGCGTCCTGCGGGTGGCGCGTGCGATACGCGATCGCCATGACGGTGAAGACCAGCAGCGCGGAGATCTGGATCACGTTGATCGCCGCGTTCACACCGGTCGTGCCGCCGACACCGCGAAAGGCGATGTACGCCACGCCAAAAGCAAACAGCACGCAAAACACGATCATGAAGAGCGGGCTGTTGTAGTTGCCTGCGAACGTGTCCGGGAAGAACTGGTTCAACAGATAGCCGCCAAGAATGGCGGTTACGCCCACCATGCAGCCTGGATAAACCCAGTAGTACAGGTGGCTGGCCCAACCGGTCACGAACTTGGCGAGACGGGCGAACTTATAGGCACGTGTCTTCGACAGGAACGCCCGCTCGGCATACAGGTACGATGATCCCGCGCCCGGGAATAACTTCGACAACTCCGCGTAGCTGATTGCCGTGGCGAAGCACAGCAACAACGCCCCGAGAATGCCGAACCACATCGCACAGCCGGCCGCCGGTGCGCCGTATAGGGACTGCATCTGGAATGTCAGCCACAGAAATGCGCCTGGCGCAATCAACGCCATGGCATTCGACGTCAGCCCGGTCAGCCCGAGTGTCGCCTTGGTGGTTGACGGTTTGTCTGTGCCGGTTCCCACCGGCGATCCTGATGTGCTGCTCATGATTTCCCGATCCTTTCTGCTCTGTGTTGTGTTTCCCGGTCGGGATGATGTATCGCATGCGGCATGCCAACGCGCCGCTATTTTTGAATGCGTGATTCACATGTTGCTCGTGGAAAACAAGTTACGGATCAATAATCATCGCCATACTGGAGCTGGAGCGGCGCTGACAACCCTACAAGGGCGTCACATGATAGAAGATGTTGCACTTTTTTGTCATTCATATGCGCACCAGTTACATTTCTGTCAGTAAAGCATCCCCGACGCACGTTATTATGGCTCGACCAGCGCACCCATTAATTTATGCTATGCAGGCAGCAGGCATTCACGATGTGCCCTTAATGACTCTGGATGATTCCACTCAGCACGGGTTTGGCGCGGATATTGCTAACTTCAATGGCGACGAAAGACATGAACCTTAAGGGAACGACACACGTGAATATCCGCAAAACTCGCCAGATGAGAGCGACCGCCCGATACCTATCGATTGCCGCCGCGCTGCTGTTGGCGTCGGTTGGCGTTCAAGGGAGCGAATCCGCAACGTCCTCGACATCGCCTGCGACCGTCGTGCAGGAGACGCAGGCCACCGGATCAGCGACTGAAAACAATGCCGCCGTCGCGGACGCCGATGCAGCGATTGGCCTGGCAAACAAAACCACGGGCTCGGAAGTGAGCGAACTGGTTCGGGAGGTCGCGCACAACCGCATCTCAATCAATATCGTCTGGACGTTGCTAGCGGGATTCCTCGTCATGTTCATGCAGGCCGGTTTCGCGCTGATCGAAACCGGCATGTGCCGCGCGAAGAATGCGGCGCACGTAATGGCGATGAACTTCCTCATCTATCCCCTCGGCATGCTCGGGTTCTGGATCTGCGGGTTCGCAATCATGTTCGGCGGTTACGGGAGTAATCCGTCACCCATCGGCTGGCAGCCGCCGCTCGGCCACAGTCTCGCCCTGCTGAATTCCGAACACGGGATTCACCTGGGCGGCAAGTTCTTCGGCCTCTGTGGCGGAACGGGATTCTTCTTGAATCCGGCGGTTTTCAGTACGGCCGTCTTCTGCTTCTTCCTCTTTCAAATGGTCTTCATGGACACGGCCGCGACGATTCCCACGGGCGCGATGTCGGAACGATGGCGATTCAAGAACTTCATCCTCTACGGTTTCTGGATCGGGATGCTGCCGTATGCCCTCTTCGGAAACTGGGTCTGGGGCGGCGGCTGGCTCGCGCGCCTCGGCGAGAATTTCGGGCTCGGACACGGCCACGTCGATTTCGCCGGTTCGTCCGTCGTGCACCTGTGTGGCGGCATGATCGCCCTGGTCGGCGCCTGCGTGCTGGGCCCGCGTTACGGAAAGTATGCGCCCGACGGATCGCCGCGACCGATACCGGGCCACAACGTCGTCTACGTCATACTTGGAACGTTCATCCTGGCCTTTGGCTGGTTCGGGTTCAATTCCGGTTCGTCGCTCAGCGGCACGGAGCACCGCATCGCCATCGTCGCCGTCAATACGATGCTCGCATCGGCGGCGGCCACGTTCGCGAGCTGCCTTGTCCTGTACTGGAAGATCGGCAGGCCGGAACCCTCGCTGCTATGCAATGGCATGCTCGCCGGCCTCGTCGCGATTACCGCGCCATGCGCCTTCGTCACCCCGGCCGCCGCGATCGTCATTGGCGCCGTGGCCGGAACGATCGTCATCATGTCGGTCCTGCTGTTCGACACCAAATTCCGTATCGACGACCCGGTGGGCGCCATTTCCGTTCACGCCGTCAACGGGGCCTGGGGCGCACTGAGCGTGGGCCTCTTCGCGAACGGCAGTTTTGGCGCAGGCTGGAATGGCGTCCACAAACTCTTCAAAGACGGCGTCGTCCAGACGCTCTTCAACGACGGCACCGTCGCAACGATCGCGAAATACAAGGCGCTCCTTGCCGCAGGCTGGCATGACGAAGGCATCACCGGCGCTTTCGGAAAACTGTTCGGAGCGCACTTCAACGATTGGTCGCAACTTGGCGCGCAGCTCACCGGCACGCTGACCTGCATCATCTTCGTCGGCACGTTCGCGCTGCTGTGGTTCAAACTTTCGAAGCTGATCGTGCCGATGCGCCCGAACGTGGAAGAAGAACTGCAGGGCCTCGACATCCCTGAAATGGGAGCCGAGGCGTATCCGGATTATCAACTGACCGACAAATCGTCGCCGCTGTGAGCGTGATAAAGGAAACCAACCATGAAAATCGTCGTTGCCTACATCCAACCGCAGCGCCTGCAGGCCGTGAAGAAGGAATTGTTCCTGCGTCAGGTGTATAAGATATCCGTCAGTAATGCCGTCGGCTGCGGCCAGCAAAAGGGTTACACCGAGACCTACCGCGGAACGATTTCCGAGGTAAATCTGCGCCCGAAGATGCGCCTCGAGATCGCGGTCAACGACAACTTCGTTGCACCCACCATCGAAGCGATCATCACCGGCGCCCGCACGGGCAAGATCGGCGACGGAAAGATCTTCGTAACAAACCTGGAAGAGTGCATACGCATTCGCACCGGGGAAACGGGATCGGAAGCCATCGGGTAACGAACTCGAGGCACCCTGTCTTGCGACAGGTTAGATTCCGCACGATAAAGTTGAGACGCGATGGAACAGGTTCTGCTTCTGCCGAATCCGACACCTTGGATGATGCTGCCGTTTGGCGCGCTGCTGGCGGCGATCGCCATCGCGCCGCTCTTCTTCCCCGACTGGTGGTCGCGGCACTATCCGAAAGTCGCCTTCGGCCTCGGGGCGATCGTGCTGGCCTATTATCTGTTCGGCCTTCATGCGCAGGCGCGGGCGCTGGACGTGGCGCACGATTACGTCAGTTTCATCGCGCTCATCGGTTCTCTATTCGTCGTTTCCGGCGGCATCCACATCAACGTGAAGGGCGAGGCCACGCCGCTGGTGAATGTGCTATTCTTGCTCGTGGGCGCGGTCGCCGCCAACTTGCTGGGCACGACGGGCGCGTCGATGCTGCTGATCAGGCCCTGGATTCGGATGAACCGATATCGCGTCACGGCGCATCACATCGTCTTCTTCATCTTTATCGTCTCAAATGTCGGCGGGTGCCTGACCCCCATCGGCGATCCGCCGCTCTTCCTTGGCTATCTGTACGGCATTCCGTTCTGGTGGGTCGCGGAACACTGCTGGCCCATGTGGGTCACCGGTATCGGAATCTTGCTCGCGATGTTTTACGTCGTCGACCGGCGAAATTTCACGCGCGCTCCGTGCGTGGTGCGCGCCCACGAAACGGCGCACGAGTCGTGGCGGTTCGAGGGACTCTCGAATCTGTTCTTTCTCGCCGTGATCCTCGGCGCGGTGTTCGTCAACAAGCCGGTCTTTCTGCGCGAGGCGCTGATGGCCGGCGCGGCGATCGGCTCGTATCTGGCGACAAAGAAGTCAGTCCACGAGGCGAACCACTTCAATTTCCATCCGATCAAGGAGGTCGCCATCCTGTTCATCGGAATCTTTGCGACGATGATGCCGGCGCTGGACTGGCTCGCGGGCCACGCGGGGTCCTTGCTCGGACAAACGCCGGCGCCCGGGGTCTTTTATTGGGGCTCAGGCCTTCTTTCCAGCGTGCTCGACAACGCGCCGACGTATCTGAGCTTCCTGAGCGCGGTGTTCGGGACGTTCATCGATCACGACATCGTGCAACACGTGCAACAGCTCGTTCAGCACGGCGGCGCGGGGCTGGCGTCGCTGACCGGCGCGCACGCCGAGCAAATCCGGAACACCTTTGTCGCGCTGCAAAAATACCACGGCGATCACGTGCTCGCGAAAGGCGTGACGACGGATGAAATCGAAGTGTGCTTCTTGCTGGGCAACGTCACCTTCAACCAATTCATTCTCGCCGTGAGCACCGGAGCCGTGTTTTTCGGCGCCTGCACCTACATCGGCAACGGGCCGAACTTCATGGTCAAGTCCATCGCCGACGACCAGCAAGTCCACACCCCGTCATTCCTGGGTTACGTCGCCCGTTACACCCTTCCGTTCCTGTTTCCCATCCTGGTCATCGTCTGGTACCTCTTCTTCCGCGCGTGACGCGCGTCGCCACCTCACGCACGGTCCTCTTGCACCAAACTTATGTCGCTCACCCGGCGCACAAAGCGTCCATGCGTTGCTGGATGTCCAACGCCTCATCCCAAAGCCCGGACGCATCAGGCGCCACCGGGGCGCCGAACGCGCGGCCGATGTCGACGCCCATGACCGTGTTGCCGCGATGGTTGACGTGGAAGCCGTCCTGCATCAGCAGCAGGTAGCGGTCGGGGTGCGCCTTGCGAAACGCCTCCCACCGCACGAGATGATCGACCAGTCCCGCCTTGGTTTCGGCCGCGACCCGGCGAACCGTATCCATGTTGGCGTAAAAAGGGCCCAGGTCGCCGTTGCGCGCCGGATCGGGCGCATAGTAGGTCTGGAACACGACCGCGCAGCCCATGTTGGAAAAACGCCGGTGCAGTTCGAACAGGTTGCGCTCGAACTGTTCCCGCGACAGGTTCTTCACGGGATTGCAGTCGTTGCCGCCGATCGTGATGAACACCAAGTGCGGCCGGTAGAAAGCGGCATCGTCTTCGAACCGCGCCAGCAGATCGAACGTGGTGTGGCCGCCAATGCCCGTGTTGATGCAGGTGTGAGGCCGGCCGTACGTGTTGCGAATCGCCAACTCGAACACGTCGAACCAGTGCATGCCCGGCAGGAAGTGCTCGGTGTTGGAGGAACCGAACGCCAGAATCCTGGTCTTCAACCCGGCCCTGAATCGGGCCTGCATTGCCTTGATCACTTCACTCTCGGCCATAGTTTCTCCTCGTGCGTGGTACAAAGGCTCTCCAGTACACGCCCCGTAGTCTGTTGCCAAGCATGGAATGGTGAAATGCACGCCGCTTGCGCGGGCTCCGTCATCCTGTACAATCGTCGCCACCCATGAACAACCCCCGCGTCCCGGTCTTCCTTCGCACGCTCCTGCTCGCACTATTCGCGGTCGCCGCCGTCCTGGGCGCACGCGGCCAGGACGAGGCAACAACGCCGATCCACCTCGTCGTCCTGCACGCCAACGACACTCATGGCGATCTCGAACCCGTATCCGCGAACGGGCAATACGTTGCCGGCATGGCGCGCATGGCAACGGTCGTCAACCAGGTGCGTGCCGAAAATCCCGGCGGCGTGTTGCTGCTCCACGCGGGGGATATCCTCTCCCGCGGCGACGCGCTCACTGTCCATTCGGGCGGCACCCTGAACTTCCGCGTCATGGACGAGATGGGCTTCGATGCTCTGACACCGGGTAACGGCGACTTCTATTTCGGCCTGGACAACCTCAGGCGGCTCGGCCGTTCGGCCCGTTTTCCCCTGCTCCACGCCAACACGACGCTCGCGGGCACGGACATTGCCCCCTTCGTCCCGATGATGACCACGACCGTCCAGGGCGTCCGCATCGCGATCATCGGCGTCGGCTGCCTCAACAAGGATCACCCGAGCTCACGCCTGCTCACCTACCGCGAGCCGGAAGACTGCGTCGGCGAATGGGCGGCCCGTCTGAGGCCGCAGTGCGATTTTCTGATCGCCCTCACCCACATCGGGGTCGGCCCGGACAAGCGTCTGGCGGAGAAAGTACCGGCGCTCGACCTGATCGTGGGCGGACATTCCCACACGCAGATCGACAAGCCGATCCAGATACCAAGGCGGCATGCGCCCGGGAACGTTGTCGTCGTCCAGGCCGCGGCTGGCGGCCTCTACCTGGGACGGGTGGACGTGTACCTGGAGCGAAGCGACACCACCAGGCTCGTCGTCAACCGCATCGAAGGCCGGCTCATCCGTCTGGACGAGACGATTCCGGAAGATCCGGTCGTCGTCGCCACCCTGGAGCCCGAACGTGTGGCCCTCGCCGCGCCGATTGCCACCCTGAACGAGCCGCTGCCCAATCCCGGGGGCGCCGGCCAGAGCCCCATGGGCGCATTTGCGGCCGAAGCCATCCGCCTGCAGACCGGCGCCGATGTCGCCCTGCTGGACCGGGGCGCCGTATGCGCGGGCCTTCCGGCGGGCGCCGTAACGCCGGCCGACGTCTGCAAGGTCCATCCCTGGCGAAATCATGTCCTGACGCTCACGTGCAGCGGTGCGCAGCTCGCCGAGTGGATCGCCGCGCTCGATCCGCTGGTGGCGGGCTGCCAGTATCGCCGCGTGATCGTGGGCATCAAGGGCTTGCGTATCGGGGATGCCCCGGCAGTGGCTGATCACTCCTATCGGGTTGCCGTGGGCGAGTACCTGCGCGCGACAACGCCCCTGCTGCGGGACGTTCCCGCGGAGGATACGGGCGTGCGCGTGGATTCGGCCCTGGAGGCGCGGCTCCGGGACCTCGCCAAGCCGAAGCCGTGACATGTTCTTCGGCTCGCGAGGACGCTCGCCCTCCCATGACTATCGAGGCGCTTCTGAATCTTTGGGAGGGCGAGCGTCCTCGCGAGCCGTGTGTTTCAACGGGCTGCTAAGGCTTGACCGGCTGTGCCGAGACGACATCCTTCACGCACCGGAACCCGATGGCTGGGCGCCCGGAAATCAAGCCTTGTTGCAGGTCCCCGTCGTTGGCGTTGCCCCGACTCGTCGTCTGCACCTCCGGGTCCTTGCTCAAATAAGAGCCGCCCCTGAAAACATGCTCGGACGACTTGACGTTGTTCTCCGGGTCCCGCTGTTTCATGACACTATAGGCGTCGGCCCGATAGGCGTCCTGGACCCACTCGGCGGCATTGCCCGCCATGTGCAGGAGCCCGAAGGGGCTGACCACCGGCTCGTTCCCGAAAAACAGGGAACCCAGCGCTTCCTTCGGCAGGTACTGCTCGACGTCCCACGTCTCCTCCGGAAAAACCCGCGGCGGCCGCGGCTCCTGGTGCGTGCAGGAGAACCGGGGCGGCGGAGGCGGCGGGTCATGCCGGTCCATCTCGGCCGCCACGAAACTGCGGCCTGAGGGATTGTTGACGATCGTTGCCGAAGGGGCCGCCGCGCCCCAGGGATACGCTCGCGCATCTGTGCCCCGCGCAGCCAGCTCCCATTCCGCCTCGGTGGGCAGGCGCTTGCCCTTCCATTTGGCGTAAGCATAGGCATCGAACCAGTCCACCCCCACCACCGGCTGGCCGTCGCGGCTCAACAGCGGCCACTTCCAGCCCTGGGCCTGGTGATCCTTCAGGGGCGGGGCATCGGGATGTTCCATGCTGTAGTCCTGCGTCGTCCGGACGTGATTCACGAACTCCTTGTATTCCGCATTCGACACCTCAACGCGGTCGATCCAGTAGGGCTTCACGAAAATCAGACGCATCGGGAAATCCGCATCCGTAGGCGTGGCGGTCTCGCGACCGAGCAGGAAGTAGCCCCCGGGGATGTAGACCATGTTGGTATCGGTGTTGGCCGGCGCCTTGAGTTCCTCGGGGTTTCGCGCGGCCTGGTAGGCCTGCAGGATCTTCTTCTCCATATCCATCAGGACCGGGAAATCCATGCCGGCAAACTCCCCGTCGCCTCCCAGCACCGGATCGCCGGCGTTCGACGTGTTCCGGGTCACGCGCTCGACCCAGAACAGCAGGAACGTATCCATCTCGGCGGCCGCCTGCTCGCACTCCTTGTCCTTCAACAGCAGCGGAATGCGTTCCGTCATCAGGGACGGCAGGCGTCGCGCGATGGCTTTTCGCTCCGAAAGAACCCTGTCAAACCCCTGCCGGGCGGCAGGGTTCTGGGTGGTGTTGGCCCTGTCGATGCCGGGATACTGCGTCCGGGCGTTCAGCAGGATCCGGGTCAGGCTGGCGTACCGGGTGACGGAGGCCCTGATGGGCGGCATCCATTCGCCATCCTGTTTCTGCAGGCCAGCGGACACCTTCGTCTGCTCCGCCGCAAACGCGGCGCGCTTCTCCCCGATCCAGCCCGCGTCCTTGCTCTGCGGCCAATGGGCGAGAAACTCGTCGAACATGGGCACGACCTGCGCATAGACCGCGGCGGGCAGATTGGTCTTGGGGGCCAACTCCAGGCCCTTGAGACACCGGACGAACGTGGACTCCAGGCTCTCCGGGGTGATCGCAGCCACCTCGCTCTTGAGATAGCGCTGCCGGCTGACAATCGCGCCGGAAATGGTCCTGATGACGATCCGGTTCGTGTCGCCGGACTCATCGGGGACAATCTCTCCCTGAGCGGTGTTGCCGGAGACAAGTTTGACCAGGAACGTCGGGGGTGGGAGAAACTCACGGGCAGCCGGCGAAAGATCCATGCGGGTGACCGCCTCGCACCAGGTGCCCGTGAGGGCGACAAGGCCCGCCACATATAACGTCAATCGCATGATGAAGTCTCCTTGAGCAATGCCGCATGAACCGGCTGCAAAGGATAGTAAGTCGAATCGTCATAGAATCCAAGCGCAAGGCGGCGACAGCGCGCCGCCCTCCAGGGCATCATCCCATGGCGGGGGCGGCGCGTCGTCGCCGACGTAACCAAGCCAGGGAAAGCGCTGGCGATTGGCCGAAATCATCGCTATCCTCCGAATCCTCAGCACGAATAGCGAAAGGAGTCCCTATGCCACTCATCAAGATCACGTCATCCGTTGAGGTTCCTGTCGATAAACGCGAGGCCTTGCTGGCCGCCGTTTCCAAGGCCGCCGCCGCGGTCACCGGCAAGCCGGAGCGCTACATGATGGTCGTCCTGGACGCCGGCTCGGTTATGTTCGACGCCAAGCCCGGCCCCGGCGCGTATGCCGATGTGCGGGCCATCGGCGGCCTGACGCCCGAGGTGAATGCGAAACTGACGGGGCAGATCTGCGCGCTCTTGAAACAATGGCTGGGCATCCCCGGCGAGCGCGTCTACGTGACGTTTACCGAAGTTGCCGCCAGTCACTGGGGCAACAACGGCAAAACGTTTGGGTGACGTGCGACACCCACCCGGCTGAGGTGCCTGTGAAGAAATCGGCTCGCGAGGACGCTCGCCCTCCCATGATGCCAAAAGGCCGTCGCTTTCCGGGAGGGCGGGCGTCCTCGCGAGCCGTAAATTAGGTGTCGGTCCCAACCGCCGCCGGACTCGTGGCGATGTATCCGGCGCGAGGCAACGGCGGGTAGAAATAGTACAGCCCGTGCCCGTACGGCTGCAGGTCCGTGAAACCCGCCTCTTCGAGGAACACTCGCAACTCGGCGGCGGTCCGCAAGTACACCACCGACACGCCCAGCCGCAGCAGCTTCAGATTCCACGCCTGCATGAAGGCGTAACGCGACGGCGCGGCTTCCCACAGGCAAAACCGGCCGCCCGGCTTGAGCACGCGCCTGACCTCGCGTAAGAGGGTCCGCAAGGACTCGTCCGACAGGTGCTTCACGACGTAGGTGCAAAGCACGACGTCCACCGAAGCGTCGGGATAAGGCAGCGCCGTTGCCAGGCCCTGCCGGATTTCAACATGCGCCTGCATGCCACGGCTCCGCACCTCTTCGCGGGCCCGTTCGACCATGCGCGCCGAGCAGTCGATTCCATCCACCGTCCCCGTGAACCGGATCTTCCGATGCAGGTAAATCAGCAAGCCCGCGTAACCGCACCCCACGTCCAGCACGCGGTCGGCCGGCCGCAGGGCCAGACGCGCCGCGAGCGTACGCGCCGGCGTGTTCAGCCACAACGTGCGTTTCGGCGAGAACCAGAAGCGGACCCAGCTCGCACTGACCGAATCCTGCTTCATCCACTCGTCGTAGTCGTGCGCCGTATCCTGCTGATCGTCCCCGACATGGTTCACGACAGGCACCGCGGCGGGCCCCAACGCCCCGCCGCCCAACTTGCTCGCGCCATAAACGCTTTGCGTCATGCCTGTTCGTCCCTGTCCCCTGCCGGTTGCCGGCCGCTCCGTGAAAAGCCGGAATAGTGGGTTGTGCCACCGGCCTGGTCAAGACGAACGTGCCGGCGCCGACGGCGCGGCGCCCTCACTGAAAACCATGTGTCCCAGGAGGGCGGCATGTCACGTCCTGATTTCCGTTTGACACTTTTTGTTGTTACTCGACATGCGAATTATAACCCATAGAGAGACGACTGAAGCCAGGCGAGGCCCCCAGCGGGGGCCGTTGCCTGGCCGCCTGAGCGAGGGCCGCTGGCCAGGGTGTGCGGTGCAGGGAGGGCCGCCCCACGAGCAGCAGGCGCCTGTGCCTCGCGGCGTGGAGCCCGTCCCCGCAGGGGTGGCCCGAAGGGCCAAGGGCGGAGCGCGGCGAGGGCGCAGTTCGGGTCAAACCTAGGCGCAGTTCGGGTCAAACCTAGAAACTCGAAATCAGTGACCCTATGGCCCCGGCACGCACCCGAACCGACTGAACCAGGGCATTATTCCCATCGGCCCATGCTACTAGAAAGCACGCGAGTACTTAACCATTGTCAATTAGAAATCAATTGACGATGTCGGACGACCGTGGGAAGGTTTGGCATGCCAAGACCATGGAGGATTCGATACAACGGGGCGAAGTACCACGTAACGAGTCGCGGGAATGGGCGAGCCGAGGTGTTCACGGAGGTAGCTGACTACGACCGCTTCCTGAAACAACTTGACCACGCGCTAGACGAGGACCGCGTGATTCTCTACGCCTATGTGTTGATGCCAAACCATTACCATCTCTTTCTGGAGACGCCGCGTGGCAACATCACGCGGTTCATGCAGCGACTAAACACAGCGTACGGTATGTACTTCCGGCATAAGAAGCAGCGACCCGGGCACTGTTTTCAGGGCCGGTACGGCGCGAAACTCGTGGAAGGGGAGGAGTATCTGGTTCGTTTGACGCGATACATTCATCTGAACCCGGTGAAGGTGAGGCGATACGCTCAAGCCACGAAGGAAGAGAAAGAGACCGTCTTGAACGGTTGGGGGTGGAGCAGTTATCGGGGGTATGCGGGGATCGGTCCGGCAGAGGAGCGAATTAACTACCGGTGGTTACCCCTGATGGGCGGGCACAGTATGCGAGGCAATCGGGCTGCGTACCGGACGTATGTAGAGGGATTGCTGCATGAGACGGATGATGTTCTGAAAGAGTCCGACAACCGGAGTCGCTATGCACTGGGGGACGAGGCGTTTCGAGAAGAGACCGAGCAGGTCTTGCAGGACCAGATGCAGGATACGTATTTCCCGGAGGATGTGATTCCCGTGAAGCGCAGGACGGTGAGCGTGGACGAGGTGGAGCAGATCGTGATGAAGGAGTACGGAATCAGCCAGGACCTACTGCACAGCCGGCAACGCCGTGCCGCCGAAGCCAAGGGCATGGCGGTGGAGTTGTGCTGTCGGCTGACCGACACAACCCAAAGGGCATTAGGGGTGCGGTTCGGTTACCGCCACGAAAGTTCGGTTGGGAAACAGCGCCAGACCATGGCAAAACGACTGGCCGAGAACGGTGGATTGCTGCGCCGTTTCACTCGCCTTGCCAGTTCGCTCAATGGCTGATTTCGAGTTTCTAGGTTTGACCCGAACTCCGGAACTCCGGTGAAAAGCAGTGCCGCCAGTATCCGGTTCACGGGTAGCAAGGTACCGCGGCTCGCCGGTTAAGTCACGGGACAAACGTCAAAGGCAGGCAAAAGGCACGCCGGGAAAACGCTCCCTGCAGCATGCCTTGAACGGCGCCGATTCTACCCAAAATCAACAATCATTCAGATTGGGTTGACTAAACTGAATGATGGTATATATTGGACAAATGATCACACGGGCACTTGCGTCGGTTGCGTTCTCCGAGAGTTGGGGCCGCCAGATGCGTTTCATTTGCGGTCCGAGGCAATCCGGCAAAACAACACTGGCCAAGGCCAGATTGCGCGCCGCACAGTGTGAGGCGCTCTATTACCTCTGGGATCGGCGTACCGTTCGCCAGCGCTACAAGGAAGACGAACTGTTTTTCACGGCGGACTTCCCACCCGGGCAAACCACCCCTTGGGTTTGCATGGATGAAATCCACAAGTACCCCCAGTGGAAGAACATCCTGAAGGGCGCTTTTGACTCGGTTGGCGATCGTTGCCGTTTCGTAGTAACCGGATCGGCCAAGTTGAGCTTGATCCGCAGGGCGGGCGACAGTCTGGCCGGCCGCTATTTCACGTTTCACCTTCTACCCGTCATGCTCGGCGAGTGGATCGGCCACGCCGCCAGACTCGCGGACTGTCCATCATCGGCCCTGGATTTCCTCCGCGCCCAGGCGGACACCAGCCCGGCGGACCAGGAACGCCTGGAGGCCCTGCTACGTTTTGGCGGCTTCCCGGAACCGCTGCTCAGCGCCAATGCCGCCTTTCAACGGAAATGGGCCGCTGACTACATCGAGACGGTTATCCGGGAGGATATCGGGACGTTGACCAGAATTCTGGATCGTGAGCACCTCCATGACCTCTATCACCTGCTGCCGGGTATGGTCGGAAGTCCTTTGTCGGTCGCCTCACTCGCCGGTCATGTCCAAGTGAGCCCGGTTACGGTAAAAAATCACCTTCGGCGGCTCGATGATTTCTTTCTAACGTTCTCGCTGCGCCCCTATACGCGCAACATTAAGCGGTCATTGCTCAAAGCACCCAAACTCTACCTCTACGATTGGACCCGTATCAGCGATCCCGCCGCCCGGTTCGAGAATTACATCGCCTGCGAGTTGGTCGCCCGGACCAAGCTGTGGTCGGATGGCACGGGCCAAGTCCACGAGTTGTTCTACGTGCGCGATAAGCAAAAACAGGAAACGGACTTCCTGATCGTCCGCGATGGGGTGCCTTGGTTGTTGGTGGAGGCAAAGCAATCTGATCGTCCGGTGGAGTCCCATCATATGGTCATACGGGAAGCCGTGGGGAATATTCCACTGGTTCAGGTGTGTGCCCAACCCGGCATCTGCTCCATCCAACGGGAGGGCGTCTACCGAATGTCGGCCGGGCGTCTCCTGGCCTAGTGGCCCGTTGAACGCGGTTCACTGTTCACTCGTTCACTGTTTACCGCTCACTGTCTTCCCGTGCAACCGGCTGTGCCGGTGCCCGTACGTGCCGTAAATGACGAGGCCAATGGCCATCCACACCAGCAACCGGATCCACGTGTCGCGCGGCAGGGCCGCCATCTGCACCCCGCACAACACAACGCCCAAAACCGGCACCACCGGCACCCACGGCGTGCGGAACGGACGCGGGTACTCGGGCTTCGTCCTCCGCAGCACCAGCACGCCCGCGCACACCATCGCAAACGCCAGCAACGCCCCGATCGACACCAGCTCGCCCAGAACTCCAATCGGGAACAGCCCGGCGATGACCAACGCCACGCACCCCGTGACCAGCGTGGTCACGTACGGCGTCTTGAACTGCGGATGCACGGCAGAAAACCGCGGCGGCAACAACCCGTCCTTCGACATCGAAAAGAAGATCCGCGGCTGGCCCATCAGCAACACCATAATCACCGAACTGAGCCCGGCGATCGCCCCGGTCTTGACCACGGGCCGCAACCACCGGAGCGACTCTCCTGCGGCGTTGATCCCCACGGCGATCGGGTCCGGCACCGACAACGTCGTGTAACTGACGATCCCGGTGAGCACGAGCGACACGGCGACATAGAGCACGGCACAGATCGCCAGCGACGCCAGGATGCCGATCGGCATGTCGCGCTGCGGATTCCGGGCCTCTTGCGCGGCCGTGGAAACCGCGTCAAACCCGATATAAGCGAAGAACACGACCGCTGAACCGCGCAAGATGCCGGACCAACCGAACACGCCCCAATCGCCTGTGTTGGGCGGGATGAACGGCGTCCAGTTTTCCCGGTGGATGAACTTCACGCCGAACCCGATGAACAGCAGAATCACGGCGACCTTGATGATCACGATGACGCTGTTGACGTTGGCCGAAGAGCGGATGCCGGTCACCAGCAGCCCCGTCATGAGCGCGACGATGAAGACGGCAGGCAGGTTCACGATGGCGCCCGTCAAGTGCAAGCCGACGCCCGGTTCGTACGCAAACGGCGCGGCGGCCAGCGCGTCAGGCAACTTCAGTCCGAAATCGCGCAGGAAGCTGACCACATAACCAGACCACCCCACGGCCACGGCCGAAGCTCCGAACAGATACTCCAGGATCAGATCCCACCCGATGATCCAGGCGAACAGTTCGCCCAACGTGGCATAGGCGTAGGTGTACGCGCTGCCCGCCGCCGGGATCATGGAGGCGAACTCGGCGTAGCACAATCCGGCAAACGCGCAGGCCAGGCCGGAGAACACGAAGGACAGCGAGATGGCCGGCCCCGCGCAACTGGCCGCGGCATGACCAGTCAGCACAAAGATACCGGCCCCGATCACGGCGCCGATACCCAGCAGGGTCAGATGCCAGGCATCGAGCGCCCGGTGCAACTGGTGCTCCCCTCCGTCCAGGTCGGCCAGCATGTGATCGCGTGACTTCGTTCGGAAAAAGCGCTTCATCCGGAATTCCCCCGCCCGCGCCCTTCGCGGGTCGGCGTATTCTTACCCCGCCCCGCCCTGCCGGCGCAATAATGGAATCCACTCCCGCCATGACCATTTCACGCGGAGACGCGGAGAGCGCGGAGCACCACCGCACGTTCCTCTCCGCGTCCTCCGTGCCTCCGCGTGAAATCCTGTCTTTCCACGCCCGCATACTCCAGAACACAGTCGACGCCGCGCTGTGCACCGGGTCGTGCATACAATCCGCCCAACTCATGCCACATCCGACCCTCGAACCCCAGACCATCAACCCGCAACCCCAAACCGCGCGTTTTCGGCCGCGTGGCACGGTCCGTGCTTCCCTTTCTAGCGCCCCTGCCGCCCACACCGGGCCGCCGGGAGCCAACCGTGGAGGACAGGCCATGACGGATACTGCCGAGACCCGCAACCCCGCCGCCAACCCCGAGCCGGGCGACATCGAAACAGTCAAGACCCTTAACGCCGCCTATAAGAAAATGACCGATCAGATCGGCCAGGCCGTGGTGGGGCAGGACAAGGTGATCGAACAGGTGCTGATCGCCATCTTCTGCCGCGGCCATGCCCTGCTCGTCGGCGTTCCCGGCCTGGCCAAGACCCTCCTCGTGAGCACGCTCTCGCGCGTCATGCACCTCAGCTTCAAACGCGTCCAGTTCACACCCGACCTGATGCCCTCCGACATCACCGGCACGGACGTCCTGGAAGAAGACCGCACCACAGGCAGGCGCGTGTTCCGTTTCGTGCATGGACCGATCTTTGCCAACATGCTGCTGGCCGACGAGATCAACCGCACGCCGCCCAAGACCCAGGCCTCGCTGCTCGAAGCCATGCAGGAACGCATCGTCACCGTGGGCGAAAAAGACTATCCCCTGCCAGACCCTTTCTTCGTGCTGGCCACGCAGAACCCCATCGAGCAGGAAGGCACCTATCCCCTGCCCGAGGCCCAGCTCGACCGGTTCATGTTCATGATCAAAGTCGATTACCCCTCGCCCGACGAGGAGATCCGGATCATGAAACAGGTCAGCGGCACCTACGAAGCCAAGCTCGAAGCCGTGCTCAGCGGCGCCGACATCCTGAACCTGCAGCGCATCGTGCGCCGCGTGCCGGCCGCCGATCACGTGTTCCAGTACGCCCGCGACCTGGCCCGGGCCACGCGCGCCGACCAGCCCGAGGCGCCCGCCTTTGTGCGCGAGCTCGTGCAATGGGGCGCCGGCCCGCGCGCCAGCATCTACCTGATGCTCGCCGCCAAGGCCCGCGCCATCCTCCACGGCCGCTACCACGCCACGACCGAGGACGTGCGCGAGATCGCCGTGCCGGTCATGCGTCACCGCATCGTGCCCACGTTCAACGCCGAAGCCGCCGGCATCACCACCGACCAGATCGTGACCCGCCTGCTGGACGAGATCCATCCCGCGGCCGGTCAGTCGATGACCTGAACGCGAGGATGACCGCCACCCTCCAGACTCCAGACGCAAGCCGGACCGCCCCGCCCGGCATGCGCCTGCTCGACCCGGAGGCCCTGTCGCGGATCCACCGGCTCGAACTGGTGGCGCGCGGCCTGGTCGAGGGCTTCATCTCCGGTCGCCATCGCAGCCCCTACCGCGGGTTCTCCGTCGAGTTCGCCGAGCACCGCGAGTACACGCCCGGCGACGATATCCGCGACCTGGACTGGCGGGTCTACGGCCGTTCCGACCGCTACTACATCAAGCAGTACATCGAGGAGACCAACCTCCGCGCCACGATCCTGCTCGATGCCTCCGGCTCCATGGCCTACCGGGGCGACCTGGCCGCGCCGCATGACGGCCGGGTGCTCAGCAAATTCGAGTATGCCCAGTATCTGGCCGCCGCCCTCGTCCACCTGCTCATCGGCCAGCAGGACGCCGTGGGCCTCGTAACCTTTGATACGCAGGTGCGCCGCTACCTGCCCTCGCGCAGCCGGCCGACGCATCTCCGCGTGCTGCTCGAGGAACTCGCCGCCACCGAGCCGGGCGATGAGACCGCACTCGGGCCGATTTTTCACGACATCGCGGAACGGGTCCACCGGCGCGGCCTGATCATCATCATCTCCGACCTGTTCGAGGACCCGGAACTCATCATCAACGCCCTGCACCATTTCCGGTTCCGCAAACACGAGGTGATCCTGTTCCACGTCATGGCCGAGGAGGAACTCTCGTTTCCCTTTGACCGGTGGAGCCTGTTCCGGGACCTGGAGATGCCCAACCGGAACCTGCAGCTCGATCCGCGCGGGAACGGCTTGCAGATGCACCGCCTCGACAAGGCGCCGGGGTTCTGGTCGGTGCGCGTCAGCGGCGATATCCGCATCATCCTCTACAAGGACGCCGAAACGACGCTGCTCGCCTATGTCGGCCAGCATATCATCTCGGATACGCAGAACCGGTTGTTCGGCCATCTCATCGAACAGGACGTGGGATTGTTCCAGGCCCGTGCCTCGGGCTCGCTGGTGTCGCATTTCACCTACGACATCAATGCCATGCGCGCCGCCGTTTCGGGCGCCTTCGTCGGGGTCGGACGGGATGCCCTGTCGGTAATCTTCCTGGTCGGGCTGATCTTCTATCAGGACTGGCTGCTGGCTTGCGTCAGCCTGCTGGCGGCGCCGCTGTCGATCTATCCGAT
>Ga0118677_10007183_pt1 | contig 18501 bp, 16 predicted proteins | sample AliMusrvi5mmetaG_FD_86154 | JGI IMG/M metagenome (GOLD analysis project Ga0118677, IMG submission 86154) | reverse complement strand
GTTCGGTTCCCGGCGGTAAGCCACGGGAAGATGGCCTGAAAGGAGTTGATTTCGAGCGCCGCAGTTTTCTCGGAAAAATTGTTGGAGGTATCGGCGCAGCTGTAGCTATATCTACACTTTATCCTGTCGTCAAGTACATTATTCCTCCATCCGAGACTGCTACAAGCGTCAAAGAACTGGTTGTGGGAAAAGCATCTGAAGTTCCCCTGAAAGGCTTCAAGATTTTTCAGTTTAACAAGGACAAGATTCTTGTAGTAAACGACAACGGCAAGCTGTCAGCATGCAGTGCCGTCTGTACCCATCTTGGATGCCTTGTACACTGGGACAGTGCCCAGAATCTTATCGCCTGCCCCTGTCATGGAGCAAAGTACAAACAGACCGGAGAGATCATTTCCGGCCCGCAGCCTTTACCTTTAGCCTCGTTTAAAGTAAGGGTTGAAGGGGAAAATCTTATTATCGCAAAAGCTTAACCTTTAATTCTTGAAAACCAAGGGAGTCAGGAAAGATGGCTGAAAACAACCAGAACGCTTCGGCAGGAAATATTCCCGCCAAGCCGAAACCCGCTGCTCCGGGTGCCGCCAAGCCGGCAGCTCCAGGTGCTGCAAAACCAACAACTCCACCACCGGCTGCTGCAAAACCGGCAGCATCTCAAAGTGGTGTTTTTAAACCCGCGGTAGATCGTCCGGATTCGAATCCGTACAAGGATTCCCGCTTAGGTCCTCTCGGTGCCTGGTTCCAGGAACGCTTCTATGCAGTGATTCCTATAATCGATTATCTGAAGAAAAAAGAAGTTCCAAAACACCGCCTCTCTTTCTGGTATTACTTTGGCGGACTTGCCCTTTTCTTCTTCATTATCCAGATTGTGACCGGCTTGCTGCTTCTGCAGTATTACAAGCCTACCGAAGCAGCCGCATTTGCTTCATTTGTCTTTATCCAGAAAGTGGTTCCCTTTGGCTGGCTTATTCGCCAGATCCATGCATGGTCGGCCAACCTGATGGCGATGATGGCATTCATTCACATGTTCAGCACCTTCTTTATGAAGTCCTACCGCAAACCCCGTGAGCTTATGTGGGTGAGTGGGTTTATACTTCTCGTGCTGACCCTCGGATTTGGATTTACCGGTTATCTTCTTCCCTGGAACGAACTGGCATTCTTTGCTACCCAGGTCGGTACCGAAACTCCAAAAGTTCTTCCCGGAGGTGCATTGCTTGTCAGTCTTCTTCGTGGTGGTGAAGACGTCAGTGGTGAAACGCTTACCCGTATGTTCTCACTGCACGTTGTTTTGCTTCCAGGCCTTATCCTGCTGCTGCTTTCACTCCATCTGACTCTTGTTCAGATCCTGGGTACATCAGCACCGATTGGCTACAAGGAATCCGGCATGATTAAAGGGTACGAAAAGTTCTTCCCGACCTTCCTTGCCAAAGACGGAATCGGCTGGATTATCGGTTTTGCCCTGCTTGTTTATCTTGCAGTTGTATACCCATGGGGAATAGGCGTTAAAGCCAATGCGCTTTCACCTGCACCTGTCGGCATCAAACCTGAATGGTATTTCTGGGCAGAATTCCAGATGCTGAAAGATCTCAAGTTTGAAGGTGGTGAACTTGTCGCTATTATCCTTTTGACTATCGGCGGACTTGTATGGGCAATAGTGCCGTTCCTTGACCGCAAAGCTTCACAAGAAGAGAAAAGTCCAATCTTTACCTTGTTAGGGCTTGGTGTTCTCGCCTTCCTGCTCATTAACACCTACCGTGTTTATTTAGAGTATGGCTGGTAAGTGAAACATTTGTTTCAACAATACAAAAGCCCGGTTCAACCGGGCTTTTGTATTTGATATCATGGAAACAGGATGATAATATCAGGCTTTGATCCTGAGTAACTCCCCTATTTCATATCCGGCAAGGAATGCCTGCATATCGATTGTTTCCACAGCCTCAACCCATCCAGCAAACACTGTTTCCGGTGTCTCTTTGTCAGTCGGTCCCACTTTGAGCAGCTCCTGCAGGGTAAGCCATGCCATCAGTACACTGAAGCGGTGTTCACGGAACCAAATTTTATGATGGCGTTCATCGAACTGCAGCATTCGTCCGAAATGCATTTTTTCTTCAGCATAGAGAGTCTGTAAAAGAGCGAGCAGATGTGTTTCGTGTTCATCCGGAATAAGCTCAGGCTTGTGACTGAGCATGCAGCAGAGCAGGTCCGGCAGGTTGTCGCCCGGAATCCCGATGATACCTTTTTCCGGATAGATGGAGGCCAGTGCATCATGCATCAGCCAGTTGTCGATTATGTTTGAGCTCTCAACTACATTTGTTCCAACCATCTTCTGTAGCGTGTCAAGCACAATCCAGTGTCTGACAATCATGAAATAGTCTGTTTTATTCTGGCTGCTCAAGCCGAGGGCGGTCTGAAGTTTGCGGGAATCAAGCTGATCCGGCAGAAGTTCAGCAAGGAGATCAGCTCTGCGGTAGAGTGCCGATGCCTGTGCCGCAAGTGATTCAGGGAGGTCAACAGGCTTTTCCATGAGTTCACTGAACTGCACTGCAACACTGTCAAGAAGCAATCCGATTGATTGTTCGAACGCGAGAGCCTCTTTTTCGTCATGCAGTTCTGCGGGCGAAGGTTTAAGCTGTTCAGAAGAAAGAAATGCGGTTACTGTGCGGTGAACTGGCGAAAGGCTCAAGGTAAGCACAGCGTGTTCGATTGAGTCGGTTCCACGGCCGTTGAGTTCAAGAGAGAGCCGGTCATAAGGGCGGAGTCTTGAAGGGCGAACTTCCCTGAATTCAAGGAATACATTGTACTTGTAACCGTCCAGAGCCACCATCAGTCCGTTGTCAGCAATCTCTCTGTTGGAACGGATAAACTCCATTCCACTCGCATGATCTCTGAAAATAACAAAGGTGCCCTCCTCATGACTCAGGTTTAGCCCGTCAATCAGTGAACTCTGCCGGATTTCATCATTCTGGCGGTAGCCTGCCGATGTTTTAATCCAGCCACTGGCGTGTTCAAAGCGGTTGTTGAAGACCACAAGCGCTTTTTCATCACCGAGGCGGTTAGAATAGGCAAAAATATTTTCATTGACACTGCCTTCAGGTGAATAGACATCATAAAGGAAAAAATTGCGAACCTCAGCAAAAAGCGGACGCTTTTTCATGATGGGAAAAATCTCGCGGTAGTGTCGTGAAACGAGGTTTTCGTCAGGCTGTTCATCATAATAGGCCCTGGCGTATTCCATACCGTATTTTTCTGTGAAACCCTCTACCTGTCCGTGGCCGAACATTGGAAGACCGGGCATGGTCAGCATCATCATGCAGACGCCGAAATATTTATCTCCTCTGCCGAACTGGGCTATGGCTGTATCTTCATCAGGGTTATTCATGAAGTTGACATACCGCTTGAGGATTTCAGCATCAAACTCTAACGTGTTTTTGATCAGATACCGGTACTCGGCATTATCCTCTTTTTTGAGCATGTGCATGAAAGCACTGTTATAGACCCGGTGCATTCCAAGCGTCCGGACAAAATACCCTTCAAGCATCCAGAATGCTTCAGCCAGCAGCAGGGTGTCCGGTACTTCCCGTTGAATCCGGTCAACCACTTCACGCCAGAACTCCTCAGGAATAGCAGCATCAAATTCCGCCATGCTCATTGCACATGACGAACGTGAAGGTACACCGCCGCTTTGGCCGTGGAGGGGAAACCAGAGGCGCTGAATGTGCCGTTTTGCAAGCACCATGGCGGCATCAAAACGGATGATGGGAAACATCCTTGCGACATGCAGGATCTGTTGAATGACCCCTTCACGCACTTCTGGACTGAGAAAGTTCAGCTGAGCCGTATCGTTCCAGGGCATGATGGTGCCGTCATTGCCATGATAGATATATCGGGTGTCACCCGTGAGGTAGTCAACCCGTTTAAAGGTCACTGCAGCATCAGAACGGTTCCAGTATCCATCTTCAAGGTAAATGCCGTAGCGGGAGTCACGGCTTAAATTCGGGCCGTCATAGGAGTAATTATAATACGGAGGAGTATGGGTCGAAAGAAACCAGTCAGGGTTGTTTCGCACCAGCTCTGAATCCATTCCTGTATGGTTCGGCACCATATCGCTTGCAAGACGGATTCCTCGAATCGAAGTCCTGTGCCTGAGGTTCTCATAACCCTCATAGCCGCCTATATCTTCAGATATATCATATTTTTCAAGAGCATAGGCCGATGCTTTTGCTTCAGGGTTCCCCTGCAGTTGTTTGATTTTTTGTGAGGCGTAGCTTCGTTGCCAGATACCGATCAGCCATAAAGCAGTAAAGCCTCGATCAGCCATGCTGTCCAGTTCGGCATCGGGAATATCCTGCAGCCGGTTTATAGGACGCCGGTAAAGTTTGCTGAGCTGGTCCAGCCAGACGTAGGTGCTTTTTGCCAGCATGACCACTTCAGGCATCCATGATGAATCGGTGGAGTAATTTGCCGGAGCGTCATCATCAGAGGTGGTGTAACTCGGTATATGGGCCTGTTTTTCAAAAAAGTGATTCTCCTTGCCGGCATCCTCTGTGCGGGCAATTTTCTCGAAAAACAGGTACTTATCCTCATCCTCAATCAGATCAATAGCTGAGGGCAGCAATGACCAGAGAGGAGATTGTACCAGCAGGTCCGACCATTTCAGCTGGATATAGCGGAGCTGCGCAAGGATAGATGACGGAGCATGCCGTATCGGTTCGGTAAGCAGGTCAATAAGGTCGATACTGCCGGCTCCTACCGGCCCCATCGCCTTCATTGAGTTCTGCATTGTCAGAATCAGTTTCAGGTATGCCTCTTCCTTCATCACCTTCTGATCAGTCAAAAGTTCAGAAAACTGATCAAGAGCCGGATTTTGTGAATTAAGCCAGACAAGAAAAGACTCCTCAAGCAGATATTTTTTGTTGTTCTGTCTGTTCAACCATGTTATGGGTGTTTCAGATCCTGCGTAAACTTTTTCTGTAGGAAATGCACTGATAAACCTTGTCAGGTACTCTGTGGATTGCGTTTTTGAAATTTCCGCTTCAAATTTTACATAAGCATTTTCAAGCAGGGTCGGCTGCCGGGCAGCCATCGAAGAGGTCATGATATAGTGAAACAGTTCATGCAGAAGCTTCATACCGTTGAACTGTGCAGGAAGAACCGGTTTTGCCTCGGCACCTTTCTGTTTTATCAGGAAGTCGTTTATGATGCCGGTCTGTTTCTCAGCTTGTTTAAAGCTTTCCTGACCGGAGACAGGTAAAGAGAGGAATTCAGGATCAGTCAGATGAAAAAGTTTCCGGGCATTCCTGTTGACATAAAAGTGTTCCTTGCTTTGAACTGCTGAAGGGGTATGCTGGATGGTCATAGTCGGGTGTAATGCCCTGAAATTAAACTGGTTAAGAGCATGTCTGAAAATCTGTTGCTCCCGATGATATCGATGGCGACTGCTTTCCTTAGAGCCCGAAATCATCAATTACTTTATCAAATAAAGTACGGAATTTCTGTAATAAAAGTCAGGTTGTCATATGGCAGCCACGAATGGGGAAGGCGTTCAGGTAAAGGACAATATGCAGGACGCAATGCGCAGATTACTTGAGCTTCCTGTCTATGTATTTCTGAAGGTAACTGAACCCAAGATCCTTTGCAGAGCGCAGTACATCCAGTCCTAACGTGTAAAGGGCACTGTTTCTCTGTGATGGAGCAGGATAACAGTCCGGTTTTTCCGTCGATGGGGTGGTTTTGCGTCCTCGTAAGGTCCTTGTTATAAGCAAACCGGATACAAAGGTTATTCCGGCTGTCTGAAAGGGGTATTTTTTGACAATCTCCATGGGTGCAAGTTCAGCTTTAAGATTATCTGATAAATCCAGAGCTCTCGACTTGATCTGTTTTTCCTTTTCAGCAATAGTGTTCTGCAGCTCTTCTATCCGTGCCTGAATGCTGTTTAAAGGATCATTTTTTGTAGTCATTGACCGATAAGAAAATGTTTTGGAGCATGTTTTTCAGAAGCAAAGGCTTGAATTTTGCAAAAAAAACAAAGCATGAAAGAAAAATAAGGCTTACAAAGAGATAACCCAGAAAAGGATGACCCAGAAGTTCTCCTGTGAGCAATGCGAAGGTAGTGATCATGTAAGTAATGCCGATAATCAGTATCACGCCAAGAATCACAGCAGCAGATACAAGCGAGATCTTTTCAGTCAATTCAATTTTGACCAGTTCGATTTTTGCTTCTATTATCTCTATAACGTCTTCATAGGTTGACGTTGCTGTATCTTCAATGATTTTATGGATTCCGGTATGTTTGCTCTTTTCTTTCGGACTGGCCGGAACCTTATCCTCTGGGCGGTTCATCATAGGGTCTTCAATAAATGCCAGTTAACGCTTTTTTCTCATCAAAAGTCCGAACAAGGCACCTGCACCGAGGGTGTATAGCATTGCCTGAGCAGGGTTTTTAACAATGTACTCTTTTGCTTTTTCTGCACTTTTAAGAAGCAGATCATACGACTCACTCTCTTTGAAACGGGAAAATGCTTCCGAGAGAGTTTCACCTATCTCTTTGACCTGTTCCGGAATGAAGCTCTCGCTCTGCGGTTCCTTTACCGGATCCACTGTGTCATGGCCGTGAATGATAACCGGGACTTCCTGTTCCATAATATTTCCAAAGCTTATGATGCGTTGCTTTAAACTGATTTAAAAACAATATATAAAAACAAAATGGTCTTTACATCGCACTCTCTTACTGAAGAAGCCTTCCGCCATCAACACTGATAACCTGCCCGGTGATATAGTCACTTTCAAGGAGAAAGGTTATGGTTCTGATGATGTCCAGCGGGTCGCCAAGACGCTTGAGCGGTATTTTTTTGACCATCTCTTCTTCGGTGTCCATCTCTTTTTGAGGATTTACCGTTATTGTTCCCGGTGCGATGGAATTGACAAGAATACCCGGGGCACACGTTTTTGCAAAGATTTTTGTCAGGTGCTGTACTCCTGCCTTTGCTACCGTATAGGGCGCAAAGTTACGCCATATAAGATTTGCTGAAATATCAGTCATAGTAATGATTCGCGCTATGAACGGCTGCTTCTGCATAATCTTTACCGCTTCCTGGAGGGTAAAGAATGTTCCCTTCAGATTGGTATCGACCAGATTGTCCCATTCCTTTTCGGTAACATCCGGCAGGGGGGTACTGTAAAAATTTGATGCACTTGCGATCAGGAGATCAAGACGGTCAAAGTGCTTGCGGAAATCTGCAAAAGCGCCCGTGATATCACTGCACTTTGATACATCGCAACGCACCATTTGCGATTCAGGGCTTATCCAGCGGATTTTTTCAAGGGTTTGCGCGGCCTTCTCTTCTGATGAGCTATAGGTAAAGAACACTGAGTACCCCTGACCAGCCACCGAAAGTGCTATTTCACTTCCGAGTACACCGGTAGCTCCAGTCATGAAACATACTTTTTTGCCTGAAGATGCCATGGAGATAAGTTTTAATCCACTATAACGTAAATTCTTACTTGACTATAATAAACTATGATGCAGGATAAAAAGTTGACTGAAGTTTTGTTTGTTATTTCCGTCAGTCAAGTCTTCTGAACGAAGAGGCTTTGATGGCAGCATAAAGGGTAGAGCCGGTCGTGATGTTAAGCTCCTCAGCAGCTGAGCGGACAATTTCTGCCACAAGTGTTTCGCCCTGAGTAGCGAGAACAATGCCCATCCTGCCATCTGACTGGAACATTTCCGTAACCGTGCAATCCAGCAGGTTACGGGCACTGATTGCTTCCGGATGTTTTTTGAAAAGGATAATTTCACGTGAAGAGAGTTCAAACAGCGTCTCTTTATTGGATTTCCCATCTGAAATAAGCAGGGTGTTGTTTCCCCACCGATAGGCAAATAATCCGTTCTGATCCTGAGGATCAGCAAGCCGTAGAAAATTAAGATATCCATTCTGGCTTTGCGCCATTCTGCTGCGAGCGAGCAGTTCCGGCGTTGTTTCTTCCACAACCCTGCCTTTGTGTACAACAAGAACCCGCTCTGTCATCAGCTGCATCTCAGTCAGTGAATGCGATATAAAGAGATAGGGAATGCGGAACTCTTCCCCCACACTTCTCAGGTAGGGAATAATCTGGAAACGGAGCGTATCATCAAGAGCAGCAAGTGGCTCATCCATAAGCAGGAGGCGCGGATTTGAAAGGACAGCCCGGCCAAGTGCCACACGTTGTTTTTCTCCTCCTGAAAGATATTGTACCCCTCTATGCATAAGGGGATGCAGCTGAAGCAGATCAATAAGTGCTTCAGGTGTTATGCGTCTGTTTTCAGCACGACATCGTTTATAGCCATACAAAAGATTTGTTTTGACGCTAAGGTGCGGGAAAAGCATTGCCTGTTGAAAAACAAGAGCAATGCGCCGTTTTTCAGGCGATAGATCAATGCCTCGCTCACTGCTGAACAGGCACTCACCATCAAGGATAATTTCACCATGATCCGGCTGAAGCATCCCTGAAACAAGATGGACAAGGGTTGATTTTCCGCTGCCTGATTCACCGAAAATTCCGACCCGATCGCCTGAAACATCGGCTTTAAGCTGCAGCTGAAAGTTGCCCAGTTTTTTTTCGACATCAATCCGCAGCTTCATAATCCTCTGCTCCTGTCAAGTTGTCTACCCAGTATTTCATGCAGAAAGAGCACGGCGACTGAAATGACTACAGAGACCAGGCAGAGCGACAGGGCCATTGTTCCGCTTGAAGGTGAACTTGCATACTCATAAATCGCCAGAGGGATGGTCTGCGTTATCCCCGGAATATTACCGGCAACAATGATTGTAGCACCAAATTCACCCAGACTTCGGGCAAACATCAGCGATGAACCTGCAAGAATACCTCTCAGCGAAAGAGGTAAAACAATGGTAATGAGGGAGTCATACCATGATGCGCCAAGACTTCGTGAAGCCTCGATAAGCTGCTGGTCGATCGATTCCATCCCAAGGCGGATTGAGCGCACCAGCAGCGGAAACCCTACAGCGGCAGAAGCTATGACCGCAGCTTTCCAGGTAAAAATCACCGATAATCCCGAAGCTGCAAGCAGTTTTCCAAGCCAGCCGTTTTTACCGAGCAGCAGCAGCAGAAAATAACCTATGACCACCGGCGGCAGGGTCAGCGGAAGATTAATGAGAACTTCCAGAACGACTTTACCCCTGAAAGGCTTGAACACTATCAGCCAGGCGGTAGCAAACCCGAAAGGCAGGGCAATTGCTGTTGCGGTCAGGGCAACTTTAAGGGAGAGCCATATGGCTGTTATATCTTCCGGTGTAAGGAGCATCAGATCAAAAGCGGTTCCATGTTTTTTTAAGGATGAATAATGACCCCGATATCCGCAGGCTTACCGAAATAGACCGATGAGAGTACCAGTATATCGACACCGGTTTCAGCATAGGCCGCGGCATTATCAGCATTTATGCCTCCGGCTGCTGAAATTGTAATTCCTGGTTTTGCCTGACGAATCTGTTTGACCACTATTGAAAGATCGTCTGGAGGAAGTTTGTCGACCTGAACAACGTCAACCTCTGCAGCTGCAATTTTCAGGGCTTCCTCAGCGCTCTCGGCTTCTACAATAATTTTATGTTCAGGGGTTTTAGCTTTCAGCTCGGCGATGGTTTCCAGAAAACTTTCCAGGCCACCCATAAATACTGAATGCTGCCTGAATACAAGGATTGAATCCGAAAGGCCGATCCTGTGCGGGAGTGCACCGCCGGCCATGATGGCCTTCAGGGCAATTTTTTTTGTTCCTGGAAACGACTTCCGGGTTGTCACTACAGTAATTCCCGGATTGACTTTTTTTGCACGGTTTACTATAGTTCTGGTTCTTGTGGCAATACCTGATGCATATTCCAGCAGGTTCATGGCGACTTTCCATCCGGCATGAAGGCTGCCCGCTGGCCCGGTGGCAGTAAGGATGGTCACGCCGGCCTCAACCATTGAACCGCTCTCAAGGCAGCAGGTTACGGTTGCCCCGCACTGTTCAAGCACGCGTGCTGCCTCTTCCGTGCAGCACAGTACTGTTGAATGGCGGCTTGTAAACGTTATCTCGCCCATGAGAGAGCCGATCCCAAGCAGGGATGTGGTTATATCCCCGTAAGGCACATCCTCTTCGATAAATCGCTCGATATCTCGGTCAGACAGTCGATACAGCATAGTGTTTCTGCTTTTACAGGGACGTTTTATAGTAAGACAGGATAACGAATTTCAATCTTTTATGAAACATGATTCCAAGTGAGCATCATGACATCATGCTTCAATATGTGATTTTCGGGATTCCAGACAGGAGTGTCTTGTGGACTTAAAGAATTCTTGGTATGTAAAATACACACTGGGGGATGTGTGTTGCAGGAAAATAAGCACTGACAGGATTTGTTCGAAGCCTTGTAATAATGGCAGACGTAATTATAATGCTTCTTTGTTCATGCGACGCTTGCCGTACACTGCCATGAAAAGCATGCCGGTGCCAAGCAGGATTATGGTGCTGGGTTCGGGAACCGGGTTGCTGGTAACCAGACCCTGATACATAGTTAATTTGCCATTTGCGTCTTTTGTGCCAGGTGTGATCCAGGTGAAATTAGAGACGAGGTTAGGGCCCGAATATGAATTTGCTGCGTCGACATATGTTTTGTATAGAGTTGCTATGTCGGGGTTCAATCCGTACTGCTCAACATTTAATTCATAAACGCCAGAAGCATTAACTTCGTGCCAGATAGCAGCCTGAAGAGCTATTTGCTGGTTTGTCTGTGCACCAGTGCCATATGTTGTTAACAGATAAGCAACCTTGTCTGCATTGAGTATCTGATTACCATATATCTGGCCTGAGTTGTTTATGGTGGTATTAGGATAGGGAGCATTTACATACACAGTAGTAAAAAGATCAACACAGTAGAGGTAGTCAAGCTGCCTGCCGTTAAGAGAAGATGAGCCAACAGAGCCGCCACCCTCATTTGTGGAATGGCCATTCACTAAAGATGCAATCGTGTTGTAGCTTCCGCCTAAATCAAGAATCGCATCAGTGGCCATTGCGTTCGTTGCCAACGTCAACATTGCCACTGCCAGTAACGCTATAATCTTCTTTTTCATTTTCTGTACCTCCATTGTGGTTTATTGCGTACACAACGCACGATCTACCATTCTTCACCCTTATGTATGACAATGATCATCAATTATCATGCCGAAAAATGTAAAAAGGAGGGTGCTGAATGTATTGAATAAGGAGAAGGAGGGGTGGCTTATTATATGTAATTATATAAGTTGCATATATATGCAGGTAGAGGTATGATATATGCGGTTGTTGTTATTATTGAAATACTTGACCTTTATAAAAGCTTCTTGTATCGCTTTCTATTGTCTCAAAACAGAGCAATGTCTCGTTTTGGAGTGTCGACAAAGAGTCCAGGGCGCTCAGTCATCCGGTCCGACAGAAAATATTGAAACTGCTTGCGACGCTGGAATGTTGTTGCAACGGGGAACTGAGAGAACTGATTCCCATGGTGCAGTCAGCGATTTCGCAGCATCTTAAAGCTCTTCTCAAAACCTGCTTGATTCTGGGATTGATTAATCCGGCCAGCGTAGCGGAAGCTGTTGTTAGCTCTATGTGTGAATGTTTCGCGACAACCTTCAGGTATGGCATCCAGTGCGAAAAACGTGTGATGGATTTCCGGAGTTTTTGTGGCAGCTGCGTCTTGTACCCTGATCCATGATAACCTTGGTTAGTTTGCCGATCAGCTGCTTCAGATCGCGGAAATAAACTGGGCAAACCATAAAGCGGAAACCCTGTATTTTTTTATCTGCCCTTATCCCTGTCTCGTGCATTAATCCTTTGGACTATAGGGATTAAGCTTTTTCGATTCAATTTTGCTATATTCCAAGCTTTAATTGTGAACGTGCCGATTTGGTATCGGGATGTCACCTGTAACATTTTTTACTATCAGTTAAGTGTAAAAGCACATGCCTCGCTATACTCCTGAACAGCTTGTTAAACGAAATGCTTCCATCTGGACTGATATTCAGATCATTCTTGCGCCGATACAGTTTATACTTTTTGTTGCCGGGGTCACAACAACCGCGCTTTATGCCAATGGTCTTTTCGTTACGAAATTTTACTGGGTCAGCATTGCAATTCTTTTTAAAACACTGTTTTTTGCCCTTCTTTTCATTACAGGTATGTTTTTTGAAAAGGAGGTTTTCAATAAATGGGTATACTCAAAAGAGTTTGTCTGGGAAGATATCGGAAGCACCGTAGCTTCGGTATTCCATCTTCTGTATTTTGTTATGGCTTTCCTGGGCTATCCTGAACATGTGCTTATATGGGAAGCTTTTCTGGCTTATTTTACCTATGTGATCAATGCACTGCAATACCTGGTCAGGATCATTCTTGAAAAACTCAATGAACGCCGACTTCGCATTGATGGTCAAATCTGACCGTATCTGTTTTTTATTGTTAAATGCCGAATATCTGATGAAATACAGTTTTAAAAGACTTTGGAATACTACTTTTCTCTTTGTCGGACCAGCCTGGTATGTGCTTGTATGGATGATATGGTCTTCCGGTCAAGTGCAGACAATTGGCGACAAGTTGACATTTCTTGGGGCTATTATTCCAGGTTTTCTCATTATTTACAGTGCCGGATTTTTTATTGAGGGATGGCACGAAAAGAAGCAAAAAAAAGGTCATCCCTGAACCGGGTTTCCTGTACTGGCTATCGATATTTTTTTTAAATACATGCCGTGTCCCGGCGTGAGACGTATTATTTCCTATGCAGAACCTCTGGAATGACTCTGATCTTCAACGCTCAGTCAGAGAGCAGTGCAGCTCTCCCGAGATACCATCTGAACTGGCCGAACTGGTTTATGCTTCCCGGCTGCTTGGAAGTGAAAGTTCTCTGGTGATGCACGGCGGGGGAAATACCTCTGTTAAATGCGAACTTGCTGACATGGTTGGTAATCGTGCTGAAGTGCTCTTGATAAAAGCCAGCGGAATTGATTTGAGCAGGGTCACCGGCCTTGATTACACACCCCTCCGACTTGGTCCCCTTCGCAAGTTGGGAGAGCTTTTTAGTCGAAATGACAGTGCAAGTGAAGAGGCTCTCCGGAGATTTTCGACAAAAGAATTTAAATATCTTCTGCTTCTGAATATGTTCAGTCTTACCGATCATATTTCTGAGCAGCGGCTGACACCTTCAATTGAGACGCTCCTTCACTCTTTTCTGCCACACAGGTTTATTTTACATACGCACTCGTTTGCACTGCTTACCATCAGTAATCAGCCGGATGGTGAAAAGCTTTGTCGTGAAACACTTACAGAAAGCTTTGGTTCTGTTCCCTACATTAAACCAGGTATTGGTCTTGCCCATTCAGCGGTTGTTGTTTATGAGTCAAATCCTGAGATTAAGGGGCTGGTGCTTCAGAAACATGGTTTGGTAACATTTGGCTCCACAGCTGAAGAAGCCTACAGTCGAATGATTGATGCTGTCAGCAAACTTGAAGAAAGGATTGCATCTGCCGGCAGGAAAACCTTTCCATCAGTAACGCTTCCATTCTCAATAGCTTCTGTCGAAGTTACTGCGCCTGTCATCAGGGGAGCATGTGTCGAGGAAAAGTTTCCAGGCACTCGAGAGTACCGACAGTTCATTCTGGATTTCCGTACTTCTGAAACTATTCTTGAGTATGTCAATAGTGCCGATCTTGCTCGTATGAGCCAGAAAGGAGCCATGACTCCTGACTTTATTATCCGAACCAAAAATAAGCCGCTTGTGGTTCCTCCTCCCGATGCTGAGGACCTTCCAGGCTTTAAAAATGCTGTACTGGAGTCCGTTCAACGCTACCGTCAGGAATACATCGATTATTTTAATGCACAGCAGCACTCCTCAGGCATGCAAGTAACCATGCTCGATACGCTTCCTCGGGTGGTACTTGTTCCCGGTCTCGGTCTGTTCGGACTTGGCAAAAATGCGGCATCAGCTGCAGTCAATGCGGACATTGCTGCATGCACTGCCTCCGCAATCCTTGATGCTGAATCGCTTGGTACATTTGAATCTATCAGTGATCGTGAAGCTTTTGAAATAGAGTACTGGGACATGGAACAGGCTAAGATGAACAAGGTTCATCATGATGTCTTTACCGGGAAAGTGGTCATGGTTACCGGAGCAGCAAGCGGGATTGGCCTTGCTACAGCCAAAGCATTCCGACAGAAAGGTGCAGAACTTGTGATTCTTGATCTTTCTCTTGAATCACTCGAACGGGCAGCAGAGTACCTTGGCGGAAACGTCCTTGCAATTCCTTGTGATGTTACTTCCCGCACAGCTGTACGTTCCGCTTTCGATGCTGTCTGCCGCCGGTTTGGGGGCGTGGATATTGTTGTTTCCAATGTTGGCGCTGCTATTCAGGGTCGCATAGGTGAGGTTTCTGATGAATTGCTTCGTAAAAGCTTTGAACTCAACTTCTTTTCACACCAGTCTATGGCCCAGGAAGCTGTAAGGATCATGAAACTTCAGGGTACTGGTGGTGTTCTGCTTTTTAATGTTTCAAAACAGGCTGTCAATCCCGGTCCGGATTTCGGCCCTTACGGGCTTCCAAAAGCAGCAACAATGTTTCTTGTTCGTCAGTATGCCCTTGATCACGGGCGTGACGGCATTCGTTCAAACGGTATCAATGCCGACCGTATTCGCAGTGGCCTTCTTACCGAAGAGATGATTAAAGCCCGCTCAACAGCCCGCGGCTTGAGCGAAAAGGAGTATATGGCAGGAAACCTGCTGCAGTTGGAGGTTACAGCTGAAGATGTTGCAGAGGCTTTCGTGCACCTTGCACTTGAGACAAGAACAACAGGTTCAATAACGACAGTAGATGGCGGCAATATTGCTGCCGCTCTCCGATAAATGAAAGCTGTAATTAAGAAACAATCATAACCGAAAAGAGGAGATGCATCAACATGGCGGAATACGATAAAGACAAGCAGGCGAAAGAGTATCATCTTGATACTCCGGTCAACAACTATGGATTTTTCCTGAAAGGCGCCCACTCTCTCGACTGGGGAATGAAAAACCGACTGTCGAGAATCTTCAGACCTGATACAGGAAAAACAGTGATGCTTGCTATCGATCATGGTTATTTCCAGGGTCCGACTACAGGTCTTGAACGTCCCGATGTTACTATTGTCCCGCTTATGCCGTATGCCGATGCCATCATGCTTACCCGTGGCATTCTGAGAACCACTGTTCCGCCAAGTCTCACCAAGGCGGTAGTCATGCGTTGCAGCGGTGGCCCGAGTATTCTCAAGGAACTTTCCGATGAGGAACTTGCGGTCGATATCGAGGATGCGATCCGGATGAATGTAGCGGCTATAACCCTTCAGATATTTGTCGGTGGTGAATATGAGACCCGGTCAATTCACAACATGACAAGACTTGTCGATATGGGTCTTCGCTATGGGATTCCAACCATGGCGGTGACAGCTGTCGGAAAAGATATGGTACGGGATGCCAAATACTTCAGACTGGCCTGCAGGATGGCAGCCGAGCTTGGTGCGCAGATTGTTAAAACCTACTATGTCCCTGAAGATTTTGAAACCATTACGGCTTCGTGTCCTGTACCGATTGTTATGGCCGGCGGTAAAAAAATCTCCGAACTTGAAGCGTTGACTATGTCCTGGAGTGCCATCCAGGGCGGTGCTTCGGGTGTTGATATGGGACGCAATATTTTTCAGAGTGATACCCCTCTTGCCATGATGAAAGCTGTTAATAAGGTTGTTCACGAGCAGTTGAGTCCGAAGGATGCTTTCGAATATTTCAATTCGATAAAGGCTGAAGGATAAACGTCAGCAGGTTGCAGATCTCCAAGGCAGGCGGCATGGCCTGCCTTGGCATTATTTTTCAGTTTGATTTTTTTATTTTTATGAATACTGAGGATATTAAAGGTTTTTTTGCCTCAAAGGATCAGCTTGATATGGCTGACTACCTGACGCTTGATTACTACCTTGAATGTGTGGGCGATATTGAAACGGCTCTTGCACACTTCTGCAGCGAGCAATCCACCGCACAGTGGAAGCGCGTTGATTATGATGAAGACTTTCGTCCGCAATATGCTGCAAAAGTTATCAGTCTCACGGTGGAAGGGGAGCTGACGGAGCTCAGCTATCCGGTCAGGCATTCAGAATCGGGAACTATTCATGCCTGCAGGGTCACTATTGCTCATCCTCATCGCAACTTCGGCCCGAAATTGCCTAATCTGCTCTCCGCAGTTTGTGGTGAAGGAGTGTTTTTTACTCCGGGTGTGCCGGTGGTCAAGCTGCTCGATATCAGGTTTCCAGAGTCCTATCTGCTTGCCTTTGATGGCCCTAAATTTGGTATTGAAGGTATCCGTGATCTTCTTCAGGCATATAACCGGCCAATTTTTTTTGGTGTCGTGAAGCCGAATATCGGTCTCAGTCCAGCCCATTTTGCTGAAATAGCATACCAGAGCTGGCTTGGTGGGCTTGATATTGCTAAAGACGATGAGATGCTTGCCGATGTCGATTGGTCAACTCTTATCGAACGTTCTCACGCACTGGGAGAAGCGAGATTGAAGGCGGAGCGGGAGACCGGTATGCCGAAAGTTTATCTTGCCAATATCACTGATGAAGTTGACTGCCTGATAGAACAGCATGATATTGCGGTCAGGAACGGAGCCAATGCTCTGCTTATTAATGCCCTGCCAGTCGGCCTCAGTGCGGTCAGAATGCTGGCAAAACATACCAAAGTTCCTCTTATCGGACACTTTCCGTTTATTGCGGCCTTCAGCAGAATGGAAAAATACGGTATTCATTCAAAGGTTATGACCAAGCTTCAGCGTCTTGCAGGTCTTGACTCGATTATCATGCCCGGATTTGGCGGCAGAATGATGACTCCCGAAGAGGAAGTCAAGGAGAATATCCAGGAATGCCTGCAGGAGTTCGGTCATATTAAACGCTCACTTCCAGTTCCAGGAGGCAGCGATTCGGCACTGACGCTTGAAACCGTCTACAATCATGTCGGCAGTGTTGATTTCGGCTTTGTGCCCGGTCGTGGTATTTTTGGTCATCCCCTGGGACCAAAAGCAGGTGCGGCGAGTATCAGGCAGGCATGGGAAGCCATTGAACAGGGTATTCCTCTCGAAACCTATGCAATCGGCCGGCCTGAACTGCAGGCTATGGTTGACAGCGTCAAGAAAAAATAGTATTTGCAAGTAACGGAAGATAAGTCTGAGTATGGGTCTACTCGATGATAAAATTGCCATCATTACCGGATCCACAAAAGGCATCGGTAAAGCAATTGCCCATGAGTTTGTACGGGAAGGTGCAAAGGTGGTGATAACCTCTTCATCTTCTGCCAATGTTCAGGCCGCGCTATCGGAATTTCCTCCGGACTCAGTATACGGCTGTGTTTGCAATGTTGTTTCACCAGTTGCTATGGAGGAACTGATTGTTACCGTAAACGAAAGGTTTGGCAGGATAGATTGCTTTATCAACAATGCGGGTATCTCAGAACCCTTCATGAGTATAACTGAAAGCGATCCTGAAGAATGGGGAAAGGTTATTGATACCAACCTTAAAGGTACATATAACGGGTGCCGTGCGGCTATAAACTACTTTCTCAAAGAACAGAGAAATGGAAAGATCATTAATATGGCTGGATCCGGCACGGACAAGGGATCAAATACTCCCTGGATCAGCGCTTACGGCTCTACAAAAGCAGCCATTGCCAGGTTTACCTATGCGATTGCTGAAGAGTATCGACATACAGGCATCTCCATCATGCTGTTACATCCAGGACTGGTACGAACCGGCATGGTCAGTTCCGAAAGTCCCACTCCTGAGCTTTCCCGACAGCTGGCTACTTTCAATACTATTCTTGATATTTTTGCACAGTCACCTCTTGTTGCTGCCCGGCTTGCAGTACAACTGGCTTCGAGCTGGAGTGATTCAAAAACAGGGATTTACCGTTCCGCTCTGAATGGAAGAAGAAAAAAAATGTTGCTTCTGACCTATCCCTTCCGTAAAATACTGAACAGAATTGACCGTCGAACCTATTAATCCGAGGTCTGCCATGCTGAAGGAAGGTGCTGCCAGATTCTTGCTTTTCGTACTTGTTGCACTGTTCCTTCAGGGGTGTTACAGCTTTACGGGTGCATCGATACCTCCGCACCTCAAAACTATCGCAATACCTGTTTTTGATGATCGTTCAGGCGCAGGTATCGCTCAGTTCAGATCTGAATTGACCAGGGGGCTTGTCAATAAAATAGAGTCACAAAGTACTCTTCGCTACACTCCATCCATGGCAAGTGCGGATGCTCTGCTGGAAGGGGCTATCATCACCTTCTCTGATGCACCAAGCCAGCTCTCCAGGAAAACCGAACGGGCTCTTACGAATCGGATCACTCTTGTTGTGCAGGTTACGATGACAGATCGGGTGAAAAAAAAATTGTTTTTCACACAAACATTTGTCGGATTTGCTGATTATTATTCAGGTAATT
>Ga0118677_10005066_pt2 | contig 18501 bp, 17 predicted proteins | sample AliMusrvi5mmetaG_FD_86154 | JGI IMG/M metagenome (GOLD analysis project Ga0118677, IMG submission 86154) | reverse complement strand
CCCGCCGGGTTCTCGAAAAAGCCGCGCCGGAGCAGCCCGCTGCGGCGAATCTGCTGGGCCTGACTCTGTTGCGGGCGGGCGACACGCCCGGCGCTGAAAAAGCCTTTCGCGACGCGCTCAATCAGCAGCCGGATCTTGCCGAAGCCAACAACAATCTGGGCAACCTCCTGGCGGCCCGCCATGACTACGCCGAAGCCGCGTGGTACTTCGGCAAAGCCATCGAATCGAATCCGAACTATGTGGACGCGAGGCACAGTTACGGACTGGTGCTGGCGCTCACACGGAACTTCGCCAAAGCGCGCCTGCAACTGGAAGAAGCCCTGCGGCTCGCGCCAAACTCCGCGGAGATTCGCGGCGATCTGGACGACGTGCGGAGGAGCCTTCACAAATGAACGTAGCAGTCATCGGCGGATCCGGCCATATCGGTTCGTACCTCACACCGGCATTGGTGGAGGCAGGGTTCGACACCATCTGCGTCAGCCGTTCTCAGCGCCGGCCCTACGTGGACCACGCGGCCTGGAGCCAGGTGCGGCATGAGACGCTGGACCGCGCCCAGCCTGACTTCGACCAGCGTATTGCGGAGATCGGCGCCGATGCCGTCATCGATCTGACCTGCTATACCCCGGAAGCCGCTGTCAGTCTGGTGCAGGCGCTGCAGGGGAACGCCACGCGTCTGCTGCACTGCGGCACCATCTGGATCCACGGCGTTCCGACCGAGGTGCCCGTCAGGGAAGAGCAGTCGCGCAACACCTTCGGCGATTACGGGCTGCGCAAGGCGGCCATCGAAGAGTATCTGCTGGGCCAGACCGATGTGCCGGTCACCATCCTGCATCCGGGCCACCTGGTGGGCGAGGGCTGGATCCCGCTGAATCCCGCGGCGAACTTTAATCCGCGGGTGTTCGCGGACCTGGCTTCCGGGCGAACCGTTACGCTGCCGAATCTGGGCCGAGAAACCGTACATCACGTGCATGCCGCGGATGTCGCGCCGTGCTTCGTGCCCGCTCTGCAGCACTGGCCCCAGGCCGCGGGACAAAGCTTTCACGTGGTCTCTCCCGCGGCGCTCACGCTGATTGGTTATGCGGAAACCGTGGCGTCCTGGTACGGACAGCAGGCCCGTCTGGAATTTCGGCCCTGGGAAGAATGGCGTGCCGGCGTGACGGAAAAGGAGGCACGCACAACGTGGGATCACATCTCCCGATCGCCCAACTGCAGCATCGAAAAGGCCCGGCGGCTTCTCGGTTACGAGCCGCGCTACAGTTCGCTGGACGCCGTGCGGGAAGCACTCTTCTCGCCCCTTTTCCCGCACGAATTGACCGCCGGATCTCAGAACCCAGCCCGTCCGCGATGAAGCGGCAATCAAGCGGTTGATTCGGCCTGACGGGGCTGGTAGAATCCAGGCTGCAATGAAATTTGCGCATTACGCAACGCCCACCAGGCGTGAATTCGCCCGGGTTCTTGGCCTTGGCGCCATGGTTGCCGGAACTGCCTGCGCAGCCGCGGAAACGTTGAAAATCGGCCACACCGGCATCACCTGGGGCAACGATACCGAGAGCGCCATCCGCGATGTCGCGAACCTCGGCTACTACGGCTTTGAAACCTTTGGCAACGTCCTGGAAGCCTGGGAAGAAAAGGGTGGTCTGCGCCGCGTGCTGGATGAGCACAAACTCCCTCTTGTCTCCGGCTACTGCACCATGGATCTGCTGGACGCGACGAAGCGCAAAGACGAACTTGCAAAGATGCGCAAGTGGGGCGACCTGATTAAGAAGAATGGCGGCCACGTCACGGTGTTAGGCCCCAACGGCGTGCCCCGCGCAACTTACGATTTCAAAGCGAACAAAGCGAATATCGTCACGTCTCTCAACGAATGTTCGAAGATGCTGACGGATATGGGCATTGTTCCCGCGCTGCACCAGCACACCGGCACCTGCATCGAAACGCGGGACGAAGTCTATGCCGTGCTGGATGCGGTGGATTCGCGTTACGTGAAATTTGGCCCCGATATCGGTCAGTTGCAGAAAGGCGGCGTGGATCCGGTCCAGGTGGTGAAAGACTATCTGCCGCTGGTTCGCCACCTGCATCTGAAAGATTACAGCGGCGGCGATGCGTATCTGGGTTACTGTCCGGTGGGCCAGGGCAAAGTGGATATTCCGGCCATTCTCGCCCTGGTCAAAAAAGCGGACATGCAGGGCATGGTGATGGTGGAACTCGACCCCTCCCGGAACATGCCGGAAAAGGCGGGCGAAACGGCCGCCATCGCGAAAAAATATCTCGAAAAGCTGGGCTACGGATTCCGTGCTTAGCTGTTTGCAGGAACTCTCCGATCGGAAAGACTATCATCATGGCAAAGAAAACAACGGTTGCGATCGCGCATTCGGACGAGGATATCGGTAAGCCGGCGGACTGCACCAGAGCGCAGCTGGATCTGGTGAAGCGGATGATCAAAGACATCGCCGATCAAACGATGGGCGGTATGCCGAACATTGTCAAACGGGGCGACAAGGTTCTGATCAAGATCAACACCGTGATCCCGGTGCCGGCGAACGAAGGCTTTACCACCGATCCGCGCATGCTGGAAGCGCTGATTGAACTCGTGCAGGAGCAGAATCCCGCGCAGGTGCTCATCGGCGAACGCTGCGCGATGGGCGGCGACACGCGAAAGGCGATGGAAGTCTGCGGGATTGAGGCCGTGGCGCAGCGCACCGGCGCCGAGTTGTGCCCGTTCGACAACGTGCCGTTCGACATGTATAAAATCGACCGGCCCATCAGCTTCAACGAATTTCCCGTACCGCGCCCGGTGCGCGATGCCGATGTTTATATCGGCCTTCCGAAGATGAAGGTGCACGTACACACCACATTCACCGGCGCGCTGAAACTGCAGTTCGGCAACCTTCCCGATTACGACTGGATGGTGCGCTGCCATCGCGACGATATCCATCAGAAAATCTGCAACCTGACGCGCGCGGCCAATCCGAAATGGTTCCTGATGGACTCGCTTTATGCCTGCCAGGGCAACGGTCCCTTCAGCGCCTATCGCGACGATCTGATCAAAGATTTCAACACCATCTGCGGCGGTCCGGATGGCGTGGCCGTCGATACCATTTGTGAAGCTCTGATGGATTGGGATTATCCCGGCACCAACGTGCCATCCACCGTGCTGGGAGCGGCCGAGGGTCTCGGCACCAATAAGATGAGCGAGATTGAACTCACGGGCGCGCCGCTCGATCAGGTGAAGCGGCGTTTCCGGCGCCAGAGCACCGTGTTGCAGGGGCCGTTCCCGAACGTGAACGTGGTCATGGGATCCACCTGCGAGGCCGGCTGTAAGGCGATCGTCCGGATGCAGCTCGATCAGGCGCTCGAAGACGGCACGCTGGCGAAACTCACCCGCCCGCTGCATATCTTCACCGGCCTGCAGTTTGAGGAAATCAAGCCGGTGGATGGCGACGTGATCCTGGTGGGCGATTGCGCCAAGCCCCTGCAGGAACGCTTCCCCGATGCGAAATACTGGGGCAGTTGCGATGAATTCGCGAACTGCACGCCCATCTGGGCAAACATCCCGGAACGCTCCATCTCCACGTACATCCGGCAGCTGGCGGAACTCTCGCGGTGATGGCAAAACCCGGCGCGCTGCGGCGCGGCATCCTGAAACTGCTCGAAATCAAAGATTCCGAAATCCGGATTCTCACGCTGGAGCAGTGCCGCGATGCGGCGGACAAAGGTCTGCACGCGGGGGGCGCGTTTTCCGCCACCATCCCGCTGGTTGCGCTGTTCTACGGCGGCTTCATCGATCCCGATATTGCGGACCCCACGCGTCCCGGTCAGGACATGTTCGTGCTCAGCAAAGGGCATGCCGTGGCGGCGCTGGCGTCCATCTACGCGGATATCGGCTATTTTGATCGCTCCCTGCTGCGCAACTCCCGCTCGTGGTCGAGCATTCTGAACGGTCATCCGGGGCCCGTGCTGCCGGGTATCCAGATTGCCACCGGGCCGATGGGCCAAGGCTTGTCCGTGGCGCAGGGGTTCGCCCTGGCGGGCCGCAACAGTCCGAAGTTCGATTCCTACACGGTGACCGGCGACGGAGAACTGCAGGAAGGCACCATCTGGGAAGCCGTCATGTTCGCCGCCCAGAAGCACCTTGACAACCTGTGTGTCCTGGTGGACCAGAATAACGGGCAACTGGATATCGCCTCTCGCATGGTGTTTCCCATGCCGTGCCTCGAAGACGTGTTCACGGCTTTCGGCTGGCGCGTGCATAGTGTGGACGCCACCCAATACGACGGCGTGTACGCGGCGCTCGAAGAGTTCCGATACGGGCCGCGCAACGGCCAGCCGACCGCCATCATCTGTCATGGCCAGAAGGGTTTCGGCGCTTGCTCGGATTTCCTGAATAAGCACAAGGTGGTGATCGCGGACGGGCTGATGGAACAGGAACTCGCCATGCAGCGCCTGCGTCGCGAAGCCCGCTTGGCCGATTTCGAACGCTATCGGGAAAAAGTGGATACCGATACGCGCGCGGAACTCGACGCGCTAGCTCAGACAATGGGCCGTGAGAATCCGGCGGTTACCGCTCGCGTGCCTCGCCGCTGCAAAGCGATCCGCTACGATCCCGCCGCGCTGCCGAAGATCGATCCGAAGAAAGAGTACGCGTCTTCCGATATCGTCACCGCCGCCATGAAGGTCTTCGCGCGCGACACGCGCGTGGTCTCCATCGATGCGGACCTCGCGACCACCAGCGGCCTCGAAGCGGGTGTGGCGGCGGTGGATCAACAGCGCGCGCTGAACGCCGGCGTCGCCGAAGCCAACATGATGAGCATGGGCGAGGCTTTCGCGGCACTGGGGCACAACACCTGGGTCAGCACCTTCTGCCCGTTTTTCAACTGGCAGGTGCTGCGGCGAATCGCCGTGGGCCATCAGGAACGTCTGGAGGCCATGGAGGCTCCCGGCGGCTGGCTGAATGAAGGACACGGCCTGGATCTCACTTTCCTCGCCACCGGGCCGGACTTCGAGACCCGCACCAACGGCGCTACCCACATGGGCAATGACGACATCACGATGTTCGATGGCGTCGGCCACCTGAAGATTGTCAACGTCAGTTGCCCGCGGCAGTTGCTGGCCGTGATGCAGTGGATCATGGCGGGTAATCGCGGTCTGGTGTACGTGCGCGTCATGCGGACGGCCTCCGCGGTTCTTTACGGCGAAGATCTCACGTTCGAATTCGGCAAATCCTGGGAACTACGCGGAAGCCCGGATGACGTTGCGGTAATCGTCACCAGCGGCCGCGCCGTTCACGAAGCCCTGGCCGCTGCGGAGCACTGCGCGGCGCATGGCGTGCCGGTCGGCGTGATCGATATGCCGTCGGTAGACGAAACGGCCCTGTTGAGGTTCGCCGAATCCGGCAAGCTGGTCGTTTTCGCCGAGCAGAATAACGGCTTCCTCTGGCAAAACTTCGCCCGAACGCTCCTCCGCCACCGCCGCGCGCCGGGCCCGACTCTGGCGCTGAACACTCTGACGTCGGATGGCAAACCGCAGTACATCCATTCCGGACTCTATGAGGAACTGCTGGACGCCTTCCAACTGGCCCCGGCGCAAATTGCAGCAGCGGTAATGAAAGGGGTGAACGCATGAGCGTGCCGGTGATTCATGAAAGCGAGGCTGAAGGTCTGGACCTGCCGGGGCGCAATTTGCGCTGGCTGGTGAACGCGGACCTGCTCGGATCGAAACACCTTTCCATGTGTGTGATCACGGTGGAACCGGGTCAGACCGTGCGTCCCGCGCACTCGCATCCCAACGGCGAAGAGGTGATCTATATCGTCACCGGATCCGGCCGGGTGCTGGTGAACGGCGAAGTGTCGGCGGTGCGGGCCGGCTCGGCGGTCCTGTTTCCGCAGGGCCAGATCCACATGCTGCAGAACAGCGGCGACGTGCAGATGAAAGTCGCCTGCTTCTTCGCGCCGGCGACCGATCTGGACAACTACAAGTTTTTCGAAGGCGTGGAGTTTCCGTCGTAGACGGCGTTATTTTCCGGGGCCGCCGTCACCGGACGTGCCGGCGAATGCGCTCTTGCCGTCGGGGAACGTGACATTTGCGGCGGAAGCGAGATTCGATCCGTCCTTCGCCCGATAGCCGGTGACCGTCAACGTATCGCCCACTTTGATCGTGTTGCGCAGGATGCCGCGCCGGGCCAGAGCATTCGGACTGCCCGATTCAAAATCCCACACAGTCACCTTACCGGCTGCATCCTTCACGGCTAATGAAAAATGCGCATGGGGATTCATCCACTCCACCTTGGTCACAACGCCGGTGAACTCCACCTTCTGGTTCTGATCGAACTCGGCCGCAAAGGAATGATGCGCCACGGCCGGCGCCGACACCAGCAACCCAATGGCGGTCATCAAACAGGCAAGCACAAAAGCTCTCATATAGTCCTCGAATTGTTGGGCCGTCAGTAGAATCCGATCGCCCGGCCACCCGCGCCCACGCTAAACCACAGTGTAAGCGATACCGCCGCGGCCAGTACCGAAACGATCCTCGACGCGGTTCCGTTCTTCCTGACCAGCCACCGGATCACGCTCCAGTGGAAAGCGATGGCGAAAAACAACATCGTCATCTTGAAAAAGAACGGCGGATTTTCGTAGCACTTCATCGCTTCGGAAAGGAACAGCGCAAAGCCGCTTAGCAGCATCACCGCGAGGCTCCCGAAGGTCAGAGGTGCCAGCGCCCGCGAAACCGTCCCCAGGCTCTGCTTTCGCAGACCGACGCCCATCAGGCGCAGGTTCAGCACAATCACGGTCCCAAACAGAACGGTGAGCGCGAACAGGTGAATGGTTTCGATAATCGGAAACAAAACTCTGGAATCGCGAATGGCGGCGGACACTGCCGTGTTGTCCGCCCACAGGAAGAAGGGTCGAAGGGACATTCGTGATCTGCCTCTAAAAGTTGTACGCCATGGTTCGCCCGGCCGCAATCACGCCGGCCCAGAGAATCATGCCCGTGATTCCCGCCAGGCGCGCCCGGAACGGCGGAATCTCCTGCGTGTCCCAGGTGGCGATCCGGCGTCGCAGCGTGAGCTCGAAAATCGCCGCGTTGAGGCCCGCGAGCAGCAAAAACAGGACTTTGAGGCGAAACCAGATACTGCCGTAAGCTTTGTCCGCCTGCGACAGGAACAGCAGAATCCCGGTGACGAACATGATGGCGAAACCGGAGAGGCTCCACGGCATCAGCTGGTTCGAAACCTGCGAAACGGGCTCTTTCTTCAGCAGCAAGCCGGCCAGGCGCAGGTCCATCACCAGCAGCGTCCCCACCGAAAGGGAAAGCGCCAGCACATGCGTGCCCTCGATAATCGGGAAAAGCCAGACCGATTCCCGGATCGCCGTTCCCCACTCCGAGTTCTGAAGCCAGTGACAAAGATCCTGGAGAGACATTTCCCTTCCAGCATAAAGAATGCTTTGGGGCGCGCCCGGAAAATCGGCCGCGGGACTCGCAAACGCCCGGCGTATATAGTCGGAAAAGAGCCGTAAGACGAATTACGGCTTGCAATTCACCGTTCGCATTGCAAAAGGAGACGACCGATGTCCGACGTTACCAGCGGCGCCCGATTCAAAGAAGAACTTCGACAGGGGGCGCCCAAGATGGGGCTTTTCCTCAATTCGCACAGCCCCACCGTGGCCGAACAACTGGCTCACAGCGGCTACGACTGGCTGCTGATCGATTCACAGCACGGTCCCATGGGCTTTGAAAAACTGTCCGCCATGATCGCGGCAGTCGCCAGCGGGGGCGCGAAATCGATGGTCCGGGTCGCCGGCTATCATGATCGCGGCGGCATTCAGCAGGCCCTCGATCTGGGCGCCGACGGGGTGTTAGTCCCCTACATCAATACCGCCGACGAAGCTCGCGAAGCCGTCAGCTGCGCGCTCTATCCCATGGCCGGAACGCGCTCCGTTTACTTTCCGCAGCGCTGCACGAACAAAGCGGGGCTGCTGGGCTACGTGGGCAATTCCAATAAGAACGTGATCGTCGCGCTGCAGGTGGAAACCGCGGCCTGTATTGAGAACATCGAAGAGATTGCCGCCATTCCGGGCGTCGACATGCTGTTCCTCGGCCAGAACGATCTCTGCATGTCGATGGGCCTCTATGAAAAATACGAGTTCCCGCACATGTACACTTCGCCCGAACTCGGCGAAGCGACGCAGAAACTGGTCGCGCACGCGCAGAAAAACAACGTGATTCTGGGTATTTTCCTCTTCGGCACGTCGCGCGTGGCCGAATTCCTTGAGAAAGGCTTCCGCTTCATTTCCATCGGCAACGATCTGCATCACATCCTGACGCAGGCCACCGCTTACGTAAAAGACATGGAGTCGGTCAGCGAAGCCGCGGGCGCGAAGTGGACCCGGCGCGACACCGCGCTGATGTAGCGGGAACCCTATAGCGCGGCGGAATCTCCCCGAGGTTCCGCCGCCTGTCCGCTCAGGCGCTTTCGGTCGCCTCGAGGAAAGTTTCGACGGCGCGCGGGACACGCAACGCCACATGGAAGCGAGAGCAGGGGTCTTTTCGATCGCTACACAGAACGCCTCGCACCGGCCGCACTCCGCGATCCGCCAGCCTCTGCAACTCCGATTTTTCTTCCGCTGTCGCAATGGTCGCGAACAACCGCGCGGCCGGTGCTTCCAGAGCCTCGCGGACAATGAAATTCCCCTCACGTCCTGAACGGCCGGACTCCGCGCGCGCGTGCCGACATCTCTCGCCGCAAACCGGCAGGCGAACTCGCATCAGCGCTTCGTTCATCTGAGCGCTTCGCTCATCGCAAGGTCGCCACGCGGAATGCGCTGGCTGACCATGTTGTACGCCTCCGCTGCCAGACTCAGAGGGACCGCAGCCTCTTCTTTACAGCAGAACAGACATCTCCGCAGCGGCGTGAAACCCTTTGCGGGTAGCCTTCAGATGTCGAATTCTGTAGAGCAATTCGCCGCCCGGGTTCGTTGACACAATGTATGGCGGCTGTCATACTGCCATCGTGTCCGTGACAAATGAAAACCCCACCCCCGAAGCGTGGGCTGCGATTGAAGGCGGTTACGACCTCCAGGTCCACGTCGCGCCCGACGTCATTGAACGCCGGATTGACGATCTGGATCTCGCCAAAGACTTCCTCGCGCACGGGCTGAAGGGCTTCGTCCTCAAGTCGCACTATTTCCCCACCGCGGAACGCGCGCAGGTAGTCACGAAAGCCGTGCCCGGCATCCGTGCCTTCGGAGCCATCGTGCTGAACCACAGCATCGGCGGTCTGAATCCCGTGGCCGTGGAACTGGCCGGAAGAAGCAAATGCCGCATTGTCTGGATGCCCACGGTGGACGCCGCGAACGAAACCGCGGGGCGGCCCGACGGCACGAAGAAACACTTGCCGTTCTGGGCGAAAATTCAGCTGGAACTGGCTTCCATCGGCATCGCGCCGCCGCCCATGACCGTGCTGGACGCGGATGGCGAACTCCGCCCCGAAGTCCGCACCTGCCTCGAACTGATCCGCAAATACGACATGATTCTCGCCACCGGACATCTCGGCCGCAAAGAGATTCTGGCGCTCGTCAGGGCGGCGAAAGAGATGAACCTGCAGCGCGTGATGGTGACGCATGCCGAATTTCCGTCGCAAAGCCTCACGTCGGCCGAACAGGTGGAACTGGCCGATCTCGGCGCCATGATCGAACACTGCTTCACCACCATGCACACCGGCAAGGCCTCCTGGGAGACCGTGTTCGACAGCATCCGCCAGGTGGGTCCGGAACGCTGTATTATCTCGACGGATCTGGGCCAGACCATCAATCCTCCGGTCTCCGACGGGTTTGCCATGTTCGCGCAGACGCTGATGGACGCCGGTTTCAGCGCGGACGACGTCCGTCGCATGGCAGTCACCAATGCCGGCGCCATGATCGAATAAATACCAGAACCCATGCCCGATCAGAAATCAGTTCTCGTCGTCAGCGCGCATGCCGCCGATTTCGTGTGGCGCGCCGGAGGCGCCATCGCGCTCTACGCCTCGCGCGGCTACCGCGTGCGCATCCTCTGCCTCTCCTTCGGCGAACGCGGTGAAAGTCAGGGCGCCTGGAAGAAGCCCGGCATGACCATCGAACGCGTGAAGGAAATCCGGCGCGCGGAATCCACCCGTGCCGCGTCCATTCTGGGCGCTGAAATTCGTTTCTTCGATTCCGGCGATTACCCCATCGTCGTCTCCCAGGAAACCATCGACGCGATGGTGAATGAATACCGCGAACTGCAGCCCGAGTTTGTTCTGACGCACTCGTTCGCGGACCCGTATAATCCCGACCATCCCACCGCCAACAACATCACGCTCCAGACCCGCGTCTATGCGCAGGCGCTGGGCTATCCGGCGCCTGGCAAGCCGCTCGAGGCGCCGCCCGTCTTCCTCTTCGAACCGCATCAGCCCGAGCAGTGCGACTGGAAGCCGCAGGTGCTGCTGGACGTCACCTCGGTCTGGGAAACCAAGCACAAATCGATGGAATCCATGGAAGCCCAGACGCACCTCTGGGAATATTACACTGATCTGGGCAAACGGCGTGGTACCCAGGCGGTGCGCAACGGCGGCGCGAAGACCATTAAATACGCGGAAGCCTTCCAGCGTGTCTATCCGCAGGTCACCTCGGAACTCTCGTAAGAAATCATGAGAAACGTGGTCGTTCGTAATATCCCGCGTCCGGACCCCGCGGTGGTGGAAATTCTTGGCGGACTCGGCGTTGCCACCACGCATGAGGCGCAGGGCAGGCGGGGTCTGCTCAATCCTTACATGCGCCCGATCTATCCTTCCGCGCGCGTATGCGGCGCCGCCGTGACAGTATCCTGCCAGCCCGGCGACAACCTCATGATCCACGCGGCGGTGGAAGTCTGCAAGCCGGGTGACGTTCTGGTGGTCACCACGACTTCGGAATCCACCGACGGCATGTTCGGCGACCTGCTGGGCGTGTCCTGCCGCGCTCACGGCGTTCGGGGACTGATTATCGATGCCGGCATTCGCGACACCGCGGAACTTACCGGGATGGACTTCCCCGTCTGGGCCAAAGCAATTTCGGCGCAGGGAACCGTAAAGGCCACTGCCGGATCCGTCAATATTCCCGTGGTCTGCGCCGGTGCTTTGGTGAATCCCGGGGATGTGATGATCGGCGATAACGATGGCGTGGTCGTGGTGCCGCGGGAAATCGCTGAGGCCGTTGCCAAACTCGGCGAGGCGCGCCTGGCGAAAGAAGAGAAAACGCGCGAACGGCTGCGCAACGGCGAACTCGGCGTCGAATTTTACGGCCTCCGCGCGAAGCTGAAAGAACTGGGCGTCGAGTACGTGGACGGTTCGGAATAGCGAGGAGCAGATATGGGCAAAATAGTTGCCGCCATGGCCACGGTTCACGCGCCGCAGTTATTCACCCGGCCGCCAACGGAAATTCCGGAGCAGCTCGATGCCGATATCGCCGCCATGCGCGAACTGGGCAAGTCGCTCGACGAAACCAGGCCGGACGTCGCGATCGTATTGGGCAGCGATCATCTCGAAACCTTCTTCCTCTCCTCCGTTCCCACCTTCGCGGTGATCGCCGGCGAGACATCCAAAGCCGACTTCGCCGGCAGAGAGTACGAACTGCCAATTCACCTGCCGCTCGCCGAGGCGCTGCTCGATGGCCTCGTTCGCGCCGGTTTCGACATGGCGTACTCACAGGATGCCGTTCTCGGCCATTCCTTTGCCGCCGTCTATGAATGGGTGATTGAAGGCCGGAAGATACCGGTGATTCCCATCTTCATCAATACTTACCTGCCTCCGCTGCCGGGCGCACGCCGCTGTGAAGCGCTGGGCAAGGCGATCGCGAAAATTGTCGAATCCAGGCCGGAACGAGTCGCCATCATCGCGAGCGGTGGCATGTCCCACTATCCGGGTACGTGGAAATATCCGCAGCCCGCCTTTGATTTCGATTACTGGGCCATCGAACAGATGGAGCACGGCAACCACGAAGCCCTGCTTGATCTGACGAACGAACAATTGGACGAAGTCGGCAATACCGAAATGCTGCCGTGGATGGTGATGTTTGGCGCAATCGGTAAACAGGCCGGTGAACTGCTCACCTACCAGCCGACGTGGCACCACGGGCACGCGGTGATGCGCTTCATTCCGAATAAGCGCGAGGAAGCGGGTTTGCCGCTGGAATCGAAAACACCGCCGGAGTATAAGTGGCAGAACACCGGTGGCTATGAGTTTTATAAGCACCCGTCCCCTTCGGCTTACAAGCTGAATAAGCTGTTGTATGACCTGCGGCATAAGCAACCGCTTCGGCGTAAGCTTTATGCGGACACGCCGGGAGTGGCCGCGGACTACGGGCTGAATCCCGAAGAGTCGGTCGCGATTGAAACTCTGAAGGATGAAAGCATCGATATGCTCCGGTCGCTGAAATCCCACCCGCTGGTGGAAGTGGGCGCTCACCCGCTCGGCGTATTGATGTCACTGGTTGTCGTGCAGGCCGAAGCACGCCGTCTGCGGTCCGAAGCCACCGCCGCGCCCGCTGGCCAGGTCTGAACCCTTCCTGATCTGAACCCTCGAGGACGCGGCGTTGTGCCGCGTCCTCCCAAACAGCAACTAAGCGGCGATGGAACCGTGCGGGTCGATCACGAATTTCTTTGCCGCGCCCTTATCGAAATCGTGGTACCCTTCCGCCGCCTGATCGAGCGAAATCACCTGCACGTTCACCGCTTTGGCAACATGCACTTTCTCATGCAGAATCGCCATCATCAGAGCCCTGTTGTATTTCATCACCGGACATTGACCGGTCGCGAACGTGTGCGACTTCGCCCAGCCCAGTCCGATCCGGATGCCCAGCGTTCCGGTCTTCGCGTTGTCGTCCACGCCGCCCGGGTCGTCCGTCACATACAGACCCGGAATACCCAGAGCGCCGCCCGCGCGCGTAATCGTCATCATGGAATTCAGCACGGTTGCCGGACGTTCCACCGACGCGTCGCTCCCGTGTCCGCGCGCTTCGAAGCCCACGCAATCCACCGCCGAATCCACTTCCGGAGTTCCCAGGATCTGCTCGATCTGCTCGCCCAGTGAAGCGTCTTTCTTCAGGTCGACCACTTCACACCCGAAGCTCTTCGCCTGAGCCAGACGCTCCGGAATCATATCGCCGACAATCACGACAGCCGCGCCCAGCAACTGGCACGCCGCGGCCGATGCCAGTCCCACCGGACCCGCGCCCGCGACGTACACCACCGAACCCGGACCCACGCCCGCCGTTACCGCGCCATGATACCCGGTGGGAAAAATATCGGAGAGCAGGGTAAGATCCCTGATCTTCGCCATCGCCTTGTCTTTATCCGGGAAACGCAGCAGGTTGAAATCGGCGTACGGCACCATCACATACTCGGCCTGCCCTCCTACCCAGCCGCCCATATCGACATAGCCATAAGCCGCGCCAGGCCGGGCCGGATTCACGTTCAGGCAGATTCCCGTCTTACCTTCTTTACAGTTCCGGCAGCGCCCGCACGCAATGTTAAATGGCACGGAGCAGAGATCGCCCTTTTTGATGAACTCGACATCGCGGCCCGCCTCAATCACCTCGCCCGTAATCTCATGGCCGAGCACCAGTCCCACCGGGGCGGTTGTGCGACCGCGCACCATATGCTGATCGCTCCCGCAAATGTTCGTCGAAACAACCTTCAGAATGACGCCGTGTTCGCATTTCCTGTCGCCCAGCGCAAGCTTCGGGAAGTCGATGGAATGTACCTCGACCTTGCCCGGCCCCATGTATTCCACGCCTCTGTTAGTAGCCAATGATTGTTCTCCTTCTGAAAAAGTTCAGGCGATTGCCACGCAAAGTCTATCACGGTTTTGCAGGCACAAAAGGCCGGATTCCGGTTGTGAAAACCCGCACCGCTATAGTGATCCTTGGAGCCATTTCTCACGCACATCTCGGTCCGCGGAGAGGGGGTCGCGGCGCGGTGTATCGCTCATCTGCTCCGGCGCGAAGGCTTTCACGTTTCGATGGAAAACATCGCACGCCCACCCGTGCCCGCCGTCATGATCGGCGATCCGGCTGCGGCGCTCCTTCGCGACGTCTTCGGCCTGCCGGAACTGTTCGCCGGTCTGCCCCGGATCACCAGCCGCATCGTTTCCTGGGGTGAGCAGGCACCGGCAAGCGACATACCTCACTCCGCCGTGGTGTTGTCCGAACAAGACCTCCTGCGGGAACTGCCTGCGCCTGAGGCGGCACTCCCGGACTCAAAACCCGACTTCACCGTCATTACAGGCGGACCGCCGCCGGCCGGAGTCGCTTCGGAACGCTTCGGCTCCCGCAGCGCGATGGCGGTGCGTGTCGGGCTTCGCGGTCCACGGCACATCGACTCCTGCTGCATCGAATCCCTGCCCGGCGGGTGGCTGTTTCTCATCCCCGCTCCGACCGGCCTGACATGGCTGATCGCCATCGGTGAACCCCTCGGGACCTTGTTGCCGGCCAGCCAGGTGATTGCCCCCCGCATCGACGTGCAGGAAATCGTGAAGGGCGAATTCTCCACCTGCCCGCGCATCGCGCAACCTCTCTGCGGCCCCGACTGGCTCCTCTGCGGATCGGCCGCGCTGGCGTTCGATCCGATCTGCGGGGATGGCACGGCGCAGGCCGTCCGCGAGGCGATTCTCGCCGCCGCCGTGATTCGTGGCATCGCGGCCGGAGGCGACTCCGCGGCGCTACTTGCCCACTACCAAACCCGCCTTCTCGCGGGAATGCAAAAGCACCTCGCGCTCTGCCATCCGTACTACGAAACCGGCGGCTCAGGCGCCTGGTGGCAGGCGGAAGCTGCTTCGCTGACCGAAGGTTTTCGCTGGTGCGCCGCGAAGCTCCGCAACGCCCCCGAACCCCGCTACCTGCTCAGGGGTTTTGACCTGACCGAACGCGATCCCCTTACAATCAACTGAAATGCCGTCATCCGGCTCCATCGCGCAGTGGAAGACATACGGACGCCTCGGGATCTTCCTCCGCCCTTACACCAGACCGCTGCTTCTGGTGTTGTTCGTCAGCCTGCTTTCCACGGCGCTGGGGCTGGTGCAGCCCTACATCTCGAAGCTCCTGATCGACCAGGCTCTGCTCCGCCGGGACATGCACGAACTCATCCGCATCGCCGGTCTGATGTTCGGCGCCACCGTGCTGGGCTACGTGATGAACATCCTCGCGAGCTATCGCTACGTGAAGATCTCCGCGGCCATGCTTTTCGACATGCGGGTGGCCCTCTTCCGCCATCTGCAAACGCTCTCGCCGCGCTTCTACGCGCAGTTTCGTTTGGGCGATCTGATGTCAAGACTCAACAGCGATGTCAGCGAGGTGCAGCGCGTGTCCGCCGACACCCTGCTCTCCGTCCTCAGCAACGTCTTTTTCTTCCTCGGCTGCGTGGCCATGATGTTATGGCTGAACTGGCGGCTCTTTCTGGTCAGTGTGGTGCTGGTGCCGGCCTGCCTTTTCGCCTTCCGCCACTACCAGAAAAAGCTCACCGCGCTTACGAAACAACTGCGGGAACGTTCCGCCGATCTGGGCAGTCTCTTCGTCGACACCATCCTCGGCATGCGCGTGGTCGTCTCTCTGAGCGCCGGCGAGCACGAAGCGGGCCGCTTCCGGCAAAGAAATGACGCGTTCGTCCGGACCATGCTGCGCGTGCAGATCGCCTCTTTTATGACGGGCGCGCTGCCGGGCGCCATCCTTACCGCCGCCACCGCCGCCGTGATCCTCTATGGAGGCTGGCTGATCATGCGCGAAGAGATGTCGGTTGGGACGCTCGTCGCCTTCATGGCGTATCACATGCGCCTGCTCTCGCCCATTCAGACACTGATGGGAATGACATCGGGCCTCGCCTCCGCCCGCGTTTCCCTGGCCCGCATCTTCGAACTCTTCGACACCCCGGCCGAGGTCCAGGAACTTCCCGGCGCGGTCCCGCTGGCTGGCGTGAACCAATCTATCCGCCTGGAAAACGTCTCATTGAGTTACGGCCGGAACACCGTCCTGCAGCACGTGAATATCGAAATTCCCGCCGGTATTTTCTGCGCCGTTCTCGGACCGAGCGGGGTGGGTAAGTCGACCCTCGCGGAACTCCTGGTGCGCTATCTCGACCCCGACGAAGGCCGCATCTTCATTGACGGGCGCGACCTCCGCGAGCTTTCCCTTACAGACCTGCGCCGCGAAGTCATGCTCGTCGACCAATCGCCGTACCTCTTCAATGCAACCATCGCGGAAAACATCGCCTTCGCGCTGCCCGATGCAAGCCGCCAGGCCATCGAAGCCGCGGCAAGCGCAGCCGGCCTGGACGAACTGCTGCATCGCCTTCCGGAAGGTTATGACACCAAAGCGGGCGAGCGTGGTCTGGCCCTGTCCGCCGGTGAGCGCCAGAGAATCGCGCTGGCACGCGCGCTGCTCCGCCGCCCTGCCGTACTGATTCTGGACGAGCCCACTTCCGCTCTCGACGCCGAAACCGAAAAGACCGTCGCGACTGGTCTCCGGAAGGCCTTACCCCACGCCACGCTGATCGTCATCACGCATCGCCCGGCCCTGGCGGAAATCGCGGACGCCATCGTCACCATCGAAGCCGGCCATGTGCGAATCACCCATGTGCGAATCACCCATGACATCCACTCCATCGGCCGCTGAACGAACGGGGCGGGGAATTCGCGTCGCCGTCATTGACAGCGGCGTGGCCCCGCGGCACCCCCACATCGGCCCGATTGCCGGAGGCGCATCGGTCGACCTCGACGGCCGTGTCATCAAGGGAGCTTTCGATGACCTGTTAGGCCACGGCACCGCCGTGATGGCCGCCATGCAGGAAAAAGCGCCGGATGCCGAGTACCACGCCGTCAGAGTCTTCCACCGCGAGTTGCGAACCAGTGCGCAAGGCCTCTGTGCCGCCATCGACTGGTGTCTGGACCAGCAAATGGACGTGGTGAATCTTAGTCTCGGCACCGTGAACGCGGCGCACGCGGAGATGCTCGGCGCCGCCGTCACCAGAGCGTCCGCCGCCGGCACGTGGATCGTGGCGGCCCGTGACGCGGAGGGCAAACCCTGCTACCCCGGTTGTCTCCCGGATGTCATCGGCGTGGGTCTTGACTGGGAATGCGCGCGCGAAGCTTATCGAATCGCGCAGACCGACGGGCAACTCGCGCTGTTCGCCTCCGGCTATCCGCGCCCGGTGCCGGGCGTGCCTCCCCGCCGCAACCTCCAGGGCATCAGCTTTGCCGTTGCCAACGCCTGTGGTTTCGTCATCCGTGCTCGTGAGGCCATGGGCGCGGCGCCTTCATCCGAACTCTGGAATTTCCTGTCGCCGCTGAACTCCCCGGAAGCATCCAGGCTGGGGTAACATCGGAACTGGACTGACTTGCCCTCGACGCCAAGGCAGCAATAAGGATCCTTTTCGATGCGCCTGTCAGGAATTCTTCCGTGTCTCCCGCTCCTCGCTCTGCTCGCGGCCACCGGCGCGCGCGCGCAGCAGTCCGGCTCCTGGAATCCCAAAGCAGCCGCCGGTTATCTCGACGAACGCTCCACCTGGTGGATGGACTGGCCCAAGGCCGCGCGCGATCACGGCACATTCTGCGTCTCCTGCCATACCCTCGCACCCTATGCCCTGGGGCGGCCCGCTCTCCGCTCGGCGCTTGCCGAAACCTCGCCTTCCGCCAACGAGCGCAGAATGCTCGATAACATCGTGCATCGCGTGCGTCTCTGGAAAGAAGTTGAGCCGTTCTATGCCGACCAGACCTCCGGCCTGCCGAAGACGTCGGAATCGCGCGGCACCGAAGCGATTCTGAACGCCCTGATCCTGGTCCGCAATGACGAAGCTTCCGGCCATCTGAGTCCGGATGCCCGCCTGGCGCTCGATAACCTGTGGGCTTTGCAGCTCAAATCGGGTGAAATGAATGGCTCCTGGGCCTGGCTCCAGTTCCACAACGCGCCATGGGAAGGCGATTCGCAGTTCTACGGCACCGCGCTGGCCGCCATCGCGATCGGTTCCGCGCCAGCCGATTACCGCGCGGAACCCGCCGTGCAGAACGGTATCAAGCTGATGCGTGCCTGGCTCCAAAAGAGCATGGCCACCCAGACTCCCGCCGATCGCGCGGTCCTGCTGTGGGCTTCGGCCAAACTGCCCGGTCTGCTCTCCGCCGCACAGCACCAAACCATCGTCGCCGAGACTCTGGCCAAACAGCAGCCCGATGGAGGTTTCAGCATGTCCACGCTCGTGGGCAACTGGAAGCGCCGGGACAACACGCCACTCGATGCCGCGAGTGACGGCTATGCCACCGGTCTGGTCGCCTATGCGCTCAAGCAATCCGCCGCCCCTGAGGCCGAACCGGCATTGCAGCGTGCGCTGACCTGGCTGGCCCGGAACCAGAACCCCGCCGATGGTCGCTGGCCGGCGACTTCGCTGAACAAAAAACGGGAACTGGAATCGGACGCCGGCCGTTTCATGAGCGACGCGGCAACCGCCTACGCCGTGATGGCTCTGGAG
>Ga0118677_10007182_pt1 | contig 18504 bp, 15 predicted proteins | sample AliMusrvi5mmetaG_FD_86154 | JGI IMG/M metagenome (GOLD analysis project Ga0118677, IMG submission 86154) | reverse complement strand
CAGTACGCCCAGCGTGCCCTGCGCGCCCGCGACTCCCAGCTCTGCCGCTTTGCGATACCAGGCGGCCGCCTGCGCCATATCGCGGGGAAAGTGCTTGCCTCCGTCGCGATAGAGCACGGCCAGGTGGATTTGCCCGCAGATGTCGCCCTTCTCCGCCGCCTTGCGATACCACGCGGCTGCCTGCGCATAATCCTGCGCTACGTCCTTGCCGGCGGCATACGTTTCTCCCACCTGCACCTGCGCCGCGGCATCGCCGGCGTTGGCCCTGGCCAGCAGGGCTGCTTCGATGCCCGGACTCTGGGTGCTCGCAGTCTGTGCAACAGCCGGAATCAGCGCGCACGCAGCCGCCAACCCCACCGCAAGCCGCATCCATCGAGTTCTCATCGGTATCACGACCATTTATCCGCAACGATAGCAGATTCCACACTCGCAGAAACACACGTGCCGGCTGTTCCTGGCGGAATCCAGGCCCGCCTCCGTCTACTCAGTTCTCAAGGCTTTCATGGGATCGGCCGAAGCCGCTCGACGCGCAGGAATCAGGGCCGCCAGAGTTGCGACGGCCAGCAATAGAACGATACTGGCTGAGATCGCCAGCGGATCGGCGGGTTGGGTCTGGTAAAGCAGGCTCCGCACCCAGCGCGTTGCCACGAAGGCTGCGCCGAGACCCACTAAAATGCCTCCCACAACCGGGTAGCAAGCCTGCCGCAACACCAGCAACGTCAGCCGCGCGCGATCCGAACCCAGCGCGACGCGAATGCCAAACTCCCGCAGCCGCAGCGACACGGCGTAGGAAAGCACCCCGTAAACCCCCAGCAGAGCCAGCAGCAGGGCCGCCGCGCCGGAGTCAGGCTCGCTGACGGGTTCCGACGACGTGCTGGACGCCGCGTTCGAGCGCTGCGGCGTACTGCGCGTCAACATCATGTCGGATCTGTTCTACATGGCCGAAGTGCTGGCCAAACAGCCTCGGCCGAAGGGCCCGCGCCTGGCCATTCTTACCAACGCGGGTGGACCGGGAGTGCTCGCGGCCGACTCGCTGCTGCTGGGAAATGGTGAACTCGCGGAGATTTCGCAGAAGACCATCGATGAGTTGAGCGCCATCCTGCCGGGCGCCTGGAGCCACGGCAATCCGCTCGACATCCTGGGTGACGCCGAGCCGGCGCGTTATGCCAAATCGCTGGAGATCGCAGCCAAGGATCCCAACAGCGACGGGATGCTGGTGATCCTCACGCCGCAGGCGATGACCGACGCCACGCAGACGGCCGAATTCCTGAAGCCCTACGCCAAGCTGGGAGACAAACCAATCCTGGCAAGCTGGATGGGCGGCGTGGACGTCGCGGCGGGCGAGCACATCCTGAATGCCGCCGGTATCCCGACGTTCTCCTACCCCGACACTGCGGCACGCATGTTCAACTACATGTGGCAGTATGCGAAAAACCTGAAGATTCTATACGAAACGCCCCGCAACGCCGCCGGCGACGCAGGCATGGACCGGGTCAAAGCCGTCGAGATTATCGAGCAGGTGCGGAGCGAGAAGCGCACGATTCTGACCGAGTTCGAATCGAAGAAAGTGCTCGCGGCCTACGGGATTCCCACTCTGCCGTCGGTGATTGCGACTTCGGAAGACGACGCCGTGGCCGCTGCGGATTCCATGGGCTACCCAGTGGTGCTGAAGCTCCACTCGGAGACCATCACGCATAAGACGGATGTTGGCGGGGTCATCCTGAACCTCAAGACTGCCGACGCAGTGCGCGACGCCTTCCGCCAGATCCGCGATTCGGTCGCGGCCAAAGTGGGCGCCGAGCATTTCGGGGGGGCGAACGTCCAGCCGTTCGCGAAGCTTGAAGGCTACGAAGTGATTTTAGGATCATCCATCGACCCGCAGTTCGGGCCGGTTTTGCTGTTCGGCATGGGCGGCCAATTGGTAGAGGTATTCAAAGACCGTGCGCTCGCGCTGCCCCCGTTAACCACGACGCTGGCGCGCCGGATGATGGAAAAGACGCGCATCTACACGGCCTTGAAGGGCGTTCGCGGCCGCAAGCCGGTGGACCTGCCTGGTTTGGAGCAGCTGCTGGTGCGGTTCAGCCAGCTTGTGGTCGAGCAGCCGTGGATCAAAGAGATCGACATCAACCCCTTGCTCGCATCTCCCGAGCGATTGCTGGCGCTGGACGCCCGGGTGGTCCTGCACGACCCGGACAGCGATCCAAAAACGCTGCCGAAACCGGCCATCCGGCCGTATCCGGCCCAGTACGAATCACTCTGGACGCTGAAGAACGGCGAGATGCTCGATATCAGGCCGATCCGCCCCGAAGACGAGCCGGCGCTGGTTAAGTTCCACGAGACGCTTTCCGAGCGAACAGTCTATTCGCGCTACCTGCAGATGCTCAATCTGAGCCAGCGCACCGCACACGAGCGGCTCACGAAGATCTGTTTCATCGACTACTCCCGGCAGATGGCTCTGGTTGCTGAGCGAAAAGATCCGCAGACCGGCGAGCGCGAGATTATTGGCGTCGGCCGCCTGCAGGGGATCGGTGGAGACGAGGCAGAGTTCGCCATCGTTATCAGCGACGATTACCAGAAGCAGGGCATGGGGACGGAGTTCCTGCGACGCTTGATCCAAATCGGAAGACTCGAGGGAGTGAAGGTGATCGTGGCTGACATCCTCTCCGACAACAACGCGATGCAGAAGATCTCCGAGAAACTCGGATTCAAACTGAAGCGGGAACTTGGCGACAACGTCGTCATCGCGCGACTGACGCTCTAAACCAGAGAGGCGTTGTTCGTGTAGGACAGGCCCGTCGGCATGTGCCGGTGGGCCTGTTTGATTTTCCAGGCGGGGTATGACCGGTTACCCTGAAACATGACTCCGCGCGTAACGGCGCCCGGGCTTTGTGTAGGATGCGTGCACACCCAGACCATTGTGAACGATCGAGGAAGCACGTTCTGGATGTGCCTCAGGGGCCTGCTAGATCCCGGCTTTGCTAAGTACCCAAGACTGCCGGTCCTTGTTTGCCGCGGATTCGAGGAGTCGCCGCTTAAGCCTGCCGAGCAGGAGTCGAGCAAGCCAAACCAGATAGAGGAACGGGGAGCATGATAGCAGCTATTTCCGGTCTCATCACTTCCGAGTTTGCGGGTAGGGATCGAAGGTCATAAACAGAGCATCCCAGAAATGGTGATACGGGTGCGGCGAAGCCTCGAGGGCTCGTTCCGCTGTGCTGTCGCCACCGCGGGGCGCGGTTGGATCCCCGCTCATTGAAGATGTTGGATTCGGGACGGCATTGGGCGATATCGGACGGTGCGGCACCAGCCAGAGGTCATTGAAATACACGATCTGGCTTATATCGCGTGTGCCGGTGGCGCCTCCGGCGACGTCGAGGGTATCGGGCACCTCCGCCTTGCCCATGACGTTCACGGAGAATCCGGATCGCCGGAGTTCCTCTATCCGGTCCGAGAGTTCCCCAAGCCGGACATAGATCTTCCGAATCTCCTTATCCTGAATTGATCCGAACTGGGCGGAGAGAATCATCTGAGCGGCACCCTCGATAGCGCCTGCCGTGGCAGTCTGCCTACCGAGAGCCTCGGACACTGCCTCCGTGCGCGCGGCGGCCGGAATATTAGCATCCGGGCCACCCCTTTGCGCTTCAGTTCTGACTTCGCGGGGGTCGGTAGGCGGAACTTCGCGCGGCTCATTTCGATCCTCCATGCGCTTTTCCACCCGTTCTCGAACTCTGAGGATCGCTGTGCCTTTCACATCCAGCGAGCGATTCAGCACCATTCGCTCGTCGGACAAAATGATGATGCGTTTGATGTTCGTATTGGCGCTGGCAATCAGTGCATCGGCTATCTGGTGCCCCTTTTCAAGCGCTTGCCGTCCGGTCAAGCCATTCAACTCGACGACAACAACGTCCGCCTGACCGGACTTTGCGGTCACATGCAAGGCGATATCTTCGGCTTTGTTGTCCTTGCTCGTGGGGCTGTAGAGATCCGCCTTGATCTCGGTGCCATCGCGGAGAAAAAAGGCATAGTCGGCCGTATTGGGAGGCACTTCAGGCCGTCCTACGACCGCACTGACGTCCCCCAATTTGCCCGCAATAGCCAGTTCGTTCAGCCGCTGCCCGGCTCTAATTTCGGCTTTGGTAGCGCGTGGGTTTTCGTTGCGGTATGGCGTGGATGGCGGTGGAAGGGACGGAGTTTTCGATGTGGCTGTGCCTAGCGCCTTTGCGGACTTCACCTGGCTGCCGGCGCCCTTAGGTTTCAGCGGCTTCGCTTTGGCGCCCGGGGGATCCGGCAGCGGTGCGGCGGGCAGGTTTGGATCTTTACCCGGAATCCCTGAACTCGGATTGGGCTGGCCAAGTGGACGGCCTGAATCGGAGTAATCCTCGGGCTCGACAACTTCGTCGCCAATCAGTTTGGTAAGACTCAGCCGCTCTTCCAGAAGCCGCGTCCGTTCCGCCGGAACGAGTTTGGGGTTCTGCAATTGCACGTCAATTTGATCACGCCTTCGCCACAGTTCTGAAACCGGAACGGCGTTGCGCTGAAGCATTGAGAGAGCGGAACGGGGCAGGAGAGACCCACCCTGCTGCACGACATGAGTCAACTCGTGCGCCAGTAGATGACGACCTGCCGCCGTCCCTGGCCGATAGTAACCCTGGCCGAAGACGATGTCCGATCCGGAGGTGAATGCCCGCGCGCCGACGGTTCGAGCAGATTCAGCGGCGCTAGCGCCGTCGTGGATCCGAACACGTTCGAAGTTGTGCCCAAAACGACGCTCCATGTGGCTGCGCGTGGAAGACTCCAGCGGCTGCCCCGCCACGCTCAACTCCGCTTCAACCCGCTGTGAGGCTGTGGTCTGCAAGTCCACGGCGGCGCTCACCCGGCTCGTCCGCACCGGGAGATCCTCGGCTGCTGCAGCGCCCGGTTTCACAACCTCGTCGGCAACACGGTCGGCTTCCGCTTCAAGCGGATGATGCGCGGATCCAATAGCTAGTTTGAACTGGAGTGCCGGATGCCGCTGTGCCCTGGGCGAGCCAGTATCCCGCTCCTCTTGGGAGAAAAGCGGGATACTGGCAAAATTGCGTAATCCAGCGGGGAGCCGAGCGAGCTTTGCAGCATTCGCGCTAAGCTCGCTCGGGGCAGAGCGCCAGACGATGTCCGGCGCTTCGCGGGTGAGAGGTGCCGATTTCAGCCTCATGTAGCGCTTCCGATACCAGTAATGACGCAGGACTAAGCAGACAAGAAAGTATAGCTTAGTTGGCCGAGAACATTAACCATGGATGAGGCGGCGCGCTCACTACCGCAAGTCGGCGTGTGCCGCCGCGCCGTGGGTCTTGGTCCGAATCCGGCACAGATACATGTCCGCGGTGACGTACAGGGTCGAGCCGTCGTCGCCCCACGCGCAGTTCGAAGTCGCCTCTCCAGTCTCGATTCTCCCCAGGCGTGTCCCGTCGGGAGCAATGATGTGGATGCCACCCGGCCCTGCCGCCCACAGATTGCCGTCACGGTCGACTTTCATCCCGTCCGGCAGTCCTGGGAACTGAGCCACCATCGCCGTCACGTCCACAAACACGCGGCCAGCACCAAGCGTCCCGTCTGCCTTGACCGGGTAGGACATCCAGACTGCGTGTTCCGGGTCGGAATTGGCGACATAGAGCGTCTTTTCGTCTGGCGAGAAGGCAATGCCGTTGGGCCGGGAAAGGTCCTTGGTGAGCAATGTCAACTTGCCGTGGCTATAGCGGTAGACACCGCAGAAGTCCAACTCGCGAGATGGATCGTCGGCCTTCTTCGGCAGGCCGTAAGGCGGATCGGTGAAGTAAAGATCGCCGTTGGACTTGAGCGCGCCGTCGTTCGGGCTATTCAGCCGCTTGCCCTCGAAGTTGTCGACCAGGGTGACTTTGCCTCGGCCGGCTTCCCACAGCGCCACACGCCTGTCGCCGTGCTCCATCAAAATCAATCGTCCTTTGGCATCCAGCAGTAAACCATTGCTGCCCGGCTCGGGGCTGTACTCGCCAATGCCCGTGAAGCCGGACGGCTTCATCCACAACTCCGCGCCGCTCTCCATGCTCCAATGGAAGATCGAATTGCGCGGGATATCGGAGAAAAACAGCCCGCCGGAATTCCCGTCCCAGACCGGCCCTTCCGCCCATGCGAAGCCGGAAGCGACCACCTCCAAACGGGCGTCATTCGCCAATACAGCGTCGAGACGCGGGTCCTCGCGGACGACGCGGCCCAAGGCGGGATACGAGTGGGGCGGCTTGGCCGCAGCGGCCAACGCCAGGACGGCAAACGCAATGATTAATCTGGACATGTTCTGCATTCTACTGCTTACCGATAGAGGTGCAACTGCAAGCACGAATATTTGCCGAAGATAACCGCAAACACATGAATCGAGGACTTCCCAAGCTGGAAGGCGTCTGGTATTCTGTCTGAGTATTTGAATTGCCCGCTCAGTTAGGTGAGAGTTATCAGGCCCGCGTCCGTTTTTTCCGCGTCCGCCCCTCCAGCCTGGCAAGCCCGGTGTCAAGTACAGTCAGGAGTGTCTGCTTGAAGAATATTTTTGTGGGTAATCTGAGCTTCACCTCGACAGAAGATGCTGTCCGGAGCATCTTCGAGGGGTATGGGACAGTGGATCGGGTGAGCATCATCACGGATCGTGAAACCGGCAAATCGCGCGGTTTTTCCTTCGTCGAGATGCCGAACGATGACGAGGCTAACAGGGCGATCGCTGCGCTAAACGGCGCCGATTTCGGGGGGCGTAAGCTCAACGTGAACGAAGCCAGGCCGCGTGAAGAGCGCGGTGGCGGCGGCGGTTTTAACCGTGGAGGTGGTGGCGGCGCAGGCGGTGGGGGCGGGTTCCGTAAACGCGAACCGCGCTGGTAACAGGGGTCTTTTCAGTTAGTTCAGTTTTGACTCTGAGTCTGGGATGCGGCGGGTGTCGCATCCCAGGCAACATCCGAATAATCCACGTCTAATTCAGCCATTCCCCAGAATCGGGTCTTCGTGTAAATCGTCGTGTTTTTGGGCAGCGCGTAGCCATCCCGGATCTCATAGTCGCGAACAAACCGAACATCCTTGAGGAATACTGAGGGGCTCTTCACTAAGGTGCCTGCTTCATGCACGTTTAGGCCGGTTTCCGTATCCGCCCACACTTCGCCCTTGAAGAGACCGATGCGCTTCTTCTTGGGATGCAGTTCGAAAACATCGACGCTGCGCCCCGCTTCTTCCCGGGTCCCCTTGAATTTGAACTTGTAGTTGTCCGGCGTAATCGCCATGTCGGTGCCAGATAGCCGGTGTGGATCGATCTCCGTGCCGATGAACCGATTGATCAGTTCCTTCTGGATGGTCTTGTCGCCGTCCCTGGAGATGAGGTCGTAATCCACCGCACCGTCTGCCCCAACGTGACGGCGGGCTTCCACGCGCGCCATTTTGTCGAATTGGGTCAGCTTCCCCGCAAATCGGGCGACCATCGTGACACCTCGCAAAATGCGATTCCTGCTCTTATTGAGGTGCAACTCATAGCGCTCTTCGCCGTCCCGATCATGGCGGATCCCGGACGCAGCTTCAGACGGTGCTTCAGAGGCGCTGGCAAGTCCGGCCGCCACTAGGAGAAGTACCAAAGCTATCCGCAACAGTCGAGTTTTCGTATTGATAGGCGCTCGCAAATTTATTAGATGACAGGAGTGTTCTGGAGGTTGCAAAAGCAAACAACCCTTAATCTCCCCCCGCGATACCATGATCTCATGAACGAGATCCCGGTTGGAACCATCGGCGAATACCCTCTGCTGGTTACACCCGAGTGGGCCATCGATTTTCTCGGCGACCCAGAGGCGAGAGTCCTGGCCACCCCTTACCTGATTCTATGGCTGGAAGTCACGGCGCGCAATGCCGTCAAGCCTTTCCTGACAGAGGGTTACGAGTCGGTTGGGACTGAAGTCAGCGTTCGGCACCTGGCGCCAACACCGATTGGCATGTCGGTTAAGTTCATAGCCCGCGTGGCGGCTGTTGAGGGCTCGCGAGTCCGATTCGAGCTCATGGCGCGCGACGAGCGGGAAGTCGTTGCCGAGGGTACGCACGAGAGGTTTATCGTTAACGTTCCCAGATTTGCAGCAAAGCTGGCGGCGAAAAGGACTTCATGATGAGACTGTTGATTTTAATGTGTGCCGTGTCGAGTCTCTCTATAGCGCAAGCTGATCGCATCGAAGGTGAGAGAATTCGTCCGCATGTAAAATTCCTGTCAAGCGACCTCCTGGAGGGTCGTGGACCAGGCGCTCGCGGCGGGTTGCTGGCCCAGGCGTATATTGCCGCCCAATTCGCTGCTTCCGGATTGAAGCCCGCCGGGGATGACGGGACCTACATTCAGAAGGTGCCGTTAAAACTGGTGGAACCCGTGGGCGCGAAGGCGCAACTCGGCTTCAGCGCAGCCGGCGGCGACGTGGAATTCAAATGGCTCGACGACTTCATCGGCACTACGCACCAGCAGCGGCCGACCGTGAAATTTGAGGCTGAGGCGGTCTTCGTCGGCCACGGTATCCGGGCCCCGGAGTTCGATTGGGACGATTACAAGGGCGTCGACGTCAAAGGCAAGGTGGTAGTCCTGTTCACGGGCGAGCCGCCCTCGGACGACCCGAAGTTCTTCGCTGGAAAGGCCCTAACCTACTATGGACGCTGGACTTACAAGTACGAGGAAGCCGCCCGCCAAGGTGCACTCGGCGCACTAATCATCCACACCACGCCGACTGCGAGCTACGGCTGGCAGGTCGTGCGGGGCCAGAGCCGGCCGATGCCGCAGGTGGAGCATGTGCCGGGCACGCCAGCGCTCGCGCTGGCCGGCTGGCTAACTTCCGAGGCCGGCGCCAAACTGCTAGCTACTTTGCATCTCAACCTGGATTCGGCGCTTGAGGCTGCCAACAAGCGGGGCTTTCAGGCCCAGGCGTTGGGTGCGAAGGTTCGCGCCAACATGGAATTCCTGGTCTCGAACATCGACACTGGAAACGTCGTCGGCATGGTCCCGGGTAGCGATCCGAAGCTGAAGGAGCAGGCCGTTATCTTCACCGCGCATTGGGACCATCTTGGGATCGGCGTTCCAGTGAACGGCGATGCCATTTACAACGGCGCGCTCGACAACGCGACGGGCAGCGCCATGCTGATTGAGATGGCCCGCGCCTGGGCTTCGATGGAGCCCAAGCCCAAGCGCAGCGCCTACTTCGCCGCAGTGACCTCCGAGGAGAGCGGATTGCTTGGCTCGACTTACCTGGCCGGGCATGCGCCGGTGCCGGTCGGGCAGATTGCCGCGAACTTGAACTTCGACAGCTTTGCGCCATTTGGAAAGACCAGCGATGCTGGCGCGCAGGGCGCCGAGCGGACAACGCTATGGGACTTGGTTCAGCAGGAGGCGAAAGACGCCAGCCTGACTCTGCGGGGCGACACCCACCCCGAAGCCGGAGGCTATTACCGCAGCGATCATTTCTCGTTCGCCCGGGCCGGCATTCCGGCCTTCTCCATCAGCATGGGCGGCAAGTATGTCGCCCGTCCAGCAGCCTTCACGCCCGAGCGGATGAGGGCTTTTGGAGCTAGCTACCACCAGCCGTCGGACGAATACCAGGAGGATTGGGACTGCTCCGGAATGGAGCAATTCGCCCGCTTCGGCTTGACGCTCGGGGTGCGGATCGCTAATCAGGACACACTCCCGACATGGCAGAAAGGCGACGAGTTCTTAGCCGCCCGCGAGCAAAGCGGCGTGCAGTAGCACTCACGCGAAGGTCGCGGCTAAGGTGTCTTAGACGACCAGTTCCAACACCTCGCCAGTACGAATTGCAATCACCTCGGGCACAGAGACACGCCTCAGTTTGCCATCCCTTTGCACTTGGCAATCGAGCGTGCTGTTCCCGCTGCGCAGCGTCGCCGCGTTGCCGGAGGCCTCGACCGTCAGCTCGCGTACGGGCAGGATGCCGTGAAGCACCTCGACCACGGCCTTCGCCCGGCCGTTCTCAAGCATCAGTGCGTACTTGCCCCATGCTGTGCCAGTGGCCCAGAAACTGCGGAACGGAGTTGCGCCCGGTTTGAAGTCGAACCGCAGGTGGTGCTCCGGGCCGTTGTAACGGAAGCCGGCGAGGACGGCCATACCGGACCACGATGACATGGCACGCGCATAGTGGTGCCCGCATTCGGGCTCGTTGAACGGATTCCGCCGCTCCCCGTCGTGCCGCCGCCGGGTGCCCGCGAAAGTCTCTGTGCCTTCGCGAAGCATCCCGTATTGGAAGAAAAGTGAGCCAACCAGATACTCAATTCCCGTCCAGGCCTCTGTGGAGTAGGGGAATGGAATCCTTGGGCGCGGCGCAGCGCCGTAGTTGCAGACCAGCATGGCCTGCTCGTCGTTCATGATGTAGGCACGTTCCACCGAGTCGCGATCGAACAGATTCTCGTAACGATTGAAGCGCCAAAGCGTGTTCAGAGTTTTGCGGATGTGATTTGGATCGAGCAGATCGCCCAGTCCGGCAATGTGCGCCAGGTACTGGCCGATCAGCTGATCCGCCAGACAGCCTTCGCCTAGCTGGAAGTCGGGATGCTCCGGATCGTCAGCGCCCATCGGGCCCGTTAGCCCTCTGGCGATATCCTCCTTCTTGATGGCCCGAATCTTCTGCACGTAATACTCGCCGTTGAACAGGTTCGCGTCGATCCACTTGCTGCCGCTTTCAAACAGCCGGTGGCATTCCGCCGCGAAGTCCCGCTCTCCCATGGCCCGCGCCATCTCTTCGGTGGCGCGTAAGGCGCCGAGGTAGTAGATCCCACACAGCGGGTTCGGCCCATAGAATTCGATGTCGTAGGTGTTGTGCTGGACGCCCTCCATCACTCCGTCACGATTCGCGTCCCAGCCTCCCGGAACCCAGCAAAACTCCATCGCCTTGCGGACTTTCGGCCAGACGGAGCCCAGCCATTCGGTGTCTCCGCTGAGCCGCCAGTCGAGGCAGGTTTTGATCAGTTGGCCCATCTGGCCGTCGGCGGCGGCAAACCCGCTGCGACCGGAGCCTTCCGGCAGATGCTGGCGGAAGTAGATGCAGCCGCGCTCGTCCATGGAGTGCCCGAATGCCGCCTTGCGCAGCGAGCGGGCGAACTGCGGGAAAAGAAACTGCGTAGCCGTCTCGTAATTCCAGACGTGTGTGCAATTGCCGTGGCAGCATCCCCCGTGATCGCCCACGCCTTCGAAGCCGTGAAACTCTCCATCGGCCGTGCGGAAACAGGTCTGGCTGATGAGCGTGGTCAGATTCGCTGTGGCGGCGTCTTTGACTGCCGGCGAGTTGGATTCTTTTATCGCCGAAGCGAACTTGCGGGACTCCTTTTCAAGTGCCTCCAGATGGCCGGCCAGATGATCTGCTACGGCCCAGGCGTCCGGGTATTTCGTGGCATACCAATTGCCGATGATCTCGTGTTCGCGCCCGCTGCCAGATTCCCAATCGCACCACGCTGCGGTCCGGTTGGGGAAGTGCCAGGCGAGCAGGAAAGTAAACTCCGCTGTTGCTCCAGCCGGGATGTCACGCGTCAAACTGATTGCGCCGACGTCGGTGTGGCTCTCGCTCTCGGGACTTAGTTCGCCGTGGGCCTTAAAATCGTCCCAGTAGAGCATCGGTCCTACCCACCACTTGGCCTTCTGCCAGCCGCGGATGCGGGTGACGCGCGCGCCATCGGCAATCGCAGCCAGCGCAAATGTGCCGTTCGCAGGATGCTTTGCAGCCATCCCGGGATTGTCCATAAACAAACCCTGCAGCAGACCGGATTCGCGCAATTCGTTGCGCCGTTCGTCCTTCGAGCCCTTCTCCTCGGTGTTGCCATCGCGCGGCTTCACCGGGTTTTCAACGGCCCAGGCGATCGAGACTTTGGCCGGTTTCAATCCGGGATTGGCGACGCGATAGCGCAGGACAGTGCCGGGCAAGCCGGAGGCGTCCGGGTCGTGCGGAATGAATGGGGAGAAGGCCGTCAACTCGACCTTCACGGGCAGCTTCGAATCCTGGAATGAGACGTGGGCGAATGGGAAATCGCTCGTGAACCGTGCAGACTGGAGACGCGTCAGACCGGGTGCGCTGCGAGTCCCAAGGCCTGAATTCCCTTCGTACGGCGGCGCAATGCGGGCCTCCAGAACGCGCGCGACAGGCTTCGCGCCAGCCACCTCGACGCGAATTCCGGGGAAGGCGTATTCAGGATTCACACCCTTGTCGGGACGGTTGAAGATCTCCCAATCGCGCAGGTTGCCTCTCCCGCCAAGGCTCAGCGAGCCGGCGCAGACTCCGCCCAAAGGAAACGCGATACAAGCGAGTTGGCGCCCGGCATAAGAACGGGGGTAGGCGATCGCTTCCCGGTCGGCATGCTGGGCCACGGGCGGAGTTGCCAGGGCGGTTGGCGCGGGCTTGCCGGGCAGCGCGGCGGGCTCTGTCGCGGCAGTCAGCGCTGGAATCCCCGCAGCGGCGACGGCGGACTTGAGGAAGGTTCTGCGGGCAGGCCCTGCGCTTTTTGGCATCACGGTTTTCTCCCGTCACAGCATACACCGGACGAGGGGGAAGTTGTGGTAAGCGGGACTCGAAGGCCCTCACTCCCGGTCAAGTCAATCGCGGATGATCGTCACGACCGCTTGCGCTTCGGCGGAGCGGCCTTCCCCGACCGGTCCGACCTTCTCGGCGGTCTTGAATTTCACGGAGACACGATCCAGGTCCAGACTCAGCGCGCTGGCCAGACTCTCGCGGATCGACCTCCGAAAGTCCTTCAATTTCGGCCGCTCCAGGATGACCGTGGAATCGACGTTCAGAATAGTGAATCCCTGTGCGTGGACCAATTCAACAGCCTGCCGCAAGAAGACCAGCGAGTCGCAGCCTTTCCAGCGCGCGTCGCTGTCAGGGAAGTGCATCCCAATATCGCCCAGCGCAGCCGCACCCAACAGCGCGTCGGTGATGGCGTGGGAGAGTACGTCGGCGTCCGAGTGGCCATCCAGCCCGAATTCGCTCGGTACCGTCACGCCGCCCAGGATCAACGCCCTCTCGGTGGCGATGCGGTGATTATCCCAGCCAAGCCCCGTACGAATGTCCATCAGGCAGGTTCCCCGCCCTGCTTCGGTGCTGCGGCCTTGCGCTTCTCTTCCGCCAGAAACAGGTGAGCCAGTTCGACGTCCGAGGGACGCGTAATTTTGATATTGCGATCCGTGCCGGCGACGACGGTCACTTCGACGTTCTCGAGGCGTTCAACCAGACTGGATTCGTCCGTCCCGATGAAGCCATCCTCGCGGGCCTTCTCGAATGCCCGGCGCAGCACCGCGGCTTGAAACACCTGTGGAGTCTGGGCCAGCACCAGGCGCTCGCGAACGAGAGTGCCGCGCACAGTGTGCCGCTGCATCTGCTTCACTGTGTCCACGGGCACGATGCCCACTATGGCGGCACCGGTGCTCGCCGCCTGCTCGATCACCTGCTCGATGGTCTCGGGATCGACGAACGGGCGGACAGCGTCGTGGACGGCCACGACATCGACGTCCGGCGCGAGCGACAATAACGCGTTTTCTACCGATTGCTGCCGGGACGCCCCGCCCGCGACGCAGCGCACCGGCTTCGCAAAGGACTCGGGCTTCAGAAGCGCCTCCACCCATTCGAGATCGTCGGCACGCAGTGCAATGACGACCTCGGACACCAGCGGGCAAGCCACGAACTTGCGCACCGTGTGCACGAGCACCGGCACGCCGTCGATCTGCATAAACTGCTTGCGGCTGGTGCCCGTGGGCTCAGCGGCCGATTTCATGCGGGTACCGAGACCCGCCGCGGGGAGAATGACAGAGACTTTCATGGTTCACACTGCAACAATCCGAGCGAACTAATGGCTGGGCGGCATCGCGGACGGCGGCGCCGAAGCGGCTGGCGGCGGGGGCGCACTGCGCTCCCGATCCTGCGATCGGTCCAATGGGGGCAGCGGGGCCTTGTCATAAACGTGGTGCACCCGCTCGTCAAATCGACCGAAAATCATCTTGCCGGCGGTGGTTTGAAGGACGCTGGTCACGGTGATGTCGATCGTCTTCGAGATCATCCGTTTGGCGTTGTCCACCACCACCATGGTGCCGTCGTCCAGGTAGGCGACTCCTTGGTTATATTCTTTGCCTTCCTTCAGGATGAAAACGCGCATGATCTCGCCGGGAAGCACGATCGGCTTCAGGGAGTTCGCCAGTTCATTGATGTTCAGAACCTCGACGCCGTGGAGTTGGGCCACCTTGTTGAGATTGAAGTCGTTGGTCACGACCTTGCAATCGTAGAGGCGGGCCAGTTCGATCAGTTTCAAGTCCACCTCTTTGACGTGCGGGAAATCCTCTTCCAGAATCTGGACGTTCAAGTGGGCCATCTTCTGGATGCGCTGCAGAACGTCCAACCCCCGGCGGCCTCGATTGCGCTTCATCGAATCCGCCGAATCGGCCACGAGTTGCAGTTCGCGCAGGACGAACTGGGGAACCACCAGGACGCCGTCGAGGAAACCGGTTTCCGCTATATCGGCAATCCGTCCGTCAATGATGACACTTGTATCGAGAATTTTGAAGCTTTGTTTGGAGACTTTCTCGCCACCAAACAGGCCGCCGAGCGCAGCCAGATTGAGCATTTCGCCTTTGTTGGCCCCCACGATCAGGCCAACATATGTCATCAGTAGCAAAATCAACAATTGTAGAAAAGCAAGGGTCCCCGACTCTCCGATTACTGCTCGCGAGAGGATCAGGGAGATAAGATACGCACCAACGATGCCCAACACCGAGCCGGCCGCTGCGCCGATCAACCTTTTCAGACTCACCTGTCTGATTCGAAGCTCGAAAACTACGACGAACAGCCCCAATGCCACACCCGCCCCAGCGGCGGGAAGACTCTGGAGTCCAAAAGGTTTGAAATACCACGCGGTGACCGACAGAATGAGGACGAAAAAGGCCCGAAGTAGTAACAAATCGTACACAGGAACACCTCACGCCGTCGACGTGAAGCGCATGCTGCACGCGAGTGCGCGCAGACCGCTCCGCGCCACCGAGTATACCACCGGCAGCACTTGATGATTGGCAATAGTCGGGGGAGAAATGCTACGCCCGGAGCGCGCAGTGCGCTCCGGGCGTGAGGCAGGGAAACTGAACGAACTAGAGCGCTTTGGCCAGCTCTTCGGCAAACTGCGTTTGGGGAGCCTGAGGCTTCCGTGCGTGCTTTTTGCCACCGCGCCGGTTGCGGTCGAGCACACCAACTCCGGCCGTGGACGCAGCAGCGGTAGAGGAGACAGTGGCGCTCGGCGCACTCGTAGCAGCCGCCGCAGGTGCGGCAGATCGAACATATGGGACCGGGGGACCCTCGCGGCGAACCGGACCAGGTCCACTCTTGGACTTGGGCGGTTGAGCCGGATTGGCCCGCAAGAGGCGATCCTCAAGCGGAGCCCGGTCGAAGCGCTTGATGATGAGGTTCATTTCTTCCTCATTCGGCGCTTCTATAAATGCAAAGCCTTTTGATTCCTGGGTCTCCGGGTTACGGATGACCTTCACAGAATCAGATACCAGATTTTCCGCTACAAGCCATGCCTTGATGTCATCGGCAGTGACCCACGGGGGAAGGTTACCAAGAAAAACCGTCGAACTCATGTATGTTGGGAAAGGCGCTCCGTCGGGAATTGGGACCAGTTCAGGGAACCGCAGTCCTTGAGGCTCCTCAATCATAACACGCAGATCCGGGTAGAGCAACGCGATGGGTCATCGAAATGCAGAGCTTTTGATCCTTTTCCCGTTTGCGCCGCTTTTTCCTGCGAAACCCTCACTCCGCTCTATGGCGCCCGTGACCAATCGCGCCCGCGGCTTTAGACGGAGCCCGCCCGCCGAATCGCTTGCAGACTGAACAAAAGCGCCCTCGGAATGTGGAAACAGCCTTTGTAATTCCCGCCCTTAAGCGTCAGTTCGGGGCTCCCTTGCCGGTCCAGGTAGCCGAACCATTCTCCGAACTGCTTGTCGGGAAAGTGCGCCCAAACCCATTCCTGCACGCGCTCGAACCACTCCAGCCACTTGGGGTCCTGCGTCCGGATGTAGACGTTGACCAGCGCGTACAGCGCCTCTACGTGCACCCACCACAGTTTCATGGCCCATTCAAGCTGCAGCGGAGAGTGCCCTTCGGCATCGAGGAAGTAGAAGAAGCCGCCAAACTCCTTGTCCCAACCGAACTCGAGCCCCCCCTCCAAGGTCAGGAGCAACAACTTCCCGACCTCCGCATCCGGCACATAGTCCAAGGCGCGGGAAAGCAGCCAGTTGATCTCGAAGATGCTGCCTGGACAGATCAGCCGCCCGTCCGGCGTCTGTGCGGATTCCTGGTCAAGCGGCGCATTTTCGTAAAAGAGTTGCCGGGCCGGGTGGTAATGCAGCTTGATCTGGCGCAGACAGCCGCGCAGCACATCGAGACACTCCAGGTTTCCCGGGTCGTCCTCCAACAGGTCCAGGGCCATGGCGCACAGAACGTAGATATCGGCCAGACCGCTCAGCCGGGGCGCGCCCGGCACGCTGGGTCGCCCCAGCAGGCCGGGTTCTTCGATGTATCGCCCGATGCGCCTGAACAGGTCGAGGGCCAACTCGCGATAGGCCGCATCGCCGCTGGCCTTCGAATACTCCAGGAATCCCAGCATCACGAATACGGCGCCATAGGGCTTTCGTTGGTATCCAGCCGGTCGGCCATCTGCCGTGAGGCTGAACCAGCAGCGCTGCTGGTCGTCGAACACGTGACGGCGCAGGAACTCCGCTCCGCTACGAGCCGCCGCCAGCCATTCGGCGCGAGGCTCCAACGTCCGGTACAGCCGGCTCAACATCCACACCTGGCGTCCGTTCATCCAGACGTATTTCCGTGGGTCGAAGACCGTGCCATCGCGTTCGAGGCACGACCAGAAGCCGCCGTTCTGCGTGTCGATGGAGTGCTTCATCCAGAACGGCAGGATCGATCCGGTGAGTTCGGTGTGGCAGCGGTCGGCAAATTTGCTGAGCATTTTCATGGGCGCCGCGGACTTCAGCCGGGGCGTGAAACCAGTGTATCCCGGAGGCCGGTGTAGCCTGAAGACGAGGGATTCAATGAGCGCGCTCTTTGTTTACGGGACGCTGCTGCAGGGCGAAAGCAGGGGCGGTCTGATCCTGGCGGCGAACCCGCTACGGGTCGTTCCGGCGCGGACACCGGGGCGTCTGGTGGACCTTGGTGAGTACCCCGGGCTGATCCCTGCCCGCAGGAGCGGTCAGTGGGTCCACGGCGAATTGGTTGAGTTCCCGGAGGAGCGTGCGCCTGAATTTGAGTCGCTGCTCGCTCAGTTGGATTTCGTCGAGGAGTATTTCCCCGGCGCGGAGGCGAGTTCGCTGTATTTGCGGCGTATGGTTCCGGTCGCCCAGGCCGGTGATGCTGAGTGCTGGGCGTGGGCTTATTGGTACAACCGGCCTTATGACCCGCGCCGCATTGTGCGGAGCGGCAACTGGCGTCAGGTAGCGAAGGGATGAGGAGCCGGTTGGAATCGAGCGGCCAGGCGCATGGGCCCGTGTCAGTGGCGAAGCACACCGGCAATGTTGCTGAAGTGGTCCGTCCAGAGCCGGCCTTGCCCCGGCGATAACACACGTCCGAGCTTCCTGCGGACTAGTTGTTTGGCGAATTCGCCTTCGGGCATGACGAGTATCCATTCGGCAGTCAGCACCTCGCGCGCCGGACGGTCCGTTGAATCGACTCGCAGCGCGATCCGGTGGACCGTTGCGGCAAGATTGACCACGACTGGGTCAAGGTCGAGATAGATATTGCTGACGTGGACAGCCAGAATACCGTCTGGCTTCAGGTGGCGGGAGTAGGACCGGAAGGCCTCCCCTGTCAGCAGGTGAACCGGTATGGAATCGCCCGAAAACGCGTCCAGAATCAGAACGTCGAAGTTCTGCGCGGGTTCAGCCTCGAGCGACAGCCTGGCGTCACCGGGCACTATCTCAACCCTTGCGCCGCAATCCTTCAAGAAGGTGAAAGACGTGCGCGCCAGCGCTTCGACCATCGGGTTCAGTTCATAAAACCGGTAGGTGTCCCCTCGCTGACCGTACGCGGCTACGGTCCCAACCCCCAATCCGACAATTCCCACGCGGCGCGGCGAGCCCGCCGGTTGCAGGACCAGCCCCACCCCGGACTCGCGCCCGTAGTAGTAACCGGGCTCGCGCCTCAATTCGTCGGTCAGAATCTGGCCGCCGTGTGCAACTCTCCCGTGGAACAGCGTCCGGACCGTACCCGCAGTAGCGCTCTTTTCGCGAACGGAAAGCGCCCCGTAGAAATTCCTGCCGCGAAACACCATGGTTCCTCCGCGCATCCCGTTGCCCACGTAGAGCACGACCAGAAGCAGGCTGGCGCTGGTCGCCAGGAACACCCTCGAGCGGTAGCCCATGAGGAACCTGAGGACCAATACCAACGCAATGGCGACGGCTACCTGCAGTTCAAAGTAGTCCGGGAATATCGCGGGCGCCACCAGTCCCGTAAACACTCCACCGAG
>Ga0118677_10007180_pt1 | contig 18507 bp, 16 predicted proteins | sample AliMusrvi5mmetaG_FD_86154 | JGI IMG/M metagenome (GOLD analysis project Ga0118677, IMG submission 86154) | reverse complement strand
GCGCGAGGGAGACAGCGTGCGGGCAGGACAGACGCTGGTAGTGCTTGACGACGCGGCCCTACGCGCTTCGGCGGAGCAGGCCCAGGCAGGGGTGAAGGCTGCGCAAGACCAGCAGGCGGCGGCTCAGACCGATGCAAAACTCGCGGCCAGCACACTGGATCGCTACCGGCAATTGCAGGCCGAGAAGAGCGTCAGTCCGCAGGAGATGGATGAGGTTGCACAACGGGCCGAGGCATCGGCGGCAAGGCTTGAGGCAGTGCGAGCACAGACCGATGCGGCGCGTTCCCAGGAGAGCGGCGCACACACCATGCTCGGCTATTCGCATCTGCTTGCGCCATTTTCCGGCGTGGTGACAGCACGGATGGCCGATCCGGGAACGCTTGCTTCGCCGGGTGTGCCTCTGCTGCAAGTGGACCAGTCTGGAGCGCTGCAACTCGCAGCCACGGTGGATGAGTCAGCGATCGCCACGATCCACAATGGAATGAAGGTGCAGGTTGCAATCGATGGCGGCAATGCCGCAAGCCTCACGGGCACTGTGGCGGAGATCGACCCAGCCGCCGATCCGACCAGCCACAGCTTTCTGGTGAAGATCGATCTTCCGCCGTCGGACCAACTGCGCGCCGGCATGTATGGAACGGCGGAGTTTGCCAACGGAGTCCGCCAGGCGATTGTCATTCCGCGCTCGGCTGTTGTCATGCGCGGCTCGCTGGCCTGTGCGTATGTTCTCGACGGTCACGGAATTGCACAGCTTCGTTCCCTCACGTTAGGCGCAACACAAGGCGACCTCGTTGAGGTTCTGTCGGGCATCTCTCCCGGCGAGAAGCTGGTGGACGTGCCGTCGGATCGCGACGTTGCGGGCAAACGCATCGAGGCACAGCGATGAAGCAGGAGCTTGGAATCGCCGGGAAACTGGCCCACACCTTTCTCAACTCCAAGCTGACGCCGCTCTTCATCGCGGCTTCGCTGGCCATCGGTGCGTTTGCCATTGCGATTATTCCTCGCGAGGAGGAGCCGCAGATCCTGGTACCGATGCTGGACATCACTACCGCGATGCCGGGCGCGTCTCCAGTAGAGGTGGAAGAGCGCGTGACTCTGCCCATCGAGAACCTGGTGCATCAGATCTCGGGCGTGGAGTATGTGTATTCCACGTCGGCTCCCGGCCAGAGCCTGGTGATCGTGCGCTTTCTGGTTGGCACCCCGCAGGAAGACGCGCTGATCAAGGTCTACAGCAAGCTCTACTCGAACTTCGACGCCATGCCGCCGGGGGTCTCGCAGCCGATCATCAAGGCGCGCTCCATCGACGATGTGCCGATCCTCGCGCTGACATTGTGGGGCGAGCACTACAACGACTATCAACTTCGCGCCATTGCGGCCGAGATGCAACACAACATCGCGCAGGTGACCGATGTTTCGGAGACAACGATTATCGGCGGGCTCCCGCGTACTATGCGCGTACTGCTCAGCACAGAGAAGCTCAACGCTTACGGGCTGTCGCCGATGGCGATCGTCGGGCATCTACAGGCCGCCAATGCAACGGTACAGGCAGGCAGCTTTGCGGAGAACAATCAGGAAGTCCGCGTGGATGCAGGTAATATCTTCACCAGCCGCACGGATTTGGAGGCTGTGGTGGTGGGCGTAGTGCGCGGGCAGCCGGTCTATCTGCGAGACGTTGCTGATCAGATCGTCGATGGCCCCGCGGACCCGGTGGACTATGTGGCCTACGGAACAACCACTGCAGGTGCAGCAACACCGCAACAATATCCAGCGGTGACGATTACCGTGGCCAAACGCAAGGGCACCAACGCCACCGACATCGCTAACGCCGTGCTCAGCAGCGTTTACCGGATGCAAGGCGTGACCATACCAAACGACGTGACAGTGACGACCACGCGCAACTACGGAGCGACGGCGAAGGACAAGTCGGACGAGCTGCTGGAACACCTACTGCTGGCGACGCTCTCTGTGACGTTTCTGGTTGCGCTCTTTCTGGGATGGCGCGAGTCGGGAGTTGTGTTGCTGGCCATTCCGGTCACGCTTGCGCTCACCATGTCAGTCTTCTACCTCCTCGGCTACACCATCAACCGCGTCACGCTCTTCGCGCTGATCTTCAGCATCGGCATTCTGGTGGATGACGCCATCGTTGTCGTGGAGAACATGGTGCGCCACTTCCGGCTGCCGGAAAACCGGGAACGCCCGTGCAGCGAAGTTACAGTAGAGGCGGTCGCTGAGGTGGGCAACCCCACCATACTGGCCACATTCGCCGTGATTGCGGCGGTGCTGCCCATGGCCTTTGTCCGCGGACTGATGGGGCCGTACATGCGACCTATTCCGGTGGGGGCGTCGGCGGCGATGCTCTTCTCGCTGCTGGTAGCCTTTGTGGTCTCGCCCTGGGCCGCTATGCGGCTGCTGGGCAGGAATCTTGCCGGGGCAAAGATATTGGAGCCGGAGACCGAGAACTGGCGGACCAGACTCTATCGCCGCATCATGACGCCGCTGATCCGCTCGGTGCGCAATCGCGTCCTGTTCTTTATCGGAGTAATCGTACTGTTGCTGATTTCTGTGGCGCTGGTGCCGCTGGGACTGGTGCGCGTGAAGATGTTGCCCTTCGACAACAAGAGCGAACTGCAAGTCATCGTCAATATGCCCGACGGAACGCCGCTGGAACAGACGGCGCGCGTCGCTCAGGCTCTCGGCGCGGAGCTTGCGCAACAGCCGGAAGTTCTCAACTACCAGACTTATACCGGCACCTCCGGCCCGTATAACTTCAACGGGCTCGTGCGCCACTACTACATGCGCCGTCAGCCGAACCAGGCCGACATCCAGGTGAACCTGCTGCCGGCAGACAAGCGCAGCGTGCAGAGCCATGCGATTGCCAAACGGCTGCGTCCGTTGATGGATACAATCGGCAACCAGTACGGCGCGCGCATTCAGGTCAGCGAGGTCCCGCCAGGGCCGCCCGTTGTACAGACGCTGGTGGCGGAGGTCTATGGCCCAGACCTCGCCGGACAGACGCAGATCGCGCAAGAGATCAAGTCGATCTTTCAGAACACTCCCGGCGTTGTGGACACCGACTGGTACGTCGAAGACCCGCAACCCAGACTGGTGATGCACGTCGATGAGGTGAAGGCCGCGCAGCATGGCATCGCAGTCTCCGATGTAGCCCATGCGCTGGCGCTGGCGCTCTCAGGTGCGCAGGTTGGACTGGTCCACGATCAGAGCGCGCGCGAGCCTGTACCCGCAACGGTCGAGCTGGACCGCGCGGAGCGCTCCTCCGAGCAGGGGCTGGAGAATATCCGGTTGTCCGGAGCGGACGGAAGCATGGTCTCGTTGCGCGAGTTGGTGACCGTCGAACACACTACAATCCAGCCCAGCATCTATCACAAGAACCTGCGCCGCGTTGTATACGTCACGGGAGACGTGGCGGGAGCGGAAGAGAGCCCGGTCTACGCCATCCTGAAGATGAACAAGGCCCTCGACCAACTCACGCTTCCGGATGGATATAAGCTGACCCGCTATAACTCGGTGATGCCGGATTCGACCGACCACTACTCCATGAAGTGGGACGGGGAATGGCACATCACCATCGAGGTCTTTCGAGATCTGGGGCTTGCGTTTGCCGCGGTTCTCATACTTATCTACGTTCTTGTGGTCGGCTGGTTCCGGTCCTTCATTGTGCCGCTGATCATCATGGCTCCGATTCCGCTGACGCTGGTGGGCATCCTGCCCGCCCACGCCATCCTCGGCGCGTTCTTCACCGCAACTTCAATGATCGGCTTTATCGCCGGGGCGGGAATCATCGTGCGCAATTCGATCATCCTGGTCGATTTCATCGAGCTTCGCCGCCGCCAGGGAATGGCGCTGGCCGAAGCGGTGATTGACGCCGGAGCGATCCGCTTCCGTCCCATGCTGCTCACCGCCGCAGCAGTCGTTGTCGGCGCAAGCGTGATTCTTTCCGACCCCATCTTCCAGGGGCTTGCGCTCTCGCTGATCGCAGGGGCGGTTGCTTCGACCTTCCTCTCGTGGCCAACCATTCCAGTGCTCTACTACATGGTTCACTTGCGGGGTGAATCCGGAAACACCTGTGAAACCAACACAAATAAAGGAGAACAATTATGACAGTCGAACGCGGTGTACGCCTGATGGCAGGCGTGATTGTACTGGTATCGCTGGCTCTGGCGCACTACATCTCGCCCTACTGGCTGTGGCTGACCGTATTTGTCGGACTCAACCTGCTGCAGTCGGCATTCACAAACTGGTGTCCCGCAATGACGATCCTGCGCACCATGGGGATGAAAGATGCGGGCTGCTGCTCAGACAATGCTGGCTGCTGTTCAACCAAGTGAGGCAGGAATGAACGAAAGACGGTTCAACGCCGCCCACGCGCATCAGCTCGACGATCCCGCGCGCAGAGCATGGCTTCCGCCTGTGGAGGTGATCGGAGCCATGTCTCTACATCCGGGCGATACCATCGCCAACGTGGGCGCTGGAACCGGATACTTCTCGTTGCCACTGGCGCAGGCGGTTGGCCCGCGGGGCAGGGTCTATGCCGTGGACGCACAGGAGGAGATGCTCTCGCTTCTGCGACGGAAATTGGATGAGTTCGCTCTCTCCATCGTGGAACTGATCCACGCGGAAGCAGACAACACGGGCTTACCGGCATCCTGTTGCGATTTCGTCTTCGCCGCAAATGTCTGGCATGAATTCGACAACCACGCTGCTGTCCTGCGAGAGTTCGCGCGCCTGCTGAAGCTGGATGGACGAATTGCAATCCTCGATTGGCGGACCGATGTCCTGCCTGAGCACGGCCCGCCTCTGGAGCACCGGCTGGATTCGTCCCATGCCGTGAATGCTCTGCACTCCAGCGGGTTTCAGAAGGTCGTATCTGCCAACGTCGGCCTCTACTCATGGCTCGTGCAAGGTGAGAGGAAGCGATGACTGTACGCAACGGTACAGCCCGGTCAAGACCTCCTCGCCGAAATCATGGCGAGCAGCTCAAGGATGAGGTCTATCGCCAGATGTTTCGTCTGGAGGAAGGTCGTCCTGGCGCCGAATTGGACCTAACAATCGCCTTGCTGCGCGCATGGCTCGCGTCAGACTCCAATTCTGGAGTGTCCAACTCGCGTGAGTGGCTCAAGAAGATCTGCCCCCTCTGCCTGCTTATGATCGACGCCAGACAGCAAGCAAGCAACTCCGGTCTACCGTGTATCCAATAAGCGCAGAGTCGTACCTGTTGCGCGGCGAGTTGGCCAGAGCCATAAGCCTGGGTGGGTGAAGATGAGGCCGCGATGGAGCCTTCGTTATAGGAATCGGGATATTATACTGGCCTTGATCGTGAGTGCCCCCATCGATGCGACCCGAACTGATTCAAGCTTCTGATCTATTGCGCCGCAATACTCCTGAAGCCGTCGATGAGGCCATCGGCCTGCTACAGAACACGGTCTACTCCTTCAGCATGAAAGTCTGCGGGCATCCCGAAGACGCGGAAGACACGATGCAGGAGGTGCTCTATCGTTCGCTGGGGCACCTTGCGAAGATTCAGGACCCGCAGGCTCTCGCGGTATGGCTCTACACCGTCACCCGAAACCGCTGCTGGCGGATGCGTCGCAAAGGGGCTTCTGCTCCCAAACACATTCTCTCGCTCGATGAGTTGATGCCCGACGATGCGGAACTTGGGCGATTGTTGCAGGATGCCGCAGTGGGACCCGAGGCCAATCTGCTGCACGCCGAACAGCACCACCTGCTGCACCAAGCGGTCCTGCGAATACCCGCGCAACTACGCATCGTTCTCGTGCTGCACGACATGGAGGAGTTGACAACTGAACAAGTTGCGCAGGTCCTCGGCCTGCAATCTGGGACGGTCCGGGTTCGCCTCCACCGGGCTCGTCTTGCCGTACGTAAGGAGATGGGCAGAACGCTGGACGACGCACCCGAGCAGTCGGGCAGCAGCCAGCCGCACAGGAAGAAGTCTGCCGGAAAGAAGCCGAAACGCAGTCAGGCCACAGGCGGTTCACGCCCCGCCGAATGCCGCGATCTGTTTGCGAATCTCTCCGAATATCTGGATGGCCGGGTCGAACCGCTCACTTGCGAAGCGATGCGTAGCCACATCGAGTGCTGCCCGGCCTGTGTCGCATTCCTCCGCGACCTGCGCGGAGCCATCGACCGCTGCCGCTCGCTGGAAGTTCCCTGCGATCCTGCCGTTGCGCCCCGCCTGCGTTCCATCCTCACACAGGAGTACCTGCGCTTATTAGGGATTCCGAACACAAGAAAAAACTCCGCCGCGCTGTAACAAATCACCTCTCACATGTCTTTATACCTATGAGAGGTAATGACCATTATGGAAGTGACGATTAAGCATCTTGACCGCGTAAAGTTTTCCATCCAGTCGCGGTCGCACACGATCCTCTGCGACCAGCCAGCCGAGAATGGCGGCGAAGACTCCGGCATGACGCCTCCCGAGTTATTACTCGCGTCGTTGGGCTCCTGCGCCGCCTTCTATGCCGTGCAGTATCTGAAGTCCCGCAATCTGGCGGAGAGCGGCGTGGAAGTAAGCGTGACCGCCGGCAAGCTGACGCAGCCGGCGCGGATGGGCAACTTCCGCGTCCAGGTCACCTGCCCAGTCGCCCTCACCCCAGACCACGCCGCGGGCCTCATGCGCTCCGTGCATCACTGCCTGGTGCACAACACGCTTTTGTCACCGCCCGAGATCAAGATCGAATTGGTCGCAGGTTAGGATTAGTTCATGGCGAGTCTCGACAACTTCCGCTTGGTTGTCTTCCGGGCGATTGCGGAAGAGTTGTATCTTACACAACCGGCGGTGAGTCTCCAGATCAAGGCGCTGGAGGATCGCTGACACTGATCTGTGCCAGCTGTATTCATCTCTAACAATGAGACAAACGGATTAATTCCAAAGTAGCCAGAAAGAGTGAATAGGATTTCGCGCAGAGGATTACAATCCGGCGAGTCATTCATAGTCTTTGCGGAGCAGTCGCGATCGAGGACAACATCTCCAACGATAGCTTGGGCCAAGAAGCAAGTACCTTGCCGTCGCGTCTGATGCAACCGCCCCTGCGCTACCGATTTTGATTATGACCATTCACGGTAGCTCTTGTATCTCCCGACATCGCTCTTACCTCGTTGTGCCAGAGTGAAGGAAATCCAAAAGCATCAACCGGGATTGTGGGGAGTACCGAGAAGCGCCCATGTCGTTAGGAGGGATTCTCTATTGTTGCAAAATTGCCTTACCCTCAGTGACCTTCTAAACGTTCCTGAGAGTGATCGCCAATGTTTTTGCCGTTTCGCAAGATTACTGTACGCGGTGTTGTTCCAGTTGTAAGTTATTGAAGATACATTCGTAAACCCATATGTAGCGAAGGTTGACTTGGCCGATTTAAGTCGAATGGCAAAGGGTACGTTCGGGACGTTGCGATCCCCCGCAACCAAAAACTACAGATTCTAAACGGCTTCCGACATGAGTTAGGAGGCCGTTTCTCCGTTTGGAGGGAACTTAGGCAAATCTTGGGCAAGAAATTCCTCGTCAAGAAGTGCTCCAATGTTCTCCGGCTGCACGAGATCATCTGCCGTCACCGGATGCGTGTACCAAATGGACGATATCGTCCGGCTCGAGCCACGCCACTACCCAGCAGCTTATCGCTCATGGCTAATCTGCCGCGAGTAAGCAACAGCGGCTCGTCTATGATGTGGAAATGCCGCGTCAACCGCCAGGACGAGCCTCAAAATTGCTGATGGAATATGGCGTCCGGCCATCTGCCATTGCCGGCTTCTTTGTGTATGCGGCCTTATTGTGGACCCTGCTGTTTCAGCAAGGGATCTCATATCCTTTTGTATTTCTCTTTTTCGGTGCCGTCATGGGAAGTGCCTGGTTTGGAGGGACTCTTGCCGGGTTACTGTCGGTGGCGCTCTCCACGCTGGCAATCACTTACTTCTTTGTCCCTCCGGTCTTCTCCATGTCTGTCAATAGAGCTTCAAAGAGTTATCTGGTCGCCTACGCCATTTGCGCTACCGCAATCAGTTGGGTAAGCTCCTCCAGGAAGCGCGCCGAGACCAGAATTCTCAACTCACGGGATCAACTGGAGGAACGGGTTCAAGAACGTTCGGCAGAGATTCAACGGTCGCATGAAGAAATCGTTGAGAGTGAGCGCCAACTCCGATTGCTAACGGAGGCTATCCCCCAACAGATATGGCGTGCCGCTGCGGACGGCACAATTGAATATTGCAATCAACACTTGCTGAACTACACTGGACGTACCGCAGATCGCATGACGGGAGATCAATTCGTATCGGTGCTTCACGGGGATGATCGGGAAGGCTTCAGCGAGGCATGGGCAAATGCCGTAAATTTGGCTGTCGAATTTGAAGACGAATGCAGAATCTGCGGGGCCGACGGGCATTACCGTTGGTTTCTCATACGCAGTATTCCGCAATTCTCTACCAATGGCCAGATCGTCCGGTGGTATGGAACTCATATCGATATCGAGAATCGCCACCGCGCGGAACATGCTCTCAATTTGGCACAGGTTGAACTGTCGCAACAATCCCGAACTCTAAGCATGGGCGAGATGGCAGCATCAATCGCCCATGAACTCAATCAGCCGATCACAGCCGTTGTAACTCACGCATACGCATGCCGGCAATGGCTGGCTGCCGATCCCCCAAATCTTGAGCGAGCCAGTTCTACTGCGGAGAAGATCGTACAGGAGAGCACTCGTGCCAGTGCGGTCGTCGCAGGGGTGCGCGGTCTATTCCAGGGACGGGAACCCACAAGGGAATCTGCGGATATCAATCGTCTGGTGCGGAGTTTGGTCCAACTCTTGCGCGATGAAGCAATCCAGAGAGACGTGATCGTTCGTACACGGCTGGATACGAATCTTCCGCAGACTCTTTGCGACCCCGTCCAGATACAACAAGTAATGCTCAATCTTGCGATAAACGGGATGGATGCCATCGCAAAGACCGACGGGCCGCGAGAGTTGCTAATCGAGTCGGCGTTCAGAGATTCACATGAGATATTGATTCGCATGGATGAGGAGACGACCACCAAATTATTTGTTCCGTTTTTTACTACCAAGCCACACGGAGCTGGATTGGGCCTGTCTATCAGCCGATCCATTATTGAAGCCCACGACGGAAAACTATGGGCCACGCCGCGCATGGCTGGCGGTACAGTATTTCAATTCACTATCCCGGTGGTATCATGAGCCGTCCATACGATTCTAGAGAACCGATTGTCTTTGTGGTCGATGACGACGCGTCGATCTGCGAAGGGATATGCAATCTGCTCGAGTCCGTAGGATTACGAGCGAAAACATTCGGGTCCACACAAGAGTTCCTCGACAATTGGAACGAAGACATGCCCGGGTGTCTTGTACTGGATGTGCGTCTCCCGGGGATAACCGGCATAGAGTTTCAGGAAGAACTCGCGCGCTCCGGCATCAATATTCCAATCATCTTTATGACCGCACACGGTGATATTCCCATGGTGCGCAAGGTCATGAAGGCAGGCGCCATTGAATTCCTGACTAAGCCGTTTCAGCGAGAAGAGCTGCTCCATGGGATTGGTCAGGCATTGGAAACAGACCGCGCTCGCCGTGTTGCATGGGAATCAGAGCGATCGATCCAGACTCGCTTCCAATCGCTGACTTCTCGGGAGCGAGAGGTCATGAACTTGGTTACATCAGGCATGCTGAACAAGCAGGTTGCCGCGGACCTTTGCTTGAGCGAGATCACGATCAAACAGCATCGCAGGCGAGTGATGGAGAAGATGCAGGCGGATTCGCTCGCAGACCTGGTTCGAATGGCCGACAAACTCCAAAGACTGATCCAGGCATCGTCTAACAAACGCTAATTGCAAAATCGCTATAGACATTTACACATATATATTCTGCAGTTGCCAGCAAGCCTGCGCTACACATACCAAGGTATGATAGACAGTCCAATTGGACAATGCTACCTTCTGCAATAACAACTCTGATAAGCGACATAATCTGATTATCCATCAATGTACATGCACATGGCGACATTCGCCGTGATGGCGGCTTATACGTATTTTTTCGTAATGCGGAATCATTAATATTTTACCTCTGTTCCAGCGGCGCCTTCAGTCATCGGGCCTAGCTCATAAAAACTGTTCCTACGGCACATATAGTTTTGTTCATGTTTGGTAATTGTGTTGCCGGTTGTTAGGGCCTAGTAGTTATAGCCATTTGTAATATTAAGCGCTTACTTACAAATTATTGGTAATATAACCAGTCCTCTATGAAAGATATTTTCAATGCCGTCGGTTTTTTTCAGGAAATTCGCAGACACATGCGATGTGGAGAGTTATCGCGTCTCCCCCTTCGGTTATGGCGCTTCGAGGTTGTGAACGACTCAGTGGAATGCGATTGGTTCATGCGGCCTTCCGATCCCTGGGATATTCAACTACCTTCCCGAGTGCGTGAGGAGCGGGTAACACTGCAGGCTCTGAATGATGCCCTGAAGATGCGGGAACTCATCTTTCGTGCTTTCCCTACTGTAAAGCGTGCTGATTTAAGAGTCTTTAGCGAACCCAGCGGAGAGTCTTCCGCACTCATGATGACCGGAACAGTTCACCGGGAATATGAAGTATTACCCAGGGTTATTTCTATCGTGATGCGTGCCAAGCTGTATGGATTTCGATTCTCGTTAGATGGCGGAGTGCTCGAAAGAATCGGATCAAGTGAACTCCATGCGAGTTGTTAGTTGATTCAGACAAAGCAGATACACGGGCCTGGGCATTCACCCCAATCACAAGGAGACTGATAATGAACATGAGTGCCACCACAGTTTTATTCCTGAGCATGGCAGCCGCCAGTTTTATCTTTATGACCCTGCGTAGATACATAGCTAAGAAGCAGGAAGTGGCGCCATCCGAAGGTAGGCTGTCTCGCTGGATCCAGCGCCTGCATAGTCCGGAGTGGCGTCGTTACGGTCTGGTTCTGTTCGCTGGTAAGTTCGCGGGCTTGGCCATTCTGGCTGGCGCAATCTATTACTTTAATCCTGGTCTTTTCGGCCACAGGGTCTTTGCAGCCGATGCGGTGCTCAAGGGTAACGACATCGTGAATCCGCTCAATACAGCCTGGACTCTGGTTGCTGCATTTCTGGTCTTTGGAATGCAGGTTGGCTTCACCATGTTGGAAGCCGGCTTTTGCAGATCGCGTGAAACAGTCAATGTGCTCATGGAATGCGTCGTCGACACCTGCCTCTGCGGCCTCCTGTTTTACGCCATCGGATTCGCCTTCATGTTCAGCCATGGCAACGGATTCATCGGCTATCACTGGTTCTTTCTTCGAGACGTTCCTGCTACCTACGAATCCAGTGGAGTTGCTTTCCTTGCCCTCTGGATCTTCCAATTCGCTTTTGCGGATACTAGCTCAACCATTACCTCCGGCGCGATGATCGGTCGTACCGGATTCGTCGGTGACCTGATTTACAGCGTTGGAGTTTCTGGTTTCATTTATCCGATCATCGGCCATTGGGCATGGGGTCCGGCTGGCTTTCTAGCCACCATGGGGGCATCGGGATTCTTCCTGCCCAACCTGGGTCAATCCTTCCACGACTTTGCAGGTTCGACGGTCGTTCACACTATTGGCGGCATGGTAGCGCTTGCCGGCGCAATCGTCCTGGGACCCAGGCTAGGACGGAAGTTCAAACGCGATGGCGGTGGCCCAATGATGCCGCACGATCTCACGATCGCGGCATCTGGCGGACTACTTTTGTGGTTCGGTTGGTACGGATTCAACCCCGGCAGCACCCTCTCCGCTATGGACTTTGAAGGCATAGGCCGCATCTCTGCCAATACCACTTTGGCAGCGTGCGCAGCTGGCCTTACCGCTATGTTCACGGCATACCAGTTGAGTAAGACGTGGGATGTGAGCTTTACCGTCAACGGATTCCTGGCCGGCCTGGTCGCAATCACGTGCCCGTGTTACTGGGTCAGCCCCACCGGCGCAATTTTGTTGGGCGGGATCGCTGGCATCATCGTGGTCTTTGGAGTCGAGTTACTCGAATGGCTCCGCATTGACGACCCGATTGGCGCTGTCCCGGTTCATGGCATCTGTGGCATCTGGGGCACTTTGTCTCTCGGCCTGTTCGCTGTGGGCAAATACGGAGCTACCGGCCCACTCGGTCCGGATAATAGCACCGCGCTCACTGGCCTGTTCTATGGCGGAGGAACCACGCTCTTCAAGGCCCAATTCATTGGTAGCACTATCATGACTCTGGCCACCTTCGGAGTGTCCTTGGCCCTGATGTATGCTGTCGACGCAATGGGTCTGTTACGCGTCTCCAGGGAGGGTGAGATTCACGGGCTCGATCTGCATGAACACGGGATATCAGCTTACCCTGAATATGTGATTACTACCCTTGGCTCGCCAGCCGGACTGCCAGTGGATAAGTGACAAACAGCGGAGATGGGGGGCTTAACAGTCACCATCTCCGCTAGCCACCCCAGTCCCGAGTGATGATATCCAGATTCACGATTCAGCTAACCGAATAATTCAGGAGCTTCCCATGATGAAACTTGAGGCAATTATCAGAACAAATCGGTTCGATCAAGTGAAGGATGCACTAGCGGTCTTAGGGATCGAGGGCATGACTGTGTCCGAGGTTCGAGGGCATGGAAGACAGAAGGGTCATACGGAGAATTACCGCGGCCGTGAATACGATATCAGTCTTCTCCCCAAACTAAGACTGGAAGTCGTTGTAACGGATGACCGCGTCGAAAAGGTAATCGATGCAATCGTCGAGAGTGCTGTCACTGGCGAAATCGGCGATGGAAAAATATTCCTCTATAAAGTCGAAGACGCCATCCGCATTCGCAATCGAGAACGGGGAGATATTGCGCTGTAATCCTCGATACATCGCGCTGGCGTGCCCGGCCTATTTTGTACCAGTTCTAATGAGGGACTGGACAAATAGGAGCGAAATAAGGCGAAAGGCACTCCAGTTGACCTTCGTAGAAAACCGGATCGACGTAATAATTCGTCAACTGAAAAGATGCAACCCCTACCTACGAAGGTCATCCAAGAGTCTTAGGGAACTTGTAATCCAGAGGGCATCAGAATTGGAAACGGTCCTACTGGGTCACCGTATCGCCGCCGAACAGGCCTACGAACTCACTTCCAGCCACTGGTGCTAGCACCAATGGAAACACAGGAGGGCACGGTGTTCACCGTCGAGGGAAATTTGGACCGTTTTCATGGTTGCCAGATGTAATGCTTTTGGTTGCCCCCCAGGGATTCGAACCCCGATTGATCGGTTCAGAGCCGACTGTCCTACCATTGAACGAGGGGGCAGCATTGGTGCAGTCGCTCACCCGGCGCGGAGCGAACCAATTGGTCCGCTGACTGCCTTATCGAGTGTACTGGGCTGGCTGCGCATGGTCAACGGCTATGTATGGCGGCTGCCTGTAGCTTCTACTCGCCCAGCGCAGTTGTCCCAGCCAGTTCGGCAATCAGTTCATTGCATTCACCGCCGGAATCCTCAAGAACTTCGCGAATCTGATCAAGCCCCCAGTCCAGATCATCCTTCGAGATGATCAGAGGAGGCGCCAGCCGTATGACGCGCTCGTGGGTCTCCTTGCACAGCACGCCACGAAGCTTCAGGGCCTCGCAGAATGGCCGCGCCGCGCGGTTTAATTCAATCCCGATCCAGAGTCCCTTGCCGCGTACCGCCACCACATGGGAACTGCGCAGGCCGCGAAGCGAATGCAGCGCATAGCAACCCAGTTCGGCCGAACGTCCAGGCAGGTCTTCGTCCACAATCACCCGTAGTGCTGCGCGCGCAATGGCGCAGGCCAGCGGGTTGCCCCCGAAGGTGCTGCCATGATCGCCCGGCGAGAAGACGCCAAGCACTTCGCGCGAACTTAGCACTGCCGAAATTGGATAGAAACCGCCGGAGAGTGCCTTGCCGATGATCATCACGTCGGGCGTAACATCCTCGTGCATGCACGCAAACAGCTTGCCGGTTCGTCCTAGACCGGATTGAATCTCATCCGCCATCAGCAGCACATTCTGCTTGCGGCAGATCGCCGCAGCCTCCCGAAGATAGCCCTCAGGTGGAACGATGATTCCCGCTTCACCCTGGATTGGCTCCACCAGAAACGCACAGGTCTTTTGCGTGATCGCCCTGCGTAGTGCCTCAATATCACCAAAGGGAACCTCGCGAAAGCCCGCTGGAAATGGCCCGAAGCCCCGCCGATACTGCGCATCCGACGAAAATCCCACAATGGCAATCGTCCGGCCATGAAAGTTGTTCGACGCAACTACGATCTCCGCTTCGCCCGCTGCAATGCCCTTCACCACTTCGCCCCATTTGCGCGCCGCCTTCAGCGCGGTCTCCACCGCCTCCGCACCTGAGTTCATCGGCAATGCCATCTCATAGCCAGTCAGTTCGTGCAGATCGCGATACAGTAACGGAAGCTGATCGTTGCGGAAGGCGCGAGAGGTCAGTGTCACCTTCTCCGCCTGGCGCACCATCGCCTCAAAGATCGCAGGATGGCAATGCCCCTGGTTCACCGCAGAATATGCCGATAGAAAATCCAGATATCGGTGGCCATCCGTGTCATATACCCAGGCCCCCGAGGCACGCTCGATCACCACGTCCAAAGGTGCGTAGTTGTGGGCGCCATAGCGGTCTTCAAGAGCAATCAGTTCTGCGGGAAGCATCGCAAACACCTTCTCATGGAGTCGTTGGCAAAGCCGCATACCATCGCGGCAACTTTAACTGCCAACTTACCTATCCATGCTACTAAGTTGCATATTCATACACTTCCGCATTGTATCTATATGCAGTTGTATCTCTCGCTGCGTCATTCTTGCGAAGCCCGCGCGTCACCCGGCGAAGCCCCACTCGCAGCGTCAATCTGCCCTACGCGAAGTCGAAGGACAGAATCTCTGTATCTGCCTTCTTATACTTCTGCGCCTGCCTCGGCGATGGAAGAAATATGCAGTTGGTCGCCAACTTCCATTCGCGTCTGAGTGATTACACCGCTAGGCAATTCCAAAACGCTCCGCATCTTGAGACTGACCGAAGTCACCCGCCACGGTACAAGGCAGCGCCACAACTTGATCACTTTGAGGTCGCCATCCAATCCCACTACATCGATGCTGAACGACATGAAAAAAGTATGAACACCGGAGGAGGGCTTGATCCATAACCCTCCACCAGCATCCAGACCGCGTCTTCCCAGTAGGCCAAACAGCCGGGTCATGGACGTGTCCGCCATCTCGACGCTATCGCCCACAATACAGTTCCGAGATATATTCTTTACTCTGAACATAGATGTCTAACGGTCTGTCTGGCTCTCCATTTATTTCTTCTTCCTGCGATAGATGATAATTCCTAATACGATCACCGCCAGCACGATAGCTACAATTTGAATCGGATTCATACATACCCTCCTTTCCGTCGAACTTCGACGTCTTAGGTGAACAGCAGCGCGTCTAGACAAGCTAGTTGCCCCAGTAGCGCTAACATCTGCTGGTTCTCATTGAACTCTACGTCTTACGTTGCTTCCAAGCAATAACAATTCTGTTTACCATTCTGGCTACACTATATATGAGGTCGTCTCCTACTATTACCAGGCTCACATCCAGTCTACGAATCGTCCGTTCATAACCTCTTCATTCGTTTATTAAGTTTCTGGCTCGGTTTCATACCCTGCTATTTCCCTAGCCCTCCCATGCCAATGGCAATATTCAACAGCGCAGGGGCCAAAAGCACGATAAATATACACGGAAATATAAACAGTACAAGTGGAAATATAATCTTGATCTTGGTCTTGGCAGCGGCCTCCTCGGCCCGTTGCCGCCGCTTCGATCGTATATCTTCAGAGAAGCGGCTCAATGCGCGGATAATCGGAGTACCGAATCGGTCAGTCTGCGTCAGCATACTCACAAACGAAGTAAACTCCTCCAGATCGGATCGGTCCGCTAAGTTCTTCCATGCTTCCAGCCTCGGTCTGCCGGCGCGTTGCTCAAGATTCACCTGAATAAACTCCGTGCTTATATCCGGATGACTCACTGCCAATTCTTCCCCAATGCGAAGAAGCGCCTGATCCAGTCCAAGACCTGCATCCACACAGATCACCATCAAATCGAGCGCGTCTGGCAAACTTCGGCGTATACGATTTTTCCGGCTGGACGTCTTCTGCTTCAACCACATATCAGGTCCCAAATAGCCCACGCCGCCTAGTGCCAAAACCCAGAATATCGGACTGGATCCAATAAGACTACCCATAAATATGCCGGCCAACGGTGCAAGTAACCGGGCCGCGAAAAATATGTCAACGCTGTTGTGCGAATTGTAGCCGGCTGCAATCAATCGTGCTTTAAGATTCGGGTCTTCGGATAGCCCCAATAACACACGCAATTTAGTCGCTATGCCTACTAATATGTCCTGCATCCGTTCCTTGTCACGGATCGTTCGTCGATCCCGGCGAGTGCTCTTCACCAAATCCAGAATTCGCTGCGCCTCGGGAGAAGGACGAAATAAATCGGGTGTTAATAATAGCGTAACCAGGCAGAATATAATCAGTGCCAGTAGTATATATAGTGTGATGGGCATCGCCTCTATACCTCAATTCCATTGATGATATAGCGGATAATCATGGCGCCGGTAATCAACAGACCTAAACCTATACAAATAAGAAAATGCCCTATCGGAGTGTTCATCAGTATATTCGAGTAACCCGGATTGATGATATTAATCAATATAAGCATTACGACGGGCAGTGAACACAATATCCAACCAGTCATTCGGCCTTGTGCGGTATGCGTCCTGATCTCTCCTTGAATACGTATTCGCTCGCGTATCACGGCTGCTGTACGGTCTAAGATTTCGGTCAGATTTCCGCCGGTTTCATTCTGCACTAATATCCCTGTCACCAGCACTTTGAGATCCTGAGATGGCACTCGCTCCAGCATTTGGCATAAAGCATCGCGGAGCGGAAGACCGAAGTTCTGTTGCTTAAATGCTTCATAAAACTCCGATTTCACAGGTTCCGCGCTTTGTTCTGAGACCGTATTAATGGATGCAGCCATCGAATGACCGGCGCGCATGGCGCGGCCCATCATGTCGATCGCATCAGGGAGCGCCACATTGAATGCAGTAAGCCGTCGGGCGCTCTTGAATAAGATCACTGCAAATGGTATGTAACCTAGAGCAAATGCTGCCAGAATCTGAATCGCATATATAGAGATACAGAGATAGGCTGATACAAAGCCAAGAATCATCAACCCAGTGCTGCACAATAGAAGCAAGGACACACTCATTGTGCTGTTAGCTTGTGCAATCTTCTTTTCCATTTTGCGCACAATCCGATACTGCCGCAGAACACTATCCAGCCATCTTAGCTTGTTGTCCGGGCTTACTTTGAGATAATGCTCTATCGTTGTATGGCCCGTACTAATACCTTGCTTGGCTACGATAATACCCGCCAACCGCTTAGTGGCGGCCCTTTCCCTATGTGATGAACCCGTGAAGAAGGACATGACGGAAAAGCACAGTAATAACATCACTGCAAATGCAATATATAACATCCATGGCCTCCTTCCAGTTATATCTCCACTAAGTGATCGCTTATGCCGGTTGGGATAGGTATGCCGGCAGAAATAAACTTATCCACGCAGCGGGGAACAATGGAGGTAGATATAAATCGTCCTTTCACTTTTCCATTCGGGCCAATCCCCTTTTTCTCAAATAAGAATATGTCCTGCATGCTGATTACATCGGAATATGCTCCTGTCAATTCCGTAATATGTGTAATGCGTCGCGTGCCATCACTCATACGCGAGACCTGAATGATCATATGAACAGCCGAGGCAATCTGTGATCGCACAGCCTTTTCTGCCAATCGGACTTCGCTCATCATCGCCATCGTCTCCAGTCGCGCAAGGGCGTCACGGGGTGTGTTCGCATGAATTGTCGTGATCGATCCATCGTGCCCGGTATTCATAGCCTGTAGCATGTCCAGCGCCTCGGCTCCACGGACCTCTCCTATCACTACACGGTCAGGACGCATGCGCAGCGCATTAATTACAAGCTCCCTTTGTTTCACCCCGCCCTTTCCCTCCACATTGGGCGGCTTGGTTTCCAGGCGAACTACATGGTCCTGCTTCATTTGTAATTCAGCCGAGTCTTCAATGGTGACAATCCGTTCTCGGTCGGAAATGTATCCGGACAGAACGTTTAGCAAGGTCGTCTTACCGGCGCCAGTCCCCCCCGAGATAACGATATTCAATCTGGCTTTTACTGCGCCACGTAGTAATTCAAGCATAGGTGGTGTTAACATCTGGTTGCGTAACAAGTCCGCTGCTTCCAGTGAATGCTTTCCAAATCGTCGGATGGATAATATTGGTCCGTCCACAGCCAGTGGCGGAATAATTGCATTGATACGGGAGCCGTCAGGAAGACGCGCATCCACCATGGGAGACGATTCATCCACCCGGCGCCCTACCGCAGATACTATCT
>Ga0118677_10007179_pt1 | contig 18508 bp, 13 predicted proteins | sample AliMusrvi5mmetaG_FD_86154 | JGI IMG/M metagenome (GOLD analysis project Ga0118677, IMG submission 86154) | reverse complement strand
GGAAACGACGCGCTGTCCATCGGGTGAGAATGCCACAGGGGGGACGAATTTATGTCCCGGGAAGGTGCGGATCTCACGGCCGGTCTGCACGTCCCACAGCTTGGCGGCGCCGACCAAGCTGACTGACAACAAATATTTACCGTCCATGGACATGTCTGCGGTTCGAACCCAGTCGCTATGACCAAGCTGCACGAATATCTCCGGCTTTTCTGACGAAGCAAAGGCAGAATTGACGGTAACAAAAAAGCTGAAGAGCAGGCCTATGCTCACGGTTAAGATTCTCATGAATACCATCTCTCCTGAAGTTCAGTCATGAAACTGACGGGAAACCTTAATCACTATCGTACCGTCATGCTGAATCTCACAGACGTACCGGCCCATGACACCGGATGATGTCACAAGGTCATGAAAACGACCAGCCTCGTCCCTATACGAGGAAGCGACATATTTCAACCCCTTCTGTCTGGCGTATGACCGCGCTTCAGTCACCTGCATGCCGGGCTGCACCCTGAGGGCGTAGTCGGCAAGCGTTTTCTTGGAGGAAAACCAGTTCCAGACGGACAGTGCAACCACAATCGCCATTAATATTACGAACACCTTCAGAATTTTCATCATATTCATCCCCATGTTTTCTTGCTCGTTAACCTGTTCACCGCACCCTCCCCACCGGAAATCCCTGCCCGCTAATGGAGACGGTGGGGAACTGGGACCGCTTGAAGATCCGTTCCGCCAGGTTGGGCACCTCATCCTCCACATAGGCAGCCAGATCCGTAGTCTTGACAAAGCCGCTTCCCCCCTTGTCCGCCTTGCCCAGCATACCCTGCGTCACGGCCCAGGTAAACAGGCCGTGCCCCTGATACCCTTCCAGGGCCTCCTGAACCGAAGTCGAAGCGGACAGGATGGTTGACCCTACTGCGCGGGACAGCACCTTCATGGCAGTGTCTTCACTCATGCCACGGGTAAGCATGGCTACCTGCATGGCATCACCCAAAGCAGCGGCGTTGCAGGTATCAATCACGATCAGTTTTTTGGTGGAAGGGATATTGGCGACCAGTTCTTTCAGTTGCACCTGTGAAAGGGCATCGCTTTTCAGGCGCTGCGTGCTCAGTGCCCCAACGTTTGAGGTGATCATGAAGTATTCCCCGTCATCGACGGTGCCGTGACTGGCGATATAGAGGATAAACAAGTCATCGGGGTTTATGGTCTTGAACCGTTGCAGGGCGTTGATAATCCCGTCCCGTGTAGTAGCCTCGCGGGCAGTCAGAGTGGTGATTTGCACCTGTTCGAAGAGGCCGGCGGCGCCTCTGCGGAGTGTTTCAGCGAACAGGTTGGCATCGGCTACGGTATATTTCAGCGTAAGCTTGGGGTTGCGAAACTCCTGAATGCCGATCACCAGGGCGTGCATGGTCGGCTTGCGGGTGGAGGTGAATCCGGCTGTCACTTGATACGAGGTCTCGTTGCTCTGCATGGAGTTGTCGGCGTTGAAGGCTACGGCACGGATAGTGTTGCTGCCGGTAGAGAGCTTGAGGGTGTAACTTCGGTAGGTGGCGCCTTTATCATCCTTCTCAACCACCTTCAGGCCCCTGCCGTTATCGAGAATGACAACCGAACCGTTCAAAAACAGCCGCACATCGCCGATACCGCCCCCCTGCTCTTCCAGCCGCAATGTCAATTTGAAATCTTCTGCGGAAGATGAGGTTGGCGTTTGGACAATAGATACTTTCGGGGGCTGTTTGACGTCGGCCAGGGTACGGTACCCCTGAAGAGAACCTCCGGAGAGAGCCAGCTTGACCAGATCCGGCCGGAAAAAAGCTTCACGATAGTTCTCAATGCCGTAGACACTGCTGCCAACCCGCACGTTCAGATGGCGATCGCCGTTTGGAGATGCGTTGTAGTACCCTTCAGGTGTGATTGCAATCCATTCGCCGTCGGTGAAATTTATGAACCGGGCCAGTTCTTTGCCGGTGGTGATGTCCCAGAGACGGGCGGACTGATCGGATGATTCAGACAGCAGCCTTGTGCCGTCCGGAGAGAAGGTCAATCGGGTTATCTCGCCCGAGTGCCCTTTTAAGGTGCGAAGCAAGTCGCGGCAGGATAGCTGAAGAGGTTAATCGTCTTATCAACGCTGCCGGTAGCTATGTAGCCATGCTTGAAGGTAGTCGCTGTAGCGGTAACCTTTTGATCATGCGCCTTGAATTGCTTTGCTATTTTCCAATTTGATCGATTTCCGGAAGAAATCGCCGTAAGGTCTTCTCTCTGTTTGGCCTCAATTCTGTAAATATTGACCAACGGAGTTCCGTAAAAGGAGGCCATTTCAACAAGATAAAAACAGTTGTTCAGCTCATCGTATTCAGAATAATCCTCTTTATCAGCATTATAGTACTTATCTGCTTTAACAATTTTTGAAGCCTGATCACGCTCCGCCGGGTTGCTGGAATCAAACATCTTCATCAAGTTCGTATGACGTTCGCGGTTATCGAATTCTCTCTCCCTGGCTGCTGTCTTGAGATTCCAGACCTTGACCGGATCTTCACCCGGGCCTGATGAAGGAGAATCTTTCAAGGATGATTGTACATGCAGCGAGATGTAGGCGCCATCCAGCGAAAAGCGGCCTTCATGGGGTGTAAGCGCGGCTGTGCTGAAGTTTTGCAGCTCTTTCCCGGTTTCAAGGTCGTACAACTTCAACCGGTCACGATGATCGCTTACGGCAACCTGCCCCTTTGCAGGTGAATAACCTCTAATGGTCACAGCATCGCCCATCGGGATGGATAAACGTTCTTTCAGGTTGGCGTCAAAAACTTGGAGACGTAATGTAGACGAAGACCAGCCCGCTACCAACGCCCCATCAGCGGACATGTAACCAACCTCCATGCGCCCACCCTTGAATTCTCTTTTTGTCGCCTCCAATCGATCCGGATCAATGAAGATCAGAACAGAATAACCACCGAGGATCACTTTGCCATCGTTGGTGAATCCTAAAAACTCAAGGGCCCACATGTAGTAATCCAGCTTTTCATGGGAAATAGTTGAGATTATCCGTCGCTGCTGTATCCCCGCTACGGAAACATCACCAATAAGATTGGTGAAAAGAAGTTTGGTGTCATCAGGAGAGAACGTAATCGATCTCAAGGGTCGCACATTACCGGAGTCACCTGCATCAACCGGCGCTGCTATGGTAGTTATAAGCAGGCCGGTATCGATATTCCATACTTTGACGGCCTTATCTTCCAATGACGCTAAAACAGAGCCATCAGCGCTGACAGCAAGACACCGTACTCCGCCCTGATGTCCCTTAAACAAGCGGATTTGTTCACCGGTTGTAATATCCCAAAGCCTGACTGTCTTGTCATTGCCACCAGATATTATCCGGCGGTTATCCGGTAAAAATGCAAGACATTTTATTAAATCGCCATGTCCAGTCAATGTTTGTACTTCTCTCCCTGTGCCGGTTTCCCATATTTTTACACTATTGCCTCCACTGACGGCAGCAAGCAGTGCGCCGTCACGAGAAAACACCATCTCTTTACCTGTTGTGTTGGCAATATCTCCTGTCTTATACCCAAGCTGCAGATAAATCTCAGGTGTTTGGGCGGAAACGGCAACAGAAAAAAAGATATTAAACAAAAGCATCATGGCGGCAATTATTCTACAACGCTGGACTATTGGAGCAGGTAAAACCTGATTATTGTACGGAAACGTAAGCATATTGACTCTCCTTGTCACCGGACGCTTCATCAACTCCGACGAAGAAATTTCTCCAGTAATCCGATACCTTCAAAAACCGGCGCGGCATCGACCGGGAAAACTTCTTTTACGCTCATTATATTAATTGGCGACATCCGGTTTTTCTCAATATCTGCGGGTAAGATCGGCTCCGGTAATGATCCAGTTGCCGCTCAGTTTTGATTTGTCCAGGTAAACGCTGTAGCCAACACCCATCTCCGGGTCGGCTACATGGGCAATCTGAATCACTGCTTTCGTGCGACTATTATTGAAACCGGGACGCGACAGAAAGGTGACGCCTGATCGGGGGGCTTTGGAGTCCAGACTCATACTGAACCTTGGCGGGTCAACCAGATTGATGCCGCCGTTCTTCGGCACAAACGGCTGCAGTTTATTCATATCAATAAGGCCTGCCTGCGCATTTTTCAGGTTGTAATCAATGATCATCTCCTGATCGGGTTGACGAACGGGTAATGTGCTTTTTGACGTAATCCGGCAAAGACCGAAGTGGTTAGAGGGGATACCAACTAGTGCTACACGGTTTTCGTCAAGAAAAATCCGGCGTTGTAGGTCATCTTTTATGTGCTCGGGTATTTCCGGATTCCTCGGAAACATAACCGCCGCGAAGACACTGTACTCATCATTATCGGCAACGATTGTTGGGTCTTCCTTTGCCAGGAGCAGCGTCTGGGCCAGGATGCAGGTTAACAATCCGCATACGAGTGAAACAATGATTTTGCTTAACCTGCCTTTAGTCATGTTGCCTCCGTAATGTTAAGAGAGCGGCTTCAAAGCAACCTGGAACCGTATGATTGTTACCAAAACTCTGCCTGAGCAGTTAAACAGTTTCCATCCGGAGTTTCCGCATGGACAGTATATAATTGCACGAGCGGAATAATCATGGTATAAAACAGGCATGTAAATTGTTGCATATTTATTATCCTTGCATAATAAAATCGTTCATTATCAGCATCTTACAACACATAACAGGTTCCTCGTTAGAATGAGGCGTTTGCACAAACACAGGCTACTACCCAGAAACGTCGAAAGACGCCAATGTGGTTAACAGGTTCTGCCGGATTAAGGCTTAACCCAATGCAGCTGGTCCCAATCCTACGTTGTGCACTGCCGAAAGTCAACCAGGGGGGAAAGGTTTGGTCATCTCTTCTTTAAGGCCCTTTCTCCCCGAAAGGGCCTTTTATTTTTGACCTGCTTATCAATAGGGACGGGGTCCGGACGATACCATGACCGAAGAATTCAGCGAAATATTCCTGAGCACTGTTATCGGGCGCTCTGTTATCAACAGCAAGGGTGAGGAGCTTGGTCTCCTGCGCGACCTTGTCATGGTGCCGGGGGAGGTCTTTCCGGAAGTTTCGCACATCCTGTTCAAGTCCCGAAAGGGGATGAAATCACTCCCCTGGAGTGAAGTTTCGCTTTTTACCCATGTGGTTATCTCGACAACCGGTATTAAACCGCTTGGCCTGGCTTCCTATAAGCCGCGTGAGGGCGAGATCCTGGTAAAGCGGGATCTTCTTGACAAGCAGATCGTGGATGTAGATGGCGCCAAGGTTGTGCGGGTAAATGACGTCAAGCTTGGAAAACTGCACGAAAAACTCTGCATATTCTCGGTAGACATCGGTTTTCGCGGACTGCTGCGAAGGTTGGGCTATGAGCGTTTCGGCGAGCATATTGCGCGTCTGCTGCGGAAAGAGATACTCAGTACGGAAATCAGCTGGGAATATGTCCAGCCATTAGAGACACACTCTTCAAAACTGGCACTGAATATCGCCCGTAACCAGATGAACGAGATGCATCCGGCAGACCTGGCCGACATCATCGAAAGCATACCGATCCAGAACATTCGCACTGTTCTTGACTCTATTGATGCTGAGACCACCGGCGAGACCCTCTACGAACTTGAAGCGGATATGAGAAATGTCGTCATCAGCCAGATGGATGACGAAGAAGTTTCCGATATCCTGGAAGAAATGGAACCGGACGAGGCGGCGGATGTTCTCTCGGATCTGCCTGAAGAAAAGGCTCAGGAACTTCTGGACATGATGGACCAGGAGGATGCCGAGGACATACAGGAACTGCTGGTGCACGAGGAAGACTCCGCCGGCGGACTGATGACACCCGACTATCTCAGGCTTTCGTCAAACATTACTGTCGGACGCGCGCTCGAGCTGGTCAGGGAGTGCGCCGAGGATGTTGAGACTATCTACTACGGTTATATCGTTGATTCTGATGATCGCCTGGAGGGTGTCGTATCACTCAAGGGGCTGCTCCTCAATCCGCCGGAGACCCATATTACCGATATTATGGAAGAAAACTTCAAATTCGTCAGCATCGACGACGAACCTGAAGATATGCTTGAAATCCTGGCCAAGTATGACCTGATTGCCGTCCCGGTTTTAGACGCTGACAACCGCATGGCCGGAATTGTCACGGTTGATGACGTTCTGGCCCACTACCTGCCGCAGATTATCAAAATTAAACGTCGATAGGTAGAACAGACACCATGTTTTCCGGAATTTCATCCTCTATATTCTTGCGACCGTTCAAAAGCTTCAGTCCGAGAAATGTCATGCTTTTTCTGGCAATTCTCGGGCCTGGAATCATCACGGCCAATGTGGATAATGACGCCGGCGGCATCACCACCTACTCGCTTGCTGCGGCGAACTACGGCTATGCAATCCTCTGGATCATGATACCCACCACAATCGCACTGGTTGTGATCCAGGAGATGTGCGCCAGAATGGGTGCTGTTACCGGCAAAGGACTCTCCGATCTGATTCGCGAATCCTTTGGCGTCAAGGTCACTTTTTACGTCATGATCGCCCTGCTCCTGACCAATATGGGCAACTCCATCTCCGAATTCGCAGGTATTGCCGCCAGTATCGAGATCTTCGGCGTCAGCAAATACGTCTCGGTACCGGTTTGTGCCGTACTTGTCTGGCTGCTGATTGTCAAGGGGTCTTACAAGGTGGTGGAAAAAGTTTTCCTGGTGGCCTGCCTGGTCTACATCGCCTACCCGATCGCCGCATTTATGGCCGGACCGGACTGGAACATCGTCATGAAAGCAACCGTTACCCCAACCTTCAAATCCGACAGTGCCTATCTGATGACCCTGATAGGTATCGTCGGCACGACCATAGCCCCATGGATGCAGTTCTATCAACAGGCGGCTGTAGTTGAAAAGGGAATCACTGCCGATCAGTACAATTTTTCACGGGTGGATGTCATCTTCGGGTGTGTAATGGCTATCGTGGTGGCTTTCTTCATGATGGTGGCCTGCGCCTCCACCATACATATCCATGGGCTTAAGATCGAGACTGCCGCCGACGCTGCTCTTGCTCTCAAACCACTGGTCGGGCAGTACGCCTCGACCCTGTTCGCCTTCGGACTGTTCAACGCTTCACTTTTTGGCGCCTGTATACTGCCTCTGTCGACAGCCTACTACATTTGTGAAGGGATGGGATGGGAATCCGGAGTTGATAAGGATTTTGAGCAGGCACCGCAGTTTTTCTGGCTTTTCACAATTATCATCCTGGTAAGCGCCGGACTGATCCTGATTCCTGATGCACCCCTCATGACTATCATGTTCATTTCACAGGTCGTCAACGGGGCCGTGTTGCCGTTCGTCCTCTTTTTCATGATCATGCTGATCAACGACAGGAAGTTGATGGGTGATTATGTCAACGGGCCGGTATTCAACATCATTGCCTGGCTGACGGTCGTGATAATGATCATACTGACCCTTGTAATGACCATCGACATGGCGGTGCCGGGCCTCGTAAAACGCCTGCTTACTTTTTGATTTCAGCCCGGAGGCCAGGTAAACTGGCGTCCCGCAAGAAGATGAAAGTGAACGTGAAAAACAGATTGGCCTGCACCTGCGCCGTTGTTCTGCACCAGTCGGAACCCGGATTCAGAATATCCCTTCTGCATGGCGATCTCCCCAGCTTTCCTGAATATCCGGCCTACCACCTCATCCGCCTGCGGGGACATATCGAGACAGCCGACAAAATGCCGCTTGGGCAGCAGAAGCAGATGTAGCGGAGCCTGGGGGGTAATATCCTCGATAATTAGCATTTGATCGTCTTCAAACACTTTTTTTGAAGGTATCTCACCGCGAATGATCTTGCAGAAAAGACAGTTCTCCACGCCAGCCTCCTTTGAACGGTTATCCGGCTTTTGCAGCAGTATCAGAAACTCGCGGTTGCCATCCGCTCCGGTAATAGGTGATTCACATAACCCGGAGACTGTTAACCCCAGATCAAGCGCGGTGCGCCGGACATCTTCAATAACTTGTTCATGGGCAGCTGGGTCGCGTACGATCCCCCCCTTCCCTACTTCGCCCTTACCGACCTCAAACTGCGGCTTGATCAGGGCGACTATCCGGCCACCCGGTTTTAAAAGACCAACAGTGGCTGGAAGCACCTTGGCCAATGGAATAAAAGAAGCATCGATGACCGCTAGTGCCGGTTCATCGTCAAGCTGATCCGGTGTAACAGTCCGGATATTGGTCCTTTCCATGCTGACTACACGTGAATCCTGCTGCAGCTTCCATGCTAACTGACCATAGCCGACATCAACGGCAAATACCTTGACCGCTCCTGCCTGCAGCAGACAATCAGTGAAACCGCCGGTTGATGAGCCGACGTCGATGGCAACCAGTCCCGACACATCAACACCGAACTCATCCAGCGCCTTTCTCAGCTTTAGACCTCCCCTGCTTACGTAGGGAAGCAGGTCCCCCTTGACACGGATTTCAGAATCGACAGGGACCTGCCGGCCGGCCTTGTCAACGGTGTGGTCGCCCACCACCACCTGACCGGCCATGATCAGCGCCTGCGCCTTCTCCAGAGAGGGTGCCAGGGCGCGATCTACCATCAGTCTGTCGAGGCGTTGTTTTTCCGGCATCACCCTACGAGCTGCGACTTGGTAAATATCGACCTCAGCCAGTACCCTTCCGCCTCTATATTCTCCCTACCCCCTTCTTCTCGATCGACCAGGGTTACTATGCCAAGCACCTTGAGGCCTTCTTCCTCGGCACGGCGAACAGCCTTCATGGAGGAACCGCCGGTGGTGACAACGTCCTCCACGATGATGACCCTCGTGCCGGGCGGCAGATTTTTCCGCCCCTCCAGCCATTGGCCGGTGCCGTGCCCCTTTGGTTCCTTCCTGATGATGAAGGCGTGCATCGGCTGTCCGGCCAGAAGTGCAGCGATCGAGGTTGCAGTTGCAATCGGATCGGCGCCCAGAGTTATGCCGCCAACCGCCTGAACGCCTTCCACATCCTTGATGGCTTCATAAAAGAGCTTACCGGCCAGAAAACCACCCTCTGCATGCAGGGTGGTCTGCTTGCCGTCGAAGTAAAAATCGCTCTGACGGCCAGAAGCCAGTGTAACCAGCCGTTTTTCATAGGATAGTTCCAGGATGATCTTCTTTAGTAGTTCCCGATCACTCATACTTTCCATACTCCTCCTCAAATAGTCCCATCTGCGGCGTCTCCACAGGTTTGGGGAATGCGACCGGATAATTTCCGGCGAAACAGGCTTTGCAGAAATTGGTCCTATTCACCCCGACCGACTTCACCAGCCCCTCCTCTGACAGATACCCTAATGAGTCGGCAGTGATGTAGCGACAGATCTCTTCAATAGTGTGGGAGGAGGAAATCAGCTCCTTGCGATTAGGTGTATCTATGCCGTAATAGCAGGGATAACTGGTGGGGGGAGATGAGACGAGCATATGCACCTCTTTGGCTCCGGTATGACGCACCATCTTGACGATTTTTCGCGAAGTGGTGCCCCTGACGATTGAGTCGTCGATCACCACGACCCGCTTCCCCGCCATGATCTCCCGCACCGGGTTAAGTTTGATCTTGACGCCGAAGTGCCGGATGGACTGGGCCGGTTCGATGAAGGTTCGCCCGACATAGTGATTGCGAATCAGGCCCAGTTCGAAGGGGATGCCTGACTCCTCGGCATAGCCCATGGCAGCCGGCACGCCGGAGTCCGGTACGGCAATAACCACATCCGCATCAATCTTGTATTCACGTGCCAGTTGGCGTCCAAGCTCTTTACGGGTCAGGTAGACATTCTTGCCGAAGATGAAGGAATCAGGCCTGGCGAAGTAGACGAACTCGAATATACAGGGGGTAGGTTCCACCTTTTTGAAGGGAAACAGCGAATCTATCCCACCGTCGCTGTTGCAGACAACCATCTCACCAGGCTCGATCTCACGAACAAAATCCGCCTCTATCAGATCAAGTGCGCAACTTTCCGAGGCCACCACCCATCCGTTACCCAGTTTGCCAAGACAGAGAGGCCGGAAACCGTTGGGGTCACGCACTGCGATCATACGGCTCTCGGTCAGAAACAGCAGGCAATAGGCTCCATTGACGCGGTTAAGGGCATCCACGATACGGTCCACCAGGGAATTTGTCTTGGATGCGGCAATCAGGTGAATGATGATCTCAGTGTCCATGGTGGTCTGAAAGATTGAGCCGTAAGCCTCCAGCTCGGCCTTGAGCAGCTGGGCGTTGACCAGGTTGCCGTTGTGGGCTACGGCTATAGATCCTCGGGAGTAGTCTACCATGATCGGCTGGACGTTTTTTTCCACTGAAGCGCCGGCTGTGGAGTAACGCACATGACCGATGGCGGATCTCCCTGGCAGCTTCTTGAAAACTTCCTGATTGCCGAACACATCCGCCACCAACCCCATCCGCTTGTGGGCGTGCAAAGTGGCGCCATCAGAGGAGACGATACCGCAGCTCTCCTGCCCCCGGTGCTGAAGGGCATAAAGGCCGAGATACGTCAGGTTTGATGCCTCGGGGTGTCCGAAAACTCCGAAAACACCACATTCTTCTTCTGGACGGAATAATTTCATACGAGATTTCTCCTAACATACTTCGCCGCATTTTTATACAATAACAACCCATCCCCGTCTTCCGGCAACTCTTCCCGCGTCCAGCGCGGATGTTGGGTGTAGTGCACAAAAGCCTCAGGGTGCGGCATCAGCCCCATCAGGCGGCCGGTCGGATCGCAGATGCCGGCGATAGAGTTCTGCGAGCCGTTGGGATTGGCAGGGAATTCCATGGTTGGCGCAACATAGTCCGGACCGGAGTATCTGAATACTGCCAGATGCCCGGCCTCTATGCGTTCCTGGGTTGCAGCCGAATCACAGAGGAATTTTCCTTCACCATGTCGCACCGGCAGATAGATGCCATGGTCAATGCCCCTGGTGAAAACCGATGGAGATACCGGATCGCATTGCAGATAACACCAGCGGTCCTGAAAACGGCCACAATCATTATGGGTGAGCGTCACCGACTGGAGCAGGTAATCACCGTCAAAACCTGGCAGCATTCCCATCTTGACCATCAGCTGGAATCCGTTGCATACCCCAAGGATCAGCTTGCCGGCGGCAATGAATCTTGTGAACTGTTCCACCAGCTTCTCGCCGGTTCCACTTACAGCGGCGTGTTTTAACCGGTTGGCCTGGGCCTTGGCGCTCCCCAGGTCGTCGCCGTCCAGAAAACCGCCGGTCAGATTGAGGAAGTGAAAGTCGTCCAGACGTATCTCGCCGGAAAGTATGTCCGCAATGTGGGCGATGACCACATCGTCGAAGCCCCCCAGTCGGCAGGCATGGGCTGCTTCCATTTCACAGTTGGTACCGTTGCCTGTTATTATGATCGCTCGTGATCTACTCATCTGAACCTCTTTATTAATGTTTTATCAGTTTGCAACCAGGAGAACTGATCATGCGGAGCGCGTCCGATTTTCATCGAAATTCGTTATTGCGCTTCGCTTCATCCAACCTACCCGCTACCGACAGTGCTGGAATAGGAAGAAATGATCTCCAGGAAAGCCTTGCCATACAGATTCAGCTTGTGATCTCCAACGCCGGTCACCTGTCGCAACTCCCGCGCATCACGGGGCATCAGTCGGGCCATCTCCGCCAGGGTTGCATCAGAAAACACTACGAAAGGAGGCACACGAGCGGCATCCGCAATCTGTTTACGGGTAGCTCGAAGGGCATCAAACAGCGCCTGATCGTAATCTTTGAGACCGGCGGTTCGCTTCTTCCCGCGTTCGACAGTTTTAACCGCATCACGCGGCAATCCGAGGATAACCTGAGTCTCTCCTTTGAGCACCGGACGTGCCGCCGAAGAGAGCCTCAATGCGCCGAAACGGGTAAAATCCTGTACCAGATACCCAAGGTGTATCAACTGGCGGATGATGTTTTCCCACTCTGATGACGGCGTGGTTGCGCCGATGCCCCAGGTCGAAAGCCGTTCATGCTTCAGATCCAGCACCCGCTGATTTTTACTCCCCCGTAAAACCTCTATGACATACATCATACCAAAACGTTCACCCACCCGATACACGCAGGAAAGCGCTTTTTTTGCCTGCTCCGAGGCATCGAATCGCTTGGGAGGATCTGTGCAGATGTCGCAGTTATCGCAATCATGCTCACGCAGATCTCCAAAATAGGACAACAACGCCCGGCGGCGACAGGTCAGCGCCTCGGCGTAGGCAACCATGGCGTTCAGCTTCTGCAGTTCGATCCGCACCCGTTCGGCATTCTCGCTGTTCTCGATCAGCTTTCGGGCGGTCATGACATCGCCCATCCCGAACAGCATCAGCGCCTCTGACGGGAGGCCGTCCCGTCCGGCCCGGCCTGTCTCCTGGTAGTAGCTCTCGACGCTCTTGGGCATGTCATAGTGCACCACAAAGCGCACGTTGGGCTTATCGATCCCCATGCCGAAGGCCACGGTCGCGACCACGATGCGGATATCATCCTTGCGGAAGGCGTCCTGCACCCGTTTACGCTCGTCGTCCGGCAGACCGGCATGGTAAGCGGCTGCCGAAAAACCGGCCGATTGCAACCGCTCGGCCACCTGCTCAACCCGCTTGCGGCTCAGGGCATAGATAATGCCGGCTTCGTCGCGCCGACCGGCAAGAAAATGGTTGAGCTGGACCACCGGCTTCTGCTTGGGAACAACTGTATAAGTAATGTTGGGACGATCGAAACCGGCTACAAAAACCGTCGCCCCTGTGATTCCAAGCTGATTAAGAATATCCTTGCGGGTCTCCGGATCAGCCGTGGCCGTCATGGCTACAATCGGCACCGTGGGAAACAGGCCTCGCACTCTGCCGATCTGGACGTAGTCGGGACGAAAATCGTGACCCCATTGAGAGATGCAATGCGCCTCGTCAATGGCAAACAGCGAGAGCTTCAGAGAACCGAGTCGTTCCAGAAAATCCGGCATCATCAGACGCTCGGGAGCAACATACAAAAGATCCAGAGTACCGCAGTCCATCTGCTGAAAGACGCGCCCGACTTCGGCAGCCGATAATGACGAATTGAGGCAGGTTGCGCGCACATCGTTGGCTATCAGCGCATCGACCTGATCCTTCATAAGAGAGATCAGCGGCGACACCACAATTGCAACCCCTTCACGATGCAACGCCGGTATCTGATAGCAGAGCGACTTGCCGCCGCCGGTCGGCATAACCAGAAATACGTCTTCGCCAGTCACCACCCGCTCGATGACCTCCTGCTGGGGAGAGCGGAACTGGTGAAAACCGAATACCGTTTTCAACGTATGGTGAATGGTTGCGGACACGGGGAGTAGCTACAGCTCCCTCAAAGTCTGCTGCCACGCTTCTTTCAGCTGGGACAAATCGGCTTTGACGACAGTAGGGCCATTCAAACCGGTGATCGAAAGCACCGGATCTTCCGTCACCGTACCGATCGAAGCGAAGCAGTTGCCGTTCATGACAGCCTCGAATTTCTCCCGTTTTTCCGGGTGGACTGTCACCAGGTGGCGGGAGGCGGATTCGGAGAAGAGCAGAGCACAATTACTCTTACCAGTCGCATCACCTTTCCAGAGAACACGGGAGAGATCAATAGCCACGCCGTAACCTCCGGAAAAAGCCGATTCTGCCGCAGCTACCGCCAAACCGCCATCGGAGAGGTCATGACAGGAGGCTACAGCCCCCTGTGAGAGCGCTTCGTGATAGGCCTTATAGCGCTGGTACGCTTTGGCGGCATCAACCTTTGGAATCTTGTTGCCGATTGCTCCGGAGAGCGCCAGATATTCGGAACCACCCAGCTCATCACCTGTCTTGCCCAGTAGGTAGACCAGGTCGCCGGGGCGCTTAACGTCCATTGTGACGGCTTTTCTGGAATCCTCGATCTTGCCGATAACAGAAAAGAGCAACGTCGGCGGGATGGAGATCTTGGTGGTGCCGTCGTAAAAGTCGTTTTTCATGGAATCCTTGCCTGAAATCAGCGGCAGGTTGTAGGCCATGCAGACATCGTAAAGAGCCTGATTGGAGCGCACCAGCTGGGCCATCTTGTAGGGGCCGTCCGGGGTTTTATCAGAGAGGACCGGGTCGCACCAGCAGAAGTTATCCAAACCGGCGACAAGGTCAAGCGAGCCTCCGACTGCTACATAGTTGCGCAGCGCTTCATCGATTGCGTTGGCGGTCATGTGGTAGGTGTCGATATCCGAGTAGCGCGGGCAGATACCGTGGGCAGTAACCACCCCCTCGAAAGAGTCCAGGATGGGGCGCACCACGGCCGCATCGGAGGGGCCGTCATTTGCTATTCCGGTGAAGGGCTTGACCACCGAACCTCCCTGCACCTCATGATCATAGCGTCTGACTACCGATTCCTTGGAGCAGACGTTCAGCGAGCCGAGCAGCTTAAGGAGATCTTCGGTGTAGTTATCCTTTTCCTCAACCTCTATTTCAACATGTTTCCTTACTTCCCACTTTGCCGTCAACTGCATGGGGGGCAGTCCTTCATGCATGAACTCCATCGGCAGCAGGGCCACGGTACGCTCGCCATAGAGCATGTGAAACACGCCGCTGTCGGTGAATTCACCAAGTACCGTGGCCTCCACGCCGAATCGTGCCGCCATGGCCAGAAACTCTTCGATCATTTCAGGAGGGACGGCCAGAGACATCCGCTCCTGGGCTTCAGAAATCAATATTTCCCATGGGTTCAGGCCAGGATATTTGACCGGCGCCTTGGCCAGATCCATCCGGCACCCGCCGCATTCCCCAGCCATCTCGCCGATTGAAGACGACAGGCCACCTGCCCCGTTATCGGTGATAAATCGATAGAGCCCCTTGTCACGCGCCCTGATCAGAAAGTCAAACATTCTCTTCTGGGTGATCGGGTCGCCGATCTGAACTGCGGTGACCGGAGAGTTCTCGTTCAACTCTTCGGAGGAGAAAGTGGCGCCATGGATACCGTCTTTGCCGATTCTACCACCTGTCATGACTATCAGGTCGCCCGGCTTGATGAATTTTTCATGGGAGGGGCGGCCGTTCAGTTCGGCCGGCATCAGCCCGGCAGTGCCGCAGAACACCAGAGGTTTACCGGCAAAACGCTCGTCAAAGACCAGTGAACCGTTGACTGTGGGGATGCCGCTCTTGTTGCCGCCATGCTCGACGCCCTCGACGACGCCTTCGTAGATACGTCGCGGATGCAACAAGCGCAAAGGCAGCGGCTTGTCATAGAACGGGTCGGCAAAGCAGAAAACATCGGTGTTGAAAATCAGCTTGGAACCCTGACCGGTGCCGAACGGATCGCGGTTGACCCCGACTATGCCGGTCAACGCCCCGCCGTAGGGATCCAGCGCCGACGGGGAGTTGTGGGTCTCAACCTTGAAAACCAGCGACCACTCCTTGTTGAAGCGTATCACACCGGCGTTGTCCTTGAAGACCGAAAGGCAGAAATCCTTATCTCCCATCTTTTCACGAACATCTTTCGTAGTTCGCTGGATGAAGGACTTGAAGAGGGACCGTATCTCCTGCTTGTTGCCATGCTCATCCTCGTACTGCACCGTTCCGGCGAAAATCTTGTGTTTGCAGTGTTCCGACCAGGTCTGAGCCAGACACTCCAGCTCCACATCGGTCGGTTTCCCACCCAGTCCCAGCTTCTGCCGTTTGGCAAGGATATCAGGATCGCGATAGTGAGCCTGGATGATCCGCATCTCCTCCAGGGTCAGGGCCAGAACTCCCTCCCTGCTGATCCGCATCAACTCTTCGTCGGGGACTTCCAGATCAATTTCGTTGACGGTGGTTCTGGTTTCACCGACAACCTTAGGCACATAAACCGGAAAACCACCACTGGCGGCAAAATCGGCAGCCGAAAGAATTGAATAACGCTGTATCAGGGTGTTGCAGAACAATCCGGTGGCAATCTTTTCCACATCGGTCTGTGCGAGAGTGCCCTTCAGCAGGTACTGCACAGCGTAATAAACACCTTCCCCATCGTCAAAGGGACGACCGGCCAGGTATGCAACGGCCTCTCGGGCCGTTCGCCCGATATTGTCGGTAACGCCGGGGCGAAACCCGACTTCCACCGCAAAATCGAAGCCGGCGGCAAGCGGTCTGTCAATGCTCCAAATCTGAATAACCGGATCACTGAAAGGGCCGCTGGCAACCCGTTCCAGTTCTTCTTTGGCAAGGTCCGTATCGAGCGTGTAAATGTCAAGCGTACGAACCTCTTCTACCTCCAGATGCAGAAAATGCTCGATCTCACGCTTTATCCGCTCGCCGCGGGCATCACGGATTCCGTACTTCAGGGCTATTTCTATTCTGTTAGACATGTCAGCCAAGTCCTTTTTCCATAATCACCGTCCTGATGGGGAACGGTATCTCAATGTCGCTTTCATTGAAACGGCGCAGTATCAACGAATTGATCCTGTCGGTTACGGCAAAAAGCTGACCGTATTCCTCAACCCAGAAAAAGAGCGCCATGTTGAGTGCAGAATCTCCGAAGCTGGCAAAATATGCTTCGGGAGCGGGGTCAGCCAGAACACCGTCAACTTCAACTGCGGTGGCTACCAACAGATTCTTTACCCGATCTACGTCGCTGCCGTAGGCCACTCCGATGTTTATGCGCCCCTTTACGCGGGCATCGGGAAAGGCCTGATTTATCAGCATGGTGTTGCAGAGATCGGAGTTGGGAATAATCAGCAACTGGTTGTCAAGGGTCCTGATCTTGGTGCTCCGCAGGCCGATGTCGACCACGTCCCCGATCTGTCCGCCAGTCAGTTGGATGCGGTCGCCGATCCGGAAAGGCTGGTCGAGCATGAGAGTGAAACCGGAGATCATGTTGGCGAGGGTGTCCTTGGCCGCCAGTCCGATGGCCAGTGAGCCGATCCCAAGGGCGGTGACCACGGAGAAGACATCATAGTTGAAATGCTTGAGGATGATGATCAGCGCCGTACCCATCAGGAACAGAATGGTCAATTTTTCGGCAATCGGAATCATGTTCCGCGAAATAAGCTCTTTACTCCCCTCCTGACGGCCCTTCATGTACCAATGCATCAGCTCATCCATGGTATTATAGATCAGGCTGAATATGATGATAATCAGGACGACAAAAAGAACACCCGAGAACACCTGCACGAGCTTTTCATGCAGCGGCAACGAGCGGATCGCCAGATATAACCCAAACATGGAGAGTAGACGTGAAACGTGCGGAATGATCCTCTGAAGGATACGGTCATCCAGATCAGTCGCGGTGAAACGCGCCAGCCGATTGCCGAATTTGTTGAGAAAAGCAACTGCAAACTGCGCCAGCATCCAGAAAAATGTCAGTATCAACAGAGCGGTCAGGATCTCCTTGGCCCATAAAACCACGGCGCCATCGGTTTCAAACGGGCGGAAAAAGCTCTGTATGAAGTTCAGTGCCTTATTCACCGAACACACGCCTGAAAATTGTTTCAACATGTTTCAGATGGTAATTCAGGTCAAAGGCCTCTCGGATTTTATCCTCGCCGAGCGCATCGACAACTTCCTGATCAGACAGCAGTTCTGTCTGGAAGTCCGCACCATGTTCCCAGACCTTCATGGCGTTTTTCTGCACCAGACGGTAGGCATCCTCGCGTGAGACTCCGGCCTGGGTCAGGTCCAGCAGAATTTTCTGGGAGAAGACCAGCCCCTTCATCTGGTTCAGGTTCCTGAGCATGTTGTCCGGGTAAACAACCAGGTTGCGAATCAGTCCGTTCAGGCGTCGCAACGAGAAGTCCAGGGCTACCGTTGCATCAGGAGCGATGTAACGTTCAACCGAGGAATGGGAGATGTCACGCTCGTGCCAGAGGGCCACGTTCTCCAGGGCTGGGATGCAGAAGGAGCGCACATAGCGGGCCTGACCGGTCAGGTTCTCAGCCAGAATCGGGTTGCGCTTGTGCGGCATGGCCGACGATCCTTTTTGCCCCTTTGTAAACTGCTCTTCCGCCTCCAGCACCTCGGTGCGCTGCAGGTGGCGGATCTCCACCGCCAGGCGCTCGACCGACGAGGCGACCACGGCCAGGGCGGCGAAATAGGCGGCGTGGCGGTCGCGCGGGATCACCTGGGTCGAGACCGGCTCGACCGCCAGACCCATCGCCTTGGCGACATGCTCTTCGACGCGCGGATCGACCTGGGCGAAGGTGCCGACCGCGCCGGAGATGGCGCAGGTCGCGACCTCCAGGCGCGCGGCGGCGAGACGGGCGCGACCGCGCGAGAACTCGGCGTAGGCCTGGGCGAGCTTGAGCCCGAACGTGGTCGGCTCGGCATGGATGCCGTGCGAGCGGCCGACCGTCGGGGTGAGCTTGTGCTCGAAGGCGCGCCGCTTGAGTGCCGCCAGAACCTTGTCGACATCGGCGATCAGCAGGTCGGCGGCACGCACGAGCTGGACGTTGAGGCAGGTGTCGAGAACGTCGGACGACGTCATGCCGGAGTGGACGAAACGCGCCTCCGGGCCGACG
>Ga0118677_10007176_pt1 | contig 18513 bp, 5 predicted proteins | sample AliMusrvi5mmetaG_FD_86154 | JGI IMG/M metagenome (GOLD analysis project Ga0118677, IMG submission 86154) | reverse complement strand
GCTATGGGACCTATACCCCCTACGGAATCACGAACGTTGTGGCGTATATCATGGCCCCGTTCTTTGCCGATGTGGACACCCGCGCCACCAATTCACAGGCAGTCACCTGGGGCAACGACACCGTCAATGGCCGGCCCGCCTTCGGAATCAACTGGGTCAACGTGGGGTACTACTATTCCCAAGGCGACAAGCTGAATAGTTTTCAGTTGGTATTGATCAACCGGTCCGACATCTCTCCCGGTGATTTCGACATGGAATTCAATTACGACCGGATTCTCTGGGAAACCGGGAGTGCGAGCTCCAGTGGCGGCACCAACGGGTTCGGCGGGATCTCGGCCGCGGTGGGGTTCTCCAATGGCTCGCTCCTGCCCGGCACCAGCTATCAGATGCCGGGCTCCATGGTGCCCGGCGCATTTTTGGATAGCAACCTATCCACCGGTCTGATTCGCGGTCAACAGAACAGCGGCAGCGTGCCCGGCCGGTATGTCTGGAATGTCCGCAGCGGCCATGCAGCACTGACAATTCAAGCTATTCCACTGGCAATTGGTACGGTCGGCGTCGTGTACTCGAACCAAACGTTGCAGGCCAACAACGGCACTTTGCCGTACACCTGGACCGTGGTCTCCAACAGTCCGCCGACTGGATTGAGCTTGAGCAGCGCCGGCATCATCAGTGGGACCCCCACGCTGGGCGCCACGACCACGACGTTTCAAGTCCAAGTCCGGGATTCTCTCGGAGCAACGGCCCAACAGAACTTCACGCTGACCATCGTCGCTGGCTCCACAACCCGCCAGATCGGAGTCAGCGGGAATCTGGCGTTTGGCAATGTCGTGACCGGCGCGACACTGACGGCCACGTTGACGATCACCAACAGCGGCACCGCGTCGTTGACGGTCAGCAACATCAGTTATCCAAGCAACTTCAGCGGTCCGTGGAGCGGGCTGATCGCGACCGGCAGTTCGCACGCCGTAACGGTGACGTTTGCGCCGACGGCCATCACCACTTATGGCGGCACGATCACTGTCAATTCCGATGCGACCGGCGGCACCAACACGATTGCGGCATCGGGAACCGGCAGTGCCCCCGTGCCGTTGGCGCCGATTACCGCCCATTACGGACCACCGGCGGCCGCGAATACCTGGACAATGTATAGCCTGCCGCTGACAGCGGCGACGTTTGGCGTGACTGACGCGCAACTCGACCAGATCCTGGCCAATGTCAAGATGCTGCGAATCAGTTTTGAAATGAGCGATGCCAAAGATGTCGGGGGGATTGATACCGTAAGTATTGGCAGCGTTTATTCCAGCGCGTTCGGGACCGGCACAGAAGGCTGGGGCTCTGGTGGCGATGGCACGATGAGCTGGCAGCCCACAGGCGGCCAATCCGGCGGGTATTTACAAATCGCCGATTTGGGGCTTGGCGATTATCACTACGCTGTCGCTCCGGTGGCGTGGATGGGGAACTGGACCGCGCTCAAAGGGCAAAATTTGCAGTTCTGGGTCAAGACCACCAATCCGGATTATGCCGGTTTCGTCGAAATCACCGGCGGCGGCGCGACCGTCGTCAACCGATTGCTGCTGGCGGCTGACACGTATGCTCCCGCGCCCGGGCAGAGTTTCCCGCTGACTGTCTCGCTGAATGCGACGGCCACCGTGGCCACGGTTGTCTCGTTGAGTTCCTCGGCTGCCGGTGTGGTCAGTGTTCCCGCCACGGTCACGATTCCGGCCGGTGCTCTGCAAGTCCAGACAACTGCCCAGGCGGCGGTGGGCGCGTTGAACGGTCAAAATGCCACGATTACGGCCGCGCTCACCGGTTATGCATCCGCCAACATCACTCTGACGATCAACAGCGGGGCCACGAAGATCATCGGATTAAGCGGCAGCCTGGCGTTTGGCAATGTCGTGACCGGCACGACCCTGTCGGCCACGCTGGTCATCCGGAACAGCGGCACGACAAACCTGACGGTCAGCAGTCTCAGCTATCCCAGTGGCTTCAGTGGCCCGTGGAGCGGCACGATCGCGGCCGGCGAAACGCGCAATGTTACCGTGACGTTTGCGCCGCTGGCCATCGCCAGCTACGGCGGCACCGTGACGGTCAGTTCGGACGCGACCAGCGGCACCAACACGATCACCGCCGCCGGCGCGGGCGTGGCGGCAGGATTGCCGGGAAACTCCGCCCGGACAAATCCGGGGTTTAGCAATGGCGGATCCCTGGCGGCCAATGATGATGCCTCCAGCGCGGCGATACCGATCGGGTTCACGATCAATTTTTACGGGACGAACTTCGCGAACGTGTTCGTCAACAACAACGGCAATGTGACTTTTGATCAAGGCTATGGGACCTATACGCCTTACGGGCTCACCAATGTCGTGGCCTATATCATGGCGCCATTCTTTGCCGACGTGGACACCCGCGCCACCAATTCGCAGGTGGTCACTTGGGGCAGCGACACCATCAATGGCCGCCCCGCGTTTGGCGTCAACTGGATCAACGTGGGCTATTACCCCAGCCAGGGCGACAAGCTGAATAGTTTTCAGTTGATCTTGATCAACCGCTCCGACATTGCCCCGGGCGATTTTGACATGGAATTCAACTACAACCGGATCCTCTGGGAAACCGGGGGCGCGAGTTCGAGTGGCGGGGTCAACGGGTTCGGTGGTAAATCAGCTGCCGTCGGATTCTCCAACGGCTCGCTCCTGCCTGGCACCAGCTACCAGATGCCCGGCTCCATGGTGCCGGGTTCGTTCCTCGACAGCAATCCAACGACCGGATTAATTTACGGCCAACAGAACAGCGGCGGCGTGCCCGGCCGGTATGTCTGGCGCGTGCGCAGCGGTCAGATTGGCCTGATCATTCAGGCGCTGCCGTTGGCGGCCGGCGCCGTCGGCACCAGTTATCCCGCCCAGAGCTTGCAGGCCAGCGGCGGCACATTGCCGTACAGTTGGTCGATTGTGTCCGGCAGTCTGCCGGCCGGATTGGGGCTGGTCGCCAGCAGCGGCAGCATTACCGGAACGCCAACCGTGGTCACCACGGCCAATTTCCGGGTGCGGGTCACCGATGCCGCGAGCCAGACCGCCGAACAGGACTTCAGCCTGACAGTCAACGCCGGGGCAACGAAAACAATCGGGCTGACCGGCAATCTGGCGTTTGGCAGCGTCCTGACCGGCACCACGGCGACGGCCACGTTGACGATCACCAACCGCGGCACCGCTTCGTTGACGGTCAGCAACCTCAGTTACCCGAGCGGCTTCAGCGGCGCGTGGAACGGCCTGATTGCCACCGGTGGCGCGCATAATGTGACCGTCACATTTGCGCCCATTGCGGTCACCAATTATGGCGGCCTGGTCACGATCAATAGCGACGCGACCGGGGGGAGCAATACCGTCAGCGCCTCGGGCACGGGCGTGCTCGCCTCCGCGCTGACCGTGGTCCTGACCACCAACACCCTGATTGCGACCGGGAACACTGTGTACGACGGACAAAATATTGTCGTGAGCAATTGTACGGTGACGGCGAACGGGCCGCATTCGTTCAACAGCCTGCGGGTGATCGCGAACGGAGTGGTCACACATTCCGCGGCGACCAACGCGCCTGCCGTGTTGCAACTGACGGTGACCGGCAATTTGCTGGTGGATGCGACGGCGAAGATTGACGTGACCGGGCGCGGTTACCCGGGCGGCTTCACAGTGGGTAATGTAACGAACAGCGCGGCGACCGGGCTCGCGGGCGGGTCGTACGGCGGGCTGGGGGTGGCCGGCACCACCGGGCAGAGCAATCCGACCTATGGCGATTACCGCGATCCAGCGAACCCGGGTTCTGGAAGCGGGAGCAGCAGTCCGAGTCCGGGCGGCGGGTTGATTCGGATTACTGCCGGCAGTGCGCAGATTGACGGAGCGATCCTCGCCAATGGCGCGTCGGCCACCGGGTGCGGCGCATTGGCTGGCGGCAGTGGCGGCGGCCTGCTGTTGAATGTCGGGACGCTCAGCGGGAGTGGCCGGCTGGCGGCCAATGGCGGCGATAGCACATACTGCAGCGGGTCGTCGGGCGGGAGCGGCGGCGGTGGCCGCGTGGCGGTTTATTACACGACGCTCAGCGGATTTGATTTGTTGAACAAAGTGACGGCGCACGCCGGGGCGGGCAACGGTGCCAGTCCCGGGTCGGTGGGGACGGTCTACCTGAAACCCGGGAGCGGAGCCGGACAATTATTACTGGCCAATCATGGGACCGCGGCGGGCTTATGGACGCCGCTCGGGAATCGCACGGATACGGTCTTTCAAGTGGAGACACTGGTCATCGCGGGCGCGAATCTTGTCGCAGCACCCGCGGGTGGTGCGCCGATTCAAGCGGCGAATCTCTCGGTGATCAACGGGGCGGTCTTGACTCATCCCGCAACCACTTCCAATCAGGTGTCCACATTGCAGTTAACGGTGACGGGCAATCTGCTGGTGGATGCGACGGGAAAGATTGACGTAACCGGGCGCGGCTATCCAGCCGGCTACACGGTGGGCAACACGATCAACGGCGCGGCGACCGGCCTCGCGGGCGGGTCGTATGGCGGGCTGGGTGTGGCTGGTACCACCGGCCAGAGCAATCCGACCTACGGCGATTACCATGATCCGTCGTACCCGGGGTCCGGGAGTGGGAATGGCAGTCCCAGTGCGGGCGGCGGACTGGTCCGGATTACTGCTGCCAATGCGCAAATTGACGGAGCGATCCTCGCCAACGGCGCAGCGGCGACCGGGTGCGGAGCGCTGGCCGGTGGCAGTGGTGGCGGCTTGCTGTTGAACGTGGGAACGCTCAGTGGGAATGGCCCATTAACGGCCAATGGCGGCAACAGCACCTATTGCAGCGGTTGGTCGGGCGGCAATGGCGGCGGGGGCCGGGTGGCAATCTATACTTGGAACGCCATGAGCCGGTCCAACACGAATAACGTGACGGCCAATGGCGGGACGGGGAGCGGCGGCGCCGGTCAGACCGGGACCGTGACCATCGCCACGAGTCCCTATTTTACCTGGGAAAATTCAACGGCCATCCTCCACGGGGCGGCCAATGTCGCCTGGGCAGCACTGGGAATCGATCCGACTCTGGCAACGGTCGCAGTGACGGCCGCGCTGGATGGGAACACCGATCCACTGGCCAGCGGCGCGAACCTGCTGGGGAGCGTGCTCTGGCAAACGACAACCGTGCCGGATGGGCGGTACGAATTGCGCGCGATTTGCCGCAACTCATCCGGCACAGTGCTCGGCGACATCGCCCAGACTGTGTTGGTCAACAATTCCGTGGCCTGGCACGGGGGACTAATGGCCACCAATCAAACGTGGGGGACCGGCACGGTCCACGTGGTCGATCAATCCATCCTGATCGCCAGCAACGTCACGGTCACGATTCAAGCGGGGGCCATCGTCAAATTCGTCAAAGGCGTCGGGATCACCGTGTTGTCCGGCGGGATTTTGAATGCGCCGGCGACAACGCTGGCGCCGATTGTGCTCACCGCGTTGGCCGATGACACAGCCGGAGGCGACACTAATCTGGATGGCGAAGATTCCGTGCCCGAGCCCGGGGACTGGAGCGGGATCACGGTGCAAGGCACCGGCCAGTTCAACGCCACCGGCTACGTGGACATCCGGTACAGCGCGCTGTATCACACGGGCACGCTCACCGGCAACGAAACGTGGTCGGGCTCGTTTGTCCACATCGTTACCGGCGAGTTGATTGTTCCCGGCGGAAAGACATTAACCATCCAACCCGGCGCGGCGGTCAAGTTTGGCAGCGCGGCCGGAATCACCATCCAAGACGGCGGCACGCTGAGCGCTCAGGGGCTCGTCGCCCTGCCGATCACGTTTACCTCCCTCAAGGATGATACCGTGGCCGGTGATACCAACGGCGACGGCGGGATGGCGCAACCGGCCGCGGGCGATTGGCGATCGATTCGCCTGAGCGGCAGCGCCGTGGTCACGCTGCGCCATGCCGTGCTGCGGTACGGTGGCAATTCCATCATTAATACGTGGGGCGCCGGCGGAATGATCGAGAACGACGGCGGCAACAGCGCGCCGTTGACTGTGGACTCCTGCATCATCGACCAATCTCTCAAGGACGGGATTCTCGGCGGTGGATCCGTGAATATCAGTAACAGCGTAATCAGTGCCAACGACCGGGGTGTGACGGCGCGCGTTGGCACGGCGAACCTCATCAACTGTACGGTGTATAACAACCGGCAGGGGCTGTTGGAACATGTGGGGACTTTGACGGTTCGCAATTGCATTGTCGTCAGCAATCTTGAAGTGGGCGTGGTCAACGATCTCGGCAGCGATGTCATCACCGTGTCATATTCGGATGTGTGGAACCCGGGCGCGGCCAATTACAACGGGACTTCTGATAAGACCGGCCAGAACGGAAATATCTCCGTGAACCCCCAACTGAAGAATCCCGCGACCGGAAATTTCCGGCTGGGCTACCGGTCGCCCTGCATTGACGCGGCCGACGGGACAGTGGCACCCGCGACTGATTTCATGGGCGCGCCGCGGTTCAGCGATCCGCGTACCACCAATAAGACGGGGGTCGTGATGGTCAACGGTCAATACGCGGACATGGGCGCGTTCGAGTTCGTCGAAAATGCGCCGTCGGATCTGGATTTGATCGGCACGACAGTCACCGGACCAACCACCGCAACCGCCGGCAGCCAGGCGACGGTGCGCTGGACGGTGGCCAACATCGGTACCGGTCGAGTAGTCGGGCCGTGGCATGACACGATTTCCCTGGCCGCGATGACGGCCGGGTCGGGTGACCCGCTGTGGGCCGGGGAAGTGTTGGTCGGACGCGGTGTGGTCTTGGGACCGGGTCAGACGTATAACGCGTCGGCCACAGTGCGGGTCCCGGGCGGAACGGAAGGCCAATACCAATGGCTGATCTCCGTCAATAGCCAGGGCGAAGTTTTCGAAGGCATCAATGCGACCAATAACAATGCCTGGGCCGCAACCCCGACCAGTCTGACGGTGCTGACGCTGACCATGGGCGGCCCGTTATTCACGAATCAGTTTACCAACTTGGATCAATTTTATTGGTTCAAGCTGGTGCCGCCCAGCAACACAGATTTTCAGGTCAGTTTGCAGCTCGCCAGTGGCAATGGCGCGGTCGGCTTGTATCTCGCGCAAGGTTACATGCCCACGCTGCAACTCTTCGACTGGCAGCAGACTGAATGGAATTCCCCGACCGCCACGGTCGTTGTGCCGGACGCAGCCATCCAGCCGTATTACGTCTTGGCAACTCCGGAGGCGTTCAGCAATGCGCCGGCGGCGTTCACCATCAGCGCCGCGGCGCTCGGATTCCGGTTAACCAGTGTCACGCCCGCCACGATCGGGGCCGCGGGAAACGTCACGTTGAAACTCCAAGGTGGCGCTTTGGCTGCGAACCTGTCGTATCAAATTATTGATGCCGCCGGCACGCCGCACACCGCCACAGCGCTCCAGGTGGTTAACTCCGCCGTGGCCTATGCCACCTTCAATTTAACCGATGCCGCCCTCGGCAGCGGGATGGTACGGGTGATTGCCAATGGCACACCAATCAGTCAGGCACTCCAGATTGTGGCCCCGGCGCCGGGCCAGGTGGAAGTCCACCTCATCGGCCCCGCGGCGGTTCGTCCATATCGGGAAGGCACGCTCCGCGTGGAATACCGCAACACCGGTAACACAGATATTACCGCGCCGTTGATGCTGGTAACGGCCGGCAGCGCCAGTCTCCGCTTCCCCGACCAGAGCGACGCCGCCGGCCATTCGCTCTGGGTGTTGGGCATCAATCCCGAAGGTCCGGCCGGGATCCTGCCCGCTGGCAGTCAGGGCGCAATTGAACTCGTGTTCAAAGCCGCCATGGCTGAGCAATGCAACTTCAATGTGCAACTCCTCCCATCCCCCACCAATGCAGCGAATTGGGCGGGCGTCAAAAACTCCTTGCGGCCGGATGATGTGCCGGCGGCGGCTTGGGAGGTCATCTACACCAACTTCCTCGCCCGGGTCGGCTCGACGTTGGGACAGTATGAAAGCGTCCTCGCGGCCGATGCCACCGCCCTGAGTCAATTGGGACAGGCCGTAGCCAATGTGCGCGCCCTGACCGCCTTCGAACTTGATTACGCCGGTGCGTCGGGTGCAATCAGCCAGCGCTACCGGCTGGGCGCCTTTGGCTATGGCCAGATGGATCCAACCGATGTGGCCGCCGTCCCCACCGCCAACGGGAACGTGCGCCTCCGCATGTCACAGACCATGATCCGGTTTTTCGAACACCAGGCCGACGGCACGTTTGTCGCTACAGCCGGCGATCGCGGCCTGTTGACATTGGCTGGCGGTCAGTACCAGCTCAAGGAAACTGACGGGTCGATTCTGGTCTTCCGCTCCGACAATAACCGGCTCGATTATCTCGAGGACGCCAATCACAACCGCGTCACGTGGGCATACACCGGTAGTCAGTTGACCAGTTGGACGGATACCAATGGGGACGCCATGCAGTTGGCGTACAATGCCCAGGGCCGGGTCAGCAGTATTACCGACCCGGTCGGTCGGACCACGACGTATGCCTATGATGCCGCGGGCGAACATCTCACCCGCGTCATCACTCCGGATGGCGCAACGAATTCCTACACGTACAGCACCGGCCAAGGCGCAGCGCGCGAGCACGCCCTGGTATCGGTCACGGCGCCGGATGGGACGCATCGCTATCTGGAGTATAACGACCGGGGTGCCTTGACCCGGGTCAGCCGCGATGGCGGCGCGACGGTCCTGGCTTTGAGCGATGCTTCGCCAGGCGCCACGAGTCTGACTGATGCCAACGGGAACACGACCCGACTCCTTGCCGATCAGTTGGGCCAGTTGCGCCAGCTCACAGATCCACTTGGAAATTTGACGCGCCTGGATTATGACGCCCAGCGTAACCTGACCAGCACCACACTCCCCGGCGGGCAGCGCGCCGCACTCGGTTATGATGCGCAGGACAATCCGACCAGCGCAACCGATCCATTAGGCCAGCGCACAACGGCCGAGTACGATCCGGTATTGAATGTCCCGCTCACCATCCGCACTTCGGGCGGTGCGCAAATGCAGTTCGCTTACGACGCGCGGGGGAATCCGCTGACCCTGACCTACCCGGATCAGCGCTCCGAACAGGCCACGTATGATGTAAATGGCCGGGTCGCGACGATCGTTAACGCTCGTGGGCGCACAATCACCTGCACCTATACCGGCACTGGGCTCCTGACCCGGAAGCAATTTGCGGATGGCACGCGGGTGGATTTTGCTTATGACGCCCATCGCAACCTGACCAACGTGACCCAGGTTCGCGGTGCATCGAGTCAGACCACGACGCTGGCGTACGACGCGGCCGATCGGCTGATCGCGGTGACCGATCCCTTCCAGCGCGCGTTGACGTTCACCTACGATCGCCTTGGGCGGCGGACCCGGCTGACCACCGGTGATGGATTTGTGGTCAACTATGGCTACAATGCCAACGGGCGGCTGTCCCAGTTAACGGACGGCACCGGCCAACCAACCGTGACCTACACCTACGATGGCAATGACCGGGTCATTGGCAAACAACTGGGCAACGGCACGGTGACCACGTACGAGTACGATGCCGTGGGACGCGTGATTCATCTGGTGAACAAGGCTGCCGACCAGTCAATCCTGTCCCGCTTTGACTATACCTACGACGACCTCGGCCGGCGGAAGCAGCAGGTCACACTGCAGGGCACGACAACGTATGTGTATGACGCGGCCGGGCAATTAACCGGCGTGACACTGCCGGGTGGCCGGACCATCACCTACATGTACGATGCCAACGGCAATCGCCGGTCGGTGACAGACACCGGATTGGTCACCGCCTATCTGGCCAACAGTCTGGATCAGTACACCGCCATCGGCTCCGCCACCTACCAGTATGATGCGGATGGGAACTTGGTGAGCAAGACGGACGGTGGACAGACGTGGACGTATACGTATGGCAATGATAACCAACTCATCCAGGCCGTGACGCCGACCGGCAGTTGGAGCTACGAATACGACGGACTCGGCAATCGGATTGCCACGGTTGCCAATGGCCAGCGCACCGAGTATCTGGTCGATCCGTTGGGCTTGGGAAATGTCGTGGGCGAAATCAGTCTGAGCGGTGGCACGACCGTCCACTACATCCATGGTGCCGGACTGGTTGGGCGCGTTGCCACTGGCGGCAGCCCGGCCTTTTATCATTTCGACGCCCAGGGGAACACCAGCGAGATCACGGACGCCGCCGGCACTGCGGATAACCGCTACTCGTATTTGCCGTTTGGAGAGCCGGGGACGGCCATGGAAGCAATTTCGAATCCATTCCGCTATGGCGGGGAAATGGGCGTCATGCACGAAGGGGCTGGGTTGGAGTCCATGCGGGCCCGGTATTATGATCCGGGTGCCGGCCGGTTTACACAACGCGATCCCATCGGCGTGGCCGGCGGACTGAACCTGTATGCGTATGTGCGAAACAATCCGGTCAATTACAGTGATCCGCAGGGGTTGATTGTTTTTCCCGGCGACCAGGCGGCCGCCGGCATTGCCCAAGCCATGTACCAGAAACTGGGTTTTGACAGCTTTATGAGTTTGACGCACGCGTCGGTCAGCCCGTTCCAATTGCAGGAATACATGCGCCTTGTCGAGTCGGGGCGATTCCTAGAGGCGATCAAGCTTTCGAATTACGGAGTGCGGCAATCCGCGTGGTCGTTCGCGGCGCGCAGTATGGGCGGGCTGACCGAAGCGGAAGTAGCGGCGGCCGGCGAGGCGGCCATTGCGCGGGCACTGGTGGCGGAAGAGGCGGCGATTGCCGCCGCCGCTGCCGAAAAAGCTGCACTCGAGGCCATCGCCGCCAAATCAGCGGCGCGGTGGGCCTTGGCACGCACGGCCTTGGGCTATGGAGCCCGTGGTCTCAATGCCGGGTTTTGGCTCTATACCGCATGGCAGGTCGGGGATTTGATCGGTACCAAGATTGGCGAGACGGAGACAGTCTCCTCGGGTGTTCAATCTTGGTTTTCCGACTTGGATTATCTGACGGACGGCTGGCTGTTTGGGGTCCCCCCCTCCGCCCAGTTGAATGTCCCCATCCACCATGCTTGGGACCCCAACGACAAGTTTGGTCCAGCCGGGTTTGGCATCCAAGGCTACCTCACCGGGCAGGGCAGCTTCGGCTACTTGATCGACTTCGAGAATGTGGCCACCGCCTCGGCCGCCGCTCAGGAGGTGCTCGTCACCGATAGCCTGAGCACCAACCTCGACTGGTCCACATTCGAATTGGGAACGATCGGTTTCAACGGTGTGACGGTGGCTGTCCCAGCCGGTCGCCAGTCGTTCACGACCAACGTGTTCGTCCATTCCGACCCGAACCCGGTGCGGGTGTCCGCCAGCTTGAATCGCGGCACCGGGCTGGTGACTTGGGATCTGCAGAGCATTGACCCGGTCACGGGCCAACTGGTGGCGGACCCGTTCGCCGGCTTCCTCCCTCCCAACACGACCAACCACGTCGGCGAAGGCTACGTCACCTACAGTGTGCTGCCCCGCACGAATCTGACCAGTGGCGCCACGATCATCAATCAGGCGCGCATTGTGTTCGACGTCAACCCCCCGATTCTCACGCCAATCGTGACCAACACGATTGACTCGATCCGGCCCCAGAGCACCGTGCAGCCGCTGCCCGTCTTTGAAACAAATGCGCTGTTCGCTGTACACTGGAGCGGGAATGACGACCCAACCGGGTCCGGCCTCCGGAACTATACGATCTACGTTTCGGCCAACAACGGGGCGTACGTGCCCTGGCTGCAAACGACCAATACCTCCGGCGTCTTCACCGGTCATGTGGGTAACGCCTATGCCTTCTACAGCGTGGCCTCCGACAATGCCGGCAATGAGCAGGGCATCCCAACCACCGCAGCAGCGATCACCACCGTCCTCGGGGCCCCCGTGATCACCGGCGGCCCCACCGTGAGCAACAGTTTGCTGCAAATCAACAACCTGGCGATCGTCGTTGGGGGGGATACGCTCGGGTTTTCCGTGACAGCCCAGCCGACCAATGCCCTGAGCTATCAGTGGGACTTCGGCGATGGCACATCGACCGCTTGGTTGCCGGCGCAGACCACGACCTATGTGTACGCGCTGACGAACGATTGCGGCCGGCACACTGTCACCGCCACAGTCCGCAATCCCACCGGGAGTGTGAGCAGCAACCTGCCGCTCATCGTGGCCTGTCAGTTGACGATTACCAAACTGCAAGTTGGCTTGAATTTTGCCAAGCTGAATGCGGACAGCATCAGTCTCGCCGGCAAGCTGAGTCTGCCGGGGATCACGAATGTCACCCAACTGACCGGTGTCCTGGCGGTGGTGGACGTCGGCGGTGCCCAGGTCTCGTTCTCGCTGGATAAGAAAGGTCGGGGAGTCAGCCCCAATGGCACCTGCGTATTGACCTATACCAAGCCGACCAGGAAGGTACCGGTGGGATCCTGGACCGCGACCATCAATCTGAGCAAAGGCCCGTGGCGCACTCCGCTGGCGGCCGCCGGCTTGACCAACGAAACCATCAAGAAACCGGGACGGACCGTGCCCGTGCCGGTGGTGGTGCTGATTGGCACCGAAGCCGCGGCGGCCGAAAAACCATTGAATTACACCGCCACACTGAACAAGACCGGGACGGCAAAGTAGGCGGGGTGGGATGGCAGACAGGAGTCAGAAGGGCGGAAATGTCTGAACGCAGAACGGACAACACTCACCCCAAATGGAGGGTGAGCCTCCCGGCGAACCGTTCGCTCGGCAACGTTTACGCTTGGAGCGGGGCTGAGCTTCCAACGCTCAATCACCCCGACACCTGGTAACTGCCATTCGGGTCACGTCTTAACATTTGGTAGGAACGGCATAGTGAGAAAAAGGGCCATTCTGGACCGACCCATTACTGGTCAGGCAAGCGGCTGGGTCGTGAGAAACTTTTCAATCTCGCGCGTGAGGACGGCGCAGACGGTTTCAGCCAGGATCCGATTGCCCGTGGCCGTGAGATGAACACCATCCGGCAGAATACACGATTCGGGACCGGTCACCGCCATTTCACGGCGCAGCGCCAAATCAATATCCGCCAGTGGCAGACCCTGGCTATGCGCAAAATCGCGCGTGACTTTCCGGTACCGCTCTCCGAACGCATCCATCCCGCCCTGCTGCTGATAAAATTCCATCTCGTGAAACGAATGCCACCGGTCAATGATGGGCGTAAACGGCAGGACGATCAGGCGGCCGCCACACGCAGCGGAAATCTTGGTTTTGATCAGATCAAAATTCGCAACGAATTCCTCCAGACCCACCCGCCGGTCGTTTTCCCAGGTCCCATCGTTCCCGAATTCGACGGTCACAAAGTCCGGCCGGTGTTGGAGAACATCCGTGTCGATCCGGCGCAGGCCCTCCCGCGAGGTGTTCCCGCCGACCCCGGCGTTGATGACTTCGATATCCAGGTCGGTGAACCGGTCGCAGAGCAACCGGTTCAAGAGAACGGGCCAACGGTCGTGGAGAGCCTGGTGTCCTGCTTCTGTGATGGAGTCGCCAAACGCAACGATCGTAATTTTTTGATAATCCTTCATGAGTGGCCGGCGGTTGGGGCCTTCACGGGAGCGGCGGGCTGGGCCGGTGCGGGCAGCGCGAGGAAGCCCTTGGCAACCAACTCGGCCGCCTTGGCATCCCGCACCTTCCGATCCGTGCTCCCGAGAATCATGGCAATGACGCGCTGGCCATTGCGTTGGGCGGTGATGGCAATCGAGTAGCCGGCTTCCGAGAAATATCCCGTCTTCAAGCCATCGACTCCGTCGACTGCGCCGAGCAGGTGGTCATGGTTCCGCATCATGACCATGTGTTTGGGATCATTGGGGCGGAACGCGCGTTCGCGCGTCGCGGTGTACCGCAAGATGTCTTTATGCTTCAGCAATTCACGGCAAAGCAGGGCGAAATCGCGGGCCGTGGTGACATCGTGTTCCTGACCAACCCCGGGGGGTAACCCGTGGACGGAATGAATGATTGTGCTGGTCATACCCAGTTCTTGCGCACGTTTGTTCATCAACTCAACGAAGGCTTCCGTGGAGCCCGCCACTTTTTCCGCCAGCGCCACCGCCACGTCATTGGCTGACTGCACGGTGAGGGCATAGAGCATGTCATCCAGGGAGAAAGTTTCCTTTTCGGCCAGCCAGACCCGGGACCCGCCGATATGCGAGGCTTTGGCGCTGACTTTGACCGGATCCTGCAACGTGAGTTGTTTCTGCTCGATCTTCTCCAGAATGATCAGGAGATCCATGAGCTTCAGCGTGCTGGCGGGATACCCTTTGGCATCGGCCTTGTCTTCGAACAATACCTTGCCTGTCGCGGCATCCACGACGATGGCGCCGAGGTACGGGTTCGCGGCGATGGAACCTTTCTTCGCGGGTTTGCCGGCGGGAGCCGGATGTTCCTCGGCTCTGGCTGTGGTCAGCAACATTCCCGCCAAGCCCAGCCAAACACAGGTTTTAAATAGGTTATTCATAAGTATCTGCCCCGATAGATGTCATTGCCGGCGTCGTCAAGGCAAGCCTAATTGTTGCCCAAGCTGCGGCGATAGTCGCGGGGGGATTGGCCGCTGACACGGCGAAACTGGCGGGTAAAATAATTGCTGTCGTTGAACCCACACGCCAGCGCAACGTCGGTGATGCGCTGTTCCTGGTCCGCTAATAACTCGCGCGCTTTCTGGATGCGAACCCGAATCAAATAATCGATGGGGGCATGTTGAAAGACCCGCTGGAAGGTCCGCATCAACGTGCTTTGCGACATGTGCGCGACCCGCAACAGTTGCGGGATTGTAATCGGCTCACTGTAATGCCGGTCGATGTAGCTCAACACTTCGCCCAACCGCAGCAACGGTTGGTTGAGCGGGCGTTTGGGGTGGGCATAACACCGGGCGAGATAGGCAATCAGTTGCATCAAATGCGCCCGCGCTGTGAACCGGTAGCCGGGCGCGCCGGCCCGGAGTTCCTGCTCCAATTGCGCCACCAACCGAATGGCTTCGGCTAATTGTTCGGTTGTGAGATGCAGCCGGTCGCGGAACCGGGCTTGCTGCCGCAACCGCGGTTCAATGCGAAAGAGCAGTTGGTAGCCGGGCGTGTCGCCGAGATCGGCGAGTGACAGCCCCAGTTCCCGCGGCTTGAACAGAATATTGATCAGCCCCATGCCTTCCACGTCGGCATACCCATGCTGCATCTGACCGCGAAGCAGGAATACATCGCCGGCTTCCAGGACGTAGTCATCGTTGTCGGTCAGATGCCGGCCATGCCCCTGGGTGATCACCACGAGTTCGTTGAATTCGTGCCGATGCAACCGGTCGGTTGCATGATGATTGGGCAGTCGCATCACGATCAACGGGAACCCGTTATCCTTAAAAACACTGGCAGAAGTAATCAGTGCGGCACTCATTTAATGTGGGAGGATTATGCTATTTTTTGATTGAATCGTCAAGGTAACAACCCCGGAGCTGCGGCACGATGCGCGCCACTGATTGCCGGTCAACCGCCCCGCACAACGCGGGGGTCCAGCGGGATCGGCCGCAGCGGAGGATGCAGAACATGGCTTTAAAAGTTGCAGTGGTCGGCTTGCGCGGGATCGGCACGACGCACGCCCAGAGTTATTCCAAGGATGAATTGGCCAAGCTGATCGCGGTTTGCGATGTGGTCAAAGACCGCGCCGACACGTTGGCCAAAGATTTGGGAGTGAAGGCGTATTACCGGGTTGCCGACCTGCTGGAAGGCGAACCCGATCTCGATATTGTCGACGTCTCCACCGGGGGCTATGAAAACGGCGGCTGGCATTTCGAGCCGACGATGCAGGCGATTGCGGCTGGCAAAAACGTGCTGGTCGAGAAGCCGATTTCCAATGATATCCGCGATGCGAGAGAGATGGTCCGGTTCGCTGCGGAAAAGAATGTGTACCTGGGCTGCAACCTCAATCACTTTTTTACCGAACCCGCCCGCCAGGCCCGGCAACTGATTACCGATGGCAAGGTGGGCGAGCCGGTCTTTTGTTTGCATCGGATGGGATTCATTGGCGGCGAAGCGACGTACGGCCGGGACCGCGGTCCGAATGCGGACGGGATGCCCTATTTCCACACCAAGGCATTCTTGGCACACCCGTTCAGCTTGCTGCGTTATTTTGGTGGGGACATCACCCATGTGCAGGCGTTCATGGATCGGCCAAGCTTCCGCCGGAAAGCGGAGGATCTGATGGTTTCCGTCGCCAGCATTCATGTCCGGTTCGCCAGTGGCGCAATCGGTTATCTCTTCAGCCAGCGCGGGGACGCGACGATGGGGCTGGGCGGCTGGTGGAGTTTTGAGTTTGGCGGCACGAAGGGCACTTTCACGATTGAAAACTGCGTGGAAAAATTGACCTACTATCCGGCGCCGGTGCCGGCGGACAAACTCGGTCTCGGGGAACAACCCGGACCGGTGGTAACGAATACCGGGGTCAAAGACTTTGGCGCGACGTTCCCGGCCCGGATTCATGCCTTCCTGGAAGATGTGACGAATCGCGTCCCCAAGCAGAAGTTGCGCGCCTCGGGCCGCGATGCGTTGGCGACACTGGAATACACCTTCGCGGCGATTGAGTCCTACGAACAGGGCGGCGAGTTGGTGCGCCCGCATGCGTTGCCCACGTTGCAACGGGATCCCAACGATCAATAACCAGGATTCAGCATCATGAAACTCGGCGCAAATTCAGTTCTGTTCGGCGGCTACGACATGGAGACCGCCTTTAAATACACCGCGTTGGCCGGCTACGATGGCATTGAGGTTTCCGCCATTGGCGGCATGAGCCAGCATTTGGTCTTGGAACGCTGGCAGGAATGCGCGCCAGCCATCAAGGAATTATCCGGCAAATACAACCTGCCGATTCTGGCGATGGAGCAGCCCTCGCAGGATCCGGCCACGATGGAAGCGGCATTCCAAGCGGCGGTTGCGATCGGTTGTCCGCTCATCAATTGCGGCCCGGGCGGCAAGAGCAACGATGACGCCACGCTCCAGCAATCCATCGACTCGCTCGGCAAACTGGCCGATCGCGCGGCGCATTACGGCGTGACCTTATGCGTCAAAGCCCATGTCGGCGCGGCGATTTATAATACGCCGACGACCCTGCGCGCCTTGCAGGCCATCCACTCCAAATCCTTCGGGCTCGACATGGATCCCAGTCACGCGCCCGCATGGTCCGGTCTGGCTCAAATGGCCATGACTAACCGCAGCTTCGAACTGGCGGCCCCCTTGCTTGGCAAAGCCATCGGCTGTGCCCCAAACGAACCGGCCCACTACGTTGATTTGGGCATCTGCCTCGGATCCATGAATCGCTGGGATCTGGCCGTCCAAGCGCAACGCAAGGCGCTCCAACTTGACCCAGACCATCTGTCCGCACTGAACAACTTAGGGAAAGCCCTCGGCGCCCAAAATCAGATTGGCGAGTCAATCGTCTATTTGCGGCAGGCGCTTCGCTTGGCGCCTGATCTTGCCGTCGCACATTGGAACCTGGCCCTTTCACTGCTGGTAGCGGGCCGGTTACTGGAGGGTTGGGAGGAATTCGAGTGGCGTTTTCGGGTCAACCCACACCTCGACCCCAACCTCGGCGTTCCCAAATGGCAGGGTGAGCGCGCCCCTCGCCAGACCGTCTTGCTTTGTGCTGAGCAGGGGATCGGGGATTGCCTTCAATTCCTGCGCTACACGCCGCTGGTCAAGGCCAGGGTTGGCCGCGTGATCGTGTCCTGCCCTGCAAGCCTGGTGAACTTGGTGAAGACGGCCGAGGGTGTGGACCTGGCGGTCCCGGACTCGGGGCCAACGCCCGGCTGTGATAGCTATGCGATGCTACTCAGCCTGCCCCGCGTCTTCGGTACATCACTCGATACCATCCCGGCAACTGTCTCCTATCTTCACGCGCCGCCCAATTTCCGGCAGTCACAGGCGCAGGACAAAGATCCCGAGTGCCGGCGTATCGGGTTGGTTTGGGCGGGCAATGCCGACCACCCCAATGACGCCAACCGCTCCGCCCCTCTGGCAGCTTTCGCCCCCTTGCTCGCCCTGCCAGGCAACCAGTTTTTCAGTCTCCAAGTCGGTCCGCGAACGGGTGACTTGAGCCAACTGACTGGAGCTGCGCTGATTACCGACTGGTCACCCCACCTCGGCGATTTTAGAGATACCGCAGCGGCATTAGCTACGCTCGACCTTCTGATCACCGTGGACACTTCAGTTGCCCATCTCGCGGGAGCACTGGGGCGTCCCGTATGGATGCTGCTGCCCTACGCGCCGGACTGGCGCTGGCTGCTCCAGCGCGAGGACACGCCGTGGTATCCTACCGTGCGGCTTTTCCGCCAACCGGCTCCCGGCGACTGGGGGTCTGTGATCGCCGAACCGGTTAAGGCGTTGCAGGATCGTTCTTTCCGGCCCACGCCGTTGGCGCCCGGCATTCCCGCGCCAGCAACCGGATTCCT
>Ga0118677_10007174_pt1 | contig 18514 bp, 9 predicted proteins | sample AliMusrvi5mmetaG_FD_86154 | JGI IMG/M metagenome (GOLD analysis project Ga0118677, IMG submission 86154) | reverse complement strand
TTATAGCGGCATCGAAGGTCTGTTAACTGCAGATGGCGGCTGATTTGATGGCAAGCCACAGCAGTAGCTTCCCAAGAATTCAAAGTTCATGAATGGTTTTCGGGGATTCATTCTGGAAAACCTTCGATAACACACACAGTTTAGTTTTAGTATGAGTACAGAAACCAGCAACGACAACAAGAACACAGCCGCCACCGTTTTCGGCTCCGGCTACTTGGAAATCTCCGAAAAGGGCTTTGGCTTCCTCCGGACAGCCGAGAACCATTTCCATCCCAAACCGACGGACATTTTTGTCACGCCCGACACGATCAAGCGGAGTTTCCTGCGCGAAGGCAGCCTCGTAGGCGGCCCCACGCAACCGCCGCACCGCGGCAACAGCCCGCAGCTTAAGTCCGTGGATACGGTCAATGACATGGCTTTCGATCTATATACCAAGTGCGTGCGGTTCGAAAACCTTACCTCCATTGACCCGATCGAGAAGTTCAAGCTCGAAACCACGCCCGACCTCATCGAAACGCGGGTGATTGACATGGTCACACCGCTGGGCAAAGGCACGCGCGGCCTGATTGTCGCCTCGCCGCGCACGGGCAAGACCACCATTCTCAAACAGATCGCCAACGCCATTACCACCAACCATCCGGAGGTGCATGTGATGGTGCTGCTCATCGACGAGCGCCCGGAGGAAGTCACCGATTTCCAGCGCTCGGTAAAGGCTGAGGTCGTGGCCTCCTCTAACGACCAGGATTTGGAAACCCATGTGCGCCTCTCGCGCTTCATGATCGAGCGCTGCCGGCGCATGGTGGAAGCGGGCAAGGACGTCTTCGTGCTGCTCGACTCCATCACCCGCGTGGCGCGCGCCTACAACAGCGTCCATGGCGGCAGCGGTCGCACGATGACGGGCGGCGTGGACGCGCGTGCGCTGGAAATCCCGCGCAAGATGTTCGCCTCGGCCCGCAAGATCGAAGAAGGTGGGTCGCTGACCATCCTTGCTACTGCGCTGGTGGATACAGGCTCACGCATGGATGAACTGATCTTCCAGGAGTTCAAGGGCACCGGTAACATGGAGCTGATTCTGGACCGGAAGCTCTCGGATCGGCGACTGTTCCCGGCCATTGACATCCCTAAGAGCGGCACACGCAAAGAGGAGAAGCTCTTCCCGAAACACCAAATTGAAGCGGTGCGCAAGCTGCGCCGGACCATGGTGGATCTGAACCCGGTCGAGGCGATGGAAACGCTCCTCGGTGCCCTCAAGAAGCATAAGACGAACGATGAGCTGTTAGCGAAGCTCATGTGAGGCGTTAAAGCGTTAACGCGTAAGAAGCTTTGACCTCGCGCCCGAGGCCAACGAAGGATCGGCATACACGACCGCCTTTGGCGCGGATGTTGCAGATCCATCAAGCTCTGCGATCGGGCAGTTATCCAAGCGCCTGCACCCTCGCCAAACAGTTGGAGGTTTGCACCAAGTCCATTCATCGCGACTTGGAGTTCATGCGTGATCGTCTGGAGCTTCCGATCCAATACGACTCCAAGCGGTTTGGGCACTTCTATACTGAACCCGTCGAGGCCTTCCCTACCCTGCAGATCACGGAAGGCGAACTCTTCGCGCTCATTGTGGCGGAGCGGGCCCTCCAACAATACCGCGGCACAAGCTTCGAGAAACCCCTACTGAGCGCTCTGCAGAAAATGGAGCAGTCTCTCCCCGACACAATCTCCCTCAGCCTGACTGACGTCGAGCAAACCATTTCCTTCCGCACGAGCTCTGAGCCCATCCTGGACCTGGAAGTATTCGACACACTCGCCAAAGCCACTACCGCCCGCTTGCAACTAGAGCTGACCTATCGCAAGCCGGGCCAGCAGCAGCCGGAGCAACGCATCGTAGATCCGTATCACCTGGCCAACATTAACGGCGAGTGGTTCCTCTTTGCCTTCGACCATTTGCGCGACGACCTCCGTACGTTTGTTCCATCGCGCATCAAAGCGATTCGACCGACCGGCAAGACCTTCGAGCGCCGCAGTAGGTTCTCTCTCCATGAGCGCCTGCGCGGCAGCTTCGGCGTCCAGTCCGGCCACGGTGAGTTTGACGTGGTCCTCCGATTCTATGCGTGCGTAGCCGATTACATTCGCGAAAAGAAATGGCACGAATCGCAGCAACTGCGTGAGCTTAAGGGAGGCGGTGTCGAACTGCATCTGAAGCTGTCCAGCCTGGCAGAAGTCGGCCGCTGGGTTCTCAGTTGGGGAGGCGACGCCGTCGTCATGCGGCCCGCCGAACTGGCTCAATCAGTCAAGCAAGCCGCCCAGAGAGTCGTGGAGGGAACCTTGTCCCGATAGTGCGCGCGCGCGGAGCATAGAATGGCGGGAATCTACTCGGCGTGCCGAAACTGCGGACTTGCGGGTTGTCTGAGACCAAGATCGGCTCCGGGAAGGTCGGACGCGTTGGGCTGTGAAGGTCCTACGGCACCGGCGTCTTCACGTTTAGCATTTTCTGCCGGTCATTCGCGATACTCTTCCCAGGCGGCTGATATCGCTTTAGCAGAGGGAACTCGTCCTTTCAGGCACTTTCTCACTAACACCAGCCCGGAGATGCCTCGCCCAAGACGGTTTAGGATGCCATACTTGGACAGACCGGCGACTCGGGCATGATGAGTGACGGGCGTTTCCTCCACGATCGCCCCTCCGCCATGCGCGAGAATTGGAACAAAACGATGAAGGCCATCGAACGGCGGCAGGAGCTTGAGAACCGACCGCTTAAAGACCCGCAGGTTGCAGCCGCTGTCGCGGAAATCAACGCCCAGCGCGGTCTTTCTTGCCCAACGCGCAATGACCGATGAAAGGCGGCGGACCGCCGTGTCCTTGCGGCCGACCCGTACGCCGCAGACCATGTCACAGGTCGTCAGTTGCGTGAGCATTCGCGGCAGATCAGCCGGATCGTTCTGGAGATCGCCGTCGAGCGTGGCAATCACCTCCCCACCACTCGCCTGGAAGCCCGTCCAGAGCGCGGCGCTCTGGCCGCTCTGCGTTCGATGGCGCAAAGCACGAACCCGCGAGTCAGACCGCCGGGCTGTGAGCATCTCTTGCCAGGTCTCATCGGTGCTGGCGTCGTCCACCAGGATCAGCTCAATGGGGCGAGTCTCGTCCCGGAATGCCTCAAAGATCTTCCGGGTTAGCGGTTGCACATTGCGGGCTTCGTTGTAGAGCGGCACAACAACAGAGATTACTGGAGCCATAAGCGTCTAAGCGGAAAGTTATTTCCTGGAATTGATGTCACCGGACTTTCTAATGGCGCGGAGCAGGCGCCCGCCGAGATAGGCCGCAAATAGATACCCAGCCGCACCGAAGATGGACACACCCGCCAAGACCGGCGGTGCTTTCATGCTCCACAGTAACGACGAGCCGACAAACAGCGCTGCCGTCATGACCCCCAGCACCAGACGGTTAATGATCGGGTCGAGATGGCGGTGGTCAAGGTGGACGGAGAATGTGCCATCACGCACGCGTTTCATCACATCGCCCAGGTCGCGCGGCAACGCCTCCACCAGCCGTTCCCAGTCGCGATAGGCGTGCTGGAGCCGCCCCAGGATGCGCTTGGGTGCAAAGCGACGCCGCACCATCGAGGTATAAAACGGACGGATCACCTCGGCCAGGCTGAACTCCGGGCTCAACTGCTGGGCGGTCCCTTCCAGCTCCACGAGGGTGCGCAGCAGCAGCGAAAGCGGGGCCGGCAGAGTGATATTGTAGCGCCGGACGATTTCGAATAGGCTGTTCAATGCAGCGCCGAGGTCCATCTCCTGGATGGACTGCCGCGTGTAGTCAGTAACGAAATCCGTGACGTCGGCCCGCAGGAGGTCACGAGGAGTGATGGGTGGCGCCGAGCCGAGACGCAAGAGAATCTCCGCCAGGTCCGCGGAGCTGGGGTTCACCACTGCCATTAACATGTCTTCGATGGCTTCCGCCAGCTCTTCATCCAGTCGGCCCACCATGCCGCAGTCCAATACACCAACCACCCCACCGGGCAGCAGCATCAGGTTGCCCGGATGCGGGTCAGCGTGATAAAACGCGTCGCGAAAGATCATCTCCAGATACATGGTGGCGCCCCGCCGGGCGAATTCATTCAAGTCCCCGCCGGACGCCACCAGTGCGGCGGGGTCGTTGCCCAAGATACCGTCAAGCCTCTCCATGGTCAGCGCGCGCCGGGTGCAGAGGGCCGGATAGGCGCTGGGGAAATGCACGGTAGGGTCTTCGGCAAAGTGCTCCGCGAATTCCTCCAGGTTGCGGCGCTCAAAGGTAAAGTCTAACTCGTGGAGCAAAGTCCGCCGGAACTGGCGGACCACCGCAATCGGCTGATAGGGTCGGACTTGCGTCGAGTGCTTCTCGGCCAACTCGGCCAGCCCGGCCAGAATATCGAGGTCGGGCATGATCTTTTCGGCAATGCCCGCGTGCTGGACCTTGACCACCACATCCTCGCCGCTGTGCAACCGAGCGCGATGTACCTGGGCGATGGAGGCCGAGGCCAGGGGCACATCTTCGAACTGGGCGAAGAGAGTATTCACCGTCTTACCAAACTCGGCTTCAATAATGGCCCGCACAACTTCGGGCGGGTCCGCCGGGGCGTTGGCCTGGAGGTGGGTCAGTTCCCGGGCGAGTTCCGGACCGACAAGGTCCGGCCGTGTGCTGAGCACCTGGCCCAATTTGATGAAGGTGGTGCCCAACTCGGTGAAGGCCAGCCGCACGCGTTCCTCAATCTTGAGATCGGGGATGCGCTGACCGTCGTAGCTCTGAATCCGTTCCTGGATCCAGGAGTAGTTCCACCCCTTGAGCCAATCGGCCAAGCCGTACTTAGCCAGCACACCCAGAATTTCCCCGGCCCGGCGGGTGTTGCGTTCGATTCGCGCTAAGGCGTTGAATTTCACAGCGGGTTCGACCTGCGTCGTATTTCCTCGTTCATACCGCAGCAATCAGCACAGGCTCTCGGAGAATTAGTGTCGCAGGCTTGCGAAGGCCGGCAAGCGTGTTCTGAGGTTGCGCTTGAGTTGCTTTCGTTGACCTCTATATCTTGCGCGCAAGGCATGACGTGGACTGAATTCCTGGGACTGATGATAGCCGCAATGGCGGGCGGCGCGATCAACGCCGTCGCGGGCGGCGGCACCCTGGTGACCTTTCCTGCCCTGCTCTTCTCCGGCACAACGCCCATCATCGCGAATGCCACCAGCACACTGGCGTTGGTCATCGGCACCTCGGGTGGCATCTATGGTTACCGAAAACATCTCGAAACGGTAAAGCCCTGGCTCTGCCGCTTTGGTCCGGTCAGCACCGTCGGTGGGTTATTTGGCGCCGTGCTGCTGACGTGGACTAGTAATCGAACCTTCTCCAAGCTGGTGCCGTTCCTGATCTTGTTCGCGACCTTGCTTTTCCTGGCGCAAGGAGCTTTCCGAAGGTTCATCAGCCTCAAAGGCCCGGCTGCACTCGATAGAAAGCATCAAGCGCTTTGGGGGGCGATTCTGTTTCAGCTCGCGGTCGCCATTTACGGCGGCTACTTCGGCGCCGGCATCGGTATCCTAATGCTGGCCTCGCTCGGATTCCTCGGACTGACCAACATCCACGAGATGAACGCGCTCAAGACCATTCTTGCTTCACTCATCAATGTCGTCGCAGCGGCCTGGTTCATTTGCGCGGGCCTCGTTGATTGGCCCAAGGCGGGAGTGATGACCGCCGGGGCGCTCCTCGGTTATTTCCTGGGTTCCCACTACGTGCAGAGGATTCCGCAGCAACGTGTGCGGCAGTTCATCACCGTCATCGGCTTTCTCATCTCCGCGGTGACCTTCTACGATCAATTCTTCCGCTGAAAGATACCGCGCCTGGTCATCTAAAAATCCAGAGCAGGGCAGACGTCTCGGCTGCCTGGGAAGGATCGGATTTTCTGCTGAGCGAGCAGGCGAGACGCCCACCCAGTTCTTTAACTCGCGCAAGAAGAGGGCCGACAGGATGGCTGGCGCTACGCTCGGAGGCGCCAGACGATCCGCGCCTTGTCCAGGTCGTAAGGGGACATTTCCATTTTGACACGGTCACCGACCGTCAGGCGCACCCAGCGCTTGCGCATTTTGCCGCAGATGGTGGCGAGCACCAGGTGTTTATTGTCCAATTCGACCCGGAACATCGTGCCCGGAAGCACGGTTTGAACCCGCCCTTCTACCTCTATATGTTCTTCTTTCATAGGCTGCTTCGACGACGGCCGGATAACCTGGCGGAGGCGGCATCCCGCCAACCGGCCGAAATGGACGCAGCCAAAAAAGAACGAGGCCCGGTGCACCCGGGCCCCGAACAAAAGTCAACTGTCAGACTAGTAGCGGTCGCGACCGCCGCCGCCGCCGCCGCCGCCTCGACCACCGTAACCGCGATTACCGCCGCCGCCGCCACCAGCCGGGCGCTCTTCGCGAGGCCGGGCGATGTTGACGGTCAAGGCCCGCCCGCCCAGTTCTTTGCCGTTCAGAGCATCGATCGCTTTCTGCGCCTCTTCAGGCGTGCTCATGGTAACAAAGCCAAAGCCACGAGGACGGCCGGTTGCCCGGTCCATCATCAGATTGGCTTCAATGACCGTGCCGTGGGCCGCAAAGGCGTCCTGCAGATCGTTTTCGGTGATGTTGAAGGAAAGGTTCCCAACAAACAATTTTGCGCTCATGTGATGTATCTAACTAACTGATTACTGTCTTAGACTAACTTTTGCTTTCTCCAGACTGTTCCCGCTTATCGGGTTTCAAATCATCACTGAACCGAGTTCACCTGAAGATTTACCATGCCGTGGAAGTGACAAGCTATCTAACAGACAGGCGAATACTGCCGCCTTTTGGCCAGATTGCAAGCACTATTTGCAGGAATTTTGCTTGCCCCGGTGGAAGGAGCCAAAGCCACAGCGGTTGGGAAGCCTCGTTGGCACCGTAAGCGAACTCGCGTTTAGGTTCGAGGGTGGCCTCTAGCCTTCAGACTTTAGGCTTCGAACTCCATCCTCCCCTGCCCTACCCTCCTGCCATGCTCATCGCTTTCAACAAACCGTGCGGCGTCGTGTCTCGTTTTACACCTGATGGGTCGCCTAATCGGACACTCGCGGAGTTCGGCTTCCCCAGGAATGTCTATCCCCTGGGCCGACTGGATGCCGACTCCGAGGGATTGCTCTTGCTGGGTGACGAAGCCCGGCTAAATGAAGCGCTGCTGCACCCCCGCCACGCCCACCACCGCGAGTACTGGGCCCAAGTCGAACGAATTCCCACGCCGGACGCGTTGCTTAAGCTCGGAGAGGGTCTCGCCATCCAAGCACGCCGTACTCTGCCCTGTCGCACCTGGATTCTCGAACCGCAACCGGAGGTTCCACCGCGTGACCCGCCGATCCGCTTCCGCAAGAGCGTGCCGACCTGTTGGATTGCACTGGAGCTCATCGAAGGCAAGAATCGCCAGGTCCGCCGCATGACCGCAGCCGTCTGCCATCCGACCTTGCGGCTGATCCGGGTGAGGATTGGAGTATTCGAACTACGCGATCTCGCCCCCGGTGCTTGGAGAATCTTAACTGAAACCGAACGAAGACTAGCGCTGACACCCGCACTGCGCAATGCGGCGCGCACGTAAACGTATGATATCCCTGCCCGCCCGAAATAACCGCCATCGTCCATTGGATTGCTTGCCGGCTTGCGATGGGAACCCAAGTTCATTCCCCTCCCGCTGGTCTTTTGACTCCAAGATGCAACAGCGGAGACGGAGAAGTGGCCCAAGGATGTAAACCGTTCAGCCAGGGGGTCCTTATACCCAACTTCGCGAGCCAGTTCTGTACCATTTGCACCTTCTTGTTCGGAGCCCGGCGGAGATTGCCGCCCCACACCCACAAGCTCCCATCTGCTTTGAGTCCATAGGTGCAGTAAGCGCTACGGCCGCCAAAATAGCCGGGCCCTTCCGCCGCGGCTCCAACCCAATCACTCGCCCTGCCAACCTGCGTCAATTGAGAAATGGTGCTGTTCGGTTTGCCAACCATGCTGCTGCAATCCAGGCCCAAGGCCCAAAGGGTTCCGTTCTTCTTCACCGCCAAGGTGAGGCCATCGCCCGCCGCGATCTGTTTCCAATCGTGGTCCGAGCCCACACGCGTGGGCTGAGTAGCCAGCGCGGCGCCCATAATGATGGTAAGGGTTGCCTTGGGACAGTAATTTCCCCAAATCCAGAGGCTGCCGTCCTTCTTCAAAGCCACGCTGTGACCTCCGGTGAAGCCTCCTCCGGCGGCGATGGCGAGCCAGTCGGCGTCGGAGCCAATCCGGGTGGGTTGCCCTCTATTTTCCAACGTTCCGTCCCCCAATTGACCGCAATCATTTCTGCCCCAAGCCCACAGGCTGCCGTTGGTCTTCAATGCCAGGACGTGCTCGGTGCCGCTGGCAACAGCCATCCAATCCCGATCAATGCCGACGGGAGCAGGAGAATTGGTTTTTGGAGAACGGCTGGCCAGGTCATAGTTGCTGAAGAGAGCGCACAGCGGATGTCCGGCGCCATCACCAAGCTGACCCGCCCAATTACCACCCCACGTCCACAGAGTTCCATCGGTCTTGAGCGCCACGGAATACAATACGCCTCCCGCAATCGCCGCCCAGTTGGTCTCCAATCCGACGCGGATCGGGCTGGGCCGCATCGAAGGCATCCCGGAAGCCGAACTCGTGCTGTCGTAACGCCCTATCCCCATCTGCCCAAAGTCGTTGCGTCCCCACGACCAGAGACTGCCATCCATTCGGATGCCCAGAGAATGGTTGTCGCCGGTCGCGACTCGGGCCCAGTTCGTCGCCCGAAAGATGAAGATCCTCGGTGAGACCCACTGAGTAACCGCTTGACCAAAGCCAGCTTGGCCGAAATCGTTCCGGCCCCAGCCATAAAGGTAGCCATCGGCCGCGACCGCGACGGCATGGCCATCGCCCGCGGAGACCCTCGGCGCGACCGGGCCTGTGACTGAGGGGCGGCTTATTGGCCATATCCAGAGAACAACCAGGGCTAGAAACAGAACCAGTCCGCCAGCCACGAAGGCGAAATGTTTAGTCTTCATGATTACTCGAAACACCGTTATCTAGCGCGAGTTTCGCGATCAGTCGCCTTAGACGGTCGCACTCGCCTCAGAACTGATGCTCCTTGGCGCTCCAGACCCAAGGGTCTCCACTGGTTCCGGAGCGACGAGCAACAGACCCACAAGCCACCTACAAGCCAGGTGATAGCCAGGGGATAGGGTGTTGATACGGTATCTTAGCGCTAAGATACCGTATCAACACCCTATCCCCTGGCTATCACCTGGCTTGTAGGTGGCTTGTGGGTCTGTTGCTCGTCGCTCCGGAACCAGTGGAGACCCTTGGGTCTGGAGCGCCAAGGAGCATCAGTTCTGAGGCGAGTGCGACCGTCTAAGGCGACTGATCGCGAAACTCGCGCTAGATAACGGTGTTTCGAGTAATCATGAAGACTAAACATTTCGCCTTCGTGGCTGGCGGACTGGTTCTGTTTCTAGCCCTGGTTGTTCTCTGGATATGGCCAATAAGCCGCCCCTCAGTCACAGGCCCGGTCGCGCCGAGGGTCTCCGCGGGCGATGGCCATGCCGTCGCGGTCGCGGCCGATGGCTACCTTTATGGCTGGGGCCGGAACGATTTCGGCCAAGCTGGCTTTGGTCAAGCGGTTACTCAGTGGGTCTCACCGAGGATCTTCATCTTTCGGGCGACGAACTGGGCCCGAGTCGCGACCGGCGACAACCATTCTCTGGGCATCCGAATGGATGGCAGTCTCTGGTCGTGGGGACGCAACGACTTTGGGCAGATGGGGATAGGGCGTTACGACAGCACGAGTTCGGCTTCCGGGATGCCTTCGATGCGGCCCAGCCCGATCCGCGTCGGATTGGAGACCAACTGGGCGGCGATTGCGGGAGGCGTATTGTATTCCGTGGCGCTCAAGACCGATGGAACTCTGTGGACGTGGGGTGGTAATTGGGCGGGTCAGCTTGGTGATGGCGCCGGACATCCGCTGTGCGCTCTCTTCAGCAACTATGACCTGGCCAGCCGTTCTCCAAAAACCAATTCTCCTGCTCCCGTCGGCATTGATCGGGATTGGATGGCTGTTGCCAGCGGCACCGAGCACGTCCTGGCATTGAAGACCAACGGCAGCCTGTGGGCTTGGGGCAGAAATGATTGCGGTCAATTGGGGGACGGAACGTTGGAAAATAGAGGGCAACCCACCCGGATTGGCTCCGACGCCGACTGGCTCGCCATCGCCGCCGGAGGAGGCTTCACCGGAGGTCACAGCGTGGCTTTGAAGAAGGACGGCAGCCTCTGGATTTGGGGAAATTACTGTCCCAAGGCAACCCTTACCATCATTATGGGCGCCGCGCTGGCTACTCAGCCCACGCGTGTGGGCTCGGACCACGATTGGAAACAGATCGCGGCGGGCGATGGCCTCACCTTGGCGGTGAAGAAGAACGGAACCCTTTGGGCCTTGGGCCTGGATTGCAGCAGCATGGTTGGCAAACCGAACAGCACCATTTCTCAATTGACGCAGGTTGGCAGGGCGAGTGATTGGGTTGGAGCCGCGGCGGAAGGGCCCGGCTATTTTGGCGGCCGTAGCGCTTACTGCACCTATGGACTCAAAGCAGATGGGAGCTTGTGGGTGTGGGGCGGCAATCTCCGCCGGGCTCCGAACAAGAAGGTGCAAATGGTACAGAACTGGCTCGCGAAGTTGGGTATAAGGACCCCCTGGCTGAACGGTTTACATCCTTGGGCCACTTCTCCGTCTCCGCTGTTGCATCTTGGAGTCAAAAGACCAGCGGGAGGGGAATGAACTTGGGTTCCCATCGCAAGCCGGCAAGCAATCCAATGGACGATGGCGGTTATTTCGGGCGGGCAGGGATATCATACGTTTACGTGCGCGCCGCATTGCGCAGTGCGGGTGTCAGCGCTAGTCTTCGTTCGGTTTCAGTTAAGATTCTCCAAGCACCGGGGGCGAGATCGCGTAGTTCGAATACTCCAATCCTCACCCGGATCAGCCGCAAGGTCGGATGGCAGACGGCTGCGGTCATGCGGCGGACCTGGCGATTCTTGCCTTCGATGAGCTCCAGTGCAATCCAACAGGTCGGCACGCTCTTGCGGAAGCGGATCGGCGGGTCACGCGGTGGAACCTCCGGTTGCGGTTCGAGAATCCAGGTGCGACAGGGCAGAGTACGGCGTGCTTGGATGGCGAGACCCTCTCCGAGCTTAAGCAACGCGTCCGGCGTGGGAATTCGTTCGACTTGGGCCCAGTACTCGCGGTGGTGGGCGTGGCGGGGGTGCAGCAGCGCTTCATTTAGCCGGGCTTCGTCACCCAGCAAGAGCAATCCCTCGGAGTCGGCATCCAGTCGGCCCAGGGGATAGACATTCCTGGGGAAGCCGAACTCCGCGAGTGTCCGATTAGGCGACCCATCAGGTGTAAAACGAGACACGACGCCGCACGGTTTGTTGAAAGCGATGAGCATGGCAGGAGGGTAGGGCAGGGGAGGATGGAGTTCGAAGCCTAAAGTCTGAAGGCTAGAGGCCACCCTCGAACCTAAACGCGAGTTCGCTTACGGTGCCAACGAGGCTTCCCAACCGCTGTGGCTTTGGCTCCTTCCACCGGGGCAAGCAAAATTCCTGCAAATAGTGCTTGCAATCTGGCCAAAAGGCGGCAGTATTCGCCTGTCTGTTAGATAGCTTGTCACTTCCACGGCATGGTAAATCTTCAGGTGAACTCGGTTCAGTGATGATTTGAAACCCGATAAGCGGGAACAGTCTGGAGAAAGCAAAAGTTAGTCTAAGACAGTAATCAGTTAGTTAGATACATCACATGAGCGCAAAATTGTTTGTTGGGAACCTTTCCTTCAACATCACCGAAAACGATCTGCAGGACGCCTTTGCGGCCCACGGCACGGTCATTGAAGCCAATCTGATGATGGACCGGGCAACCGGCCGTCCTCGTGGCTTTGGCTTTGTTACCATGAGCACGCCTGAAGAGGCGCAGAAAGCGATCGATGCTCTGAACGGCAAAGAACTGGGCGGGCGGGCCTTGACCGTCAACATCGCCCGGCCTCGCGAAGAGCGCCCGGCTGGTGGCGGCGGCGGCGGTAATCGCGGTTACGGTGGTCGAGGCGGCGGCGGCGGCGGCGGCGGTCGCGACCGCTACTAGTCTGACAGTTGACTTTTGTTCGGGGCCCGGGTGCACCGGGCCTCGTTCTTTTTTGGCTGCGTCCATTTCGGCCGGTTGGCGGGATGCCGCCTCCGCCAGGTTATCCGGCCGTCGTCGAAGCAGCCTATGAAAGAAGAACATATAGAGGTAGAAGGGCGGGTTCAAACCGTGCTTCCGGGCACGATGTTCCGGGTCGAATTGGACAATAAACACCTGGTGCTCGCCACCATCTGCGGCAAAATGCGCAAGCGCTGGGTGCGCCTGACGGTCGGTGACCGTGTCAAAATGGAAATGTCCCCTTACGACCTGGACAAGGCGCGGATCGTCTGGCGCCTCCGAGCGTAGCGCCAGCCATCCTGTCGGCCCTCTTCTTGCGCGAGTTAAAGAACTGGGTGGGCGTCTCGCCTGCTCGCTCAGCAGAAAATCCGATCCTTCCCAGGCAGCCGAGACGTCTGCCCTGCTCTGGATTTTTAGATGACCAGGCGCGGTATCTTTCAGCGGAAGAATTGATCGTAGAAGGTCACCGCGGAGATGAGAAAGCCGATGACGGTGATGAACTGCCGCACACGTTGCTGCGGAATCCTCTGCACGTAGTGGGAACCCAGGAAATAACCGAGGAGCGCCCCGGCGGTCATCACTCCCGCCTTGGGCCAATCAACGAGGCCCGCGCAAATGAACCAGGCCGCTGCGACGACATTGATGAGTGAAGCAAGAATGGTCTTGAGCGCGTTCATCTCGTGGATGTTGGTCAGTCCGAGGAATCCGAGCGAGGCCAGCATTAGGATACCGATGCCGGCGCCGAAGTAGCCGCCGTAAATGGCGACCGCGAGCTGAAACAGAATCGCCCCCCAAAGCGCTTGATGCTTTCTATCGAGTGCAGCCGGGCCTTTGAGGCTGATGAACCTTCGGAAAGCTCCTTGCGCCAGGAAAAGCAAGGTCGCGAACAAGATCAGGAACGGCACCAGCTTGGAGAAGGTTCGATTACTAGTCCACGTCAGCAGCACGGCGCCAAATAACCCACCGACGGTGCTGACCGGACCAAAGCGGCAGAGCCAGGGCTTTACCGTTTCGAGATGTTTTCGGTAACCATAGATGCCACCCGAGGTGCCGATGACCAACGCCAGTGTGCTGGTGGCATTCGCGATGATGGGCGTTGTGCCGGAGAAGAGCAGGGCAGGAAAGGTCACCAGGGTGCCGCCGCCCGCGACGGCGTTGATCGCGCCGCCCGCCATTGCGGCTATCATCAGTCCCAGGAATTCAGTCCACGTCATGCCTTGCGCGCAAGATATAGAGGTCAACGAAAGCAACTCAAGCGCAACCTCAGAACACGCTTGCCGGCCTTCGCAAGCCTGCGACACTAATTCTCCGAGAGCCTGTGCTGATTGCTGCGGTATGAACGAGGAAATACGACGCAGGTCGAACCCGCTGTGAAATTCAACGCCTTAGCGCGAATCGAACGCAACACCCGCCGGGCCGGGGAAATTCTGGGTGTGCTGGCTAAGTACGGCTTGGCCGATTGGCTCAAGGGGTGGAACTACTCCTGGATCCAGGAACGGATTCAGAGCTACGACGGTCAGCGCATCCCCGATCTCAAGATTGAGGAACGCGTGCGGCTGGCCTTCACCGAGTTGGGCACCACCTTCATCAAATTGGGCCAGGTGCTCAGCACACGGCCGGACCTTGTCGGTCCGGAACTCGCCCGGGAACTGACCCACCTCCAGGCCAACGCCCCGGCGGACCCGCCCGAAGTTGTGCGGGCCATTATTGAAGCCGAGTTTGGTAAGACGGTGAATACTCTCTTCGCCCAGTTCGAAGATGTGCCCCTGGCCTCGGCCTCCATCGCCCAGGTACATCGCGCTCGGTTGCACAGCGGCGAGGATGTGGTGGTCAAGGTCCAGCACGCGGGCATTGCCGAAAAGATCATGCCCGACCTCGATATTCTGGCCGGGCTGGCCGAGTTGGCCGAGAAGCACTCGACGCAAGTCCGACCCTATCAGCCGATTGCGGTGGTCCGCCAGTTCCGGCGGACTTTGCTCCACGAGTTAGACTTTACCTTTGAGCGCCGCAACCTGGAGGAATTCGCGGAGCACTTTGCCGAAGACCCTACCGTGCATTTCCCCAGCGCCTATCCGGCCCTCTGCACCCGGCGCGCGCTGACCATGGAGAGGCTTGACGGTATCTTGGGCAACGACCCCGCCGCACTGGTGGCGTCCGGCGGGGACTTGAATGAATTCGCCCGGCGGGGCGCCACCATGTATCTGGAGATGATCTTTCGCGACGCGTTTTATCACGCTGACCCGCATCCGGGCAACCTGATGCTGCTGCCCGGTGGGGTGGTTGGTGTATTGGACTGCGGCATGGTGGGCCGACTGGATGAAGAGCTGGCGGAAGCCATCGAAGACATGTTAATGGCAGTGGTGAACCCCAGCTCCGCGGACCTGGCGGAGATTCTCTTGCGTCTCGGCTCGGCGCCACCCATCACTCCTCGTGACCTCCTGCGGGCCGACGTCACGGATTTCGTTACTGACTACACGCGGCAGTCCATCCAGGAGATGGACCTCGGCGCTGCATTGAACAGCCTATTCGAAATCGTCCGGCGCTACAATATCACTCTGCCGGCCCCGCTTTCGCTGCTGCTGCGCACCCTCGTGGAGCTGGAAGGGACCGCCCAGCAGTTGAGCCCGGAGTTCAGCCTGGCCGAGGTGATCCGTCCGTTTTATACCTCGATGGTGCGGCGTCGCTTTGCACCCAAGCGCATCCTGGGGCGGCTCCAGCACGCCTATCGCGACTGGGAACGGCTGGTGGAGGCGTTGCCGCGCGACCTGGGCGATGTGATGAAACGCGTGCGTGATGGCACATTCTCCGTCCACCTTGACCACCGCCATCTCGACCCGATCATTAACCGTCTGGTGCTGGGGGTCATGACGGCAGCGCTGTTTGTCGGCTCGTCGTTACTGTGGAGCATGAAAGCACCGCCGGTCTTGGCGGGTGTGTCCATCTTCGGTGCGGCTGGGTATCTATTTGCGGCCTATCTCGGCGGGCGCCTGCTCCGCGCCATTAGAAAGTCCGGTGACATCAATTCCAGGAAATAACTTTCCGCTTAGACGCTTATGGCTCCAGTAATCTCTGTTGTTGTGCCGCTCTACAACGAAGCCCGCAATGTGCAACCGCTAACCCGGAAGATCTTTGAGGCATTCCGGGACGAGACTCGCCCCATTGAGCTGATCCTGGTGGACGACGCCAGCACCGATGAGACCTGGCAAGAGATGCTCACAGCCCGGCGGTCTGACTCGCGGGTTCGTGCTTTGCGCCATCGAACGCAGAGCGGCCAGAGCGCCGCGCTCTGGACGGGCTTCCAGGCGAGTGGTGGGGAGGTGATTGCCACGCTCGACGGCGATCTCCAGAACGATCCGGCTGATCTGCCGCGAATGCTCACGCAACTGACGACCTGTGACATGGTCTGCGGCGTACGGGTCGGCCGCAAGGACACGGCGGTCCGCCGCCTTTCATCGGTCATTGCGCGTTGGGCAAGAAAGACCGCGCTGGGCGTTGATTTCCGCGACAGCGGCTGCAACCTGCGGGTCTTTAAGCGGTCGGTTCTCAAGCTCCTGCCGCCGTTCGATGGCCTTCATCGTTTTGTTCCAATTCTCGCGCATGGCGGAGGGGCGATCGTGGAGGAAACGCCCGTCACTCATCATGCCCGAGTCGCCGGTCTGTCCAAGTATGGCATCCTAAACCGTCTTGGGCGAGGCATCTCCGGGCTGGTGTTAGTGAGAAAGTGCCTGAAAGGACGAGTTCCCTCTGCTAAAGCGATATCAGCCGCCTGGGAAGAGTATCGCGAATGACCGGCAGAAAATGCTAAACGTGAAGACGCCGGTGCCGTAGGACCTTCACAGCCCAACGCGTCCGACCTTCCCGGAGCCGATCTTGGTCTCAGACAACCCGCAAGTCCGCAGTTTCGGCACGCCGAGTAGATTCCCGCCATTCTATGCTCCGCGCGCGCGCACTATCGGGACAAGGTTCCCTCCACGACTCTCTGGGCGGCTTGCTTGACTGATTGAGCCAGTTCGGCGGGCCGCATGACGACGGCGTCGCCTCCCCAACTGAGAACCCAGCGGCCGACTTCTGCCAGGCTGGACAGCTTCAGATGCAGTTCGACACCGCCTCCCTTAAGCTCACGCAGTTGCTGCGATTCGTGCCATTTCTTTTCGCGAATGTAATCGGCTACGCACGCATAGAATCGGAGGACCACGTCAAACTCACCGTGGCCGGACTGGACGCCGAAGCTGCCGCGCAGGCGCTCATGGAGAGAGAACCTACTGCGGCGCTCGAAGGTCTTGCCGGTCGGTCGAATCGCTTTGATGCGCGATGGAACAAACGTACGGAGGTCGTCGCGCAAATGGTCGAAGGCAAAGAGGAACCACTCGCCGTTAATGTTGGCCAGGTGATACGGATCTACGATGCGTTGCTCCGGCTGCTGCTGGCCCGGCTTGCGATAGGTCAGCTCTAGTTGCAAGCGGGCGGTAGTGGCTTTGGCGAGTGTGTCGAATACTTCCAGGTCCAGGATGGGCTCAGAGCTCGTGCGGAAGGAAATGGTTTGCTCGACGTCAGTCAGGCTGAGGGAGATTGTGTCGGGGAGAGACTGCTCCATTTTCTGCAGAGCGCTCAGTAGGGGTTTCTCGAAGCTTGTGCCGCGGTATTGTTGGAGGGCCCGCTCCGCCACAATGAGCGCGAAGAGTTCGCCTTCCGTGATCTGCAGGGTAGGGAAGGCCTCGACGGGTTCAGTATAGAAGTGCCCAAACCGCTTGGAGTCGTATTGGATCGGAAGCTCCAGACGATCACGCATGAACTCCAAGTCGCGATGAATGGACTTGGTGCAAACCTCCAACTGTTTGGCGAGGGTGCAGGCGCTTGGATAACTGCCCGATCGCAGAGCTTGATGGATCTGCAACATCCGCGCCAAAGGCGGTCGTGTATGCCGATCCTTCGTTGGCCTCGGGCGCGAGGTCAAAGCTTCTTACGCGTTAACGCTTTAACGCCTCACATGAGCTTCGCTAACAGCTCATCGTTCGTCTTATGCTTCTTGAGGGCACCGAGGAGCGTTTCCATCGCCTCGACCGGGTTCAGATCCACCATGGTCCGGCGCAGCTTGCGCACCGCTTCAATTTGGTGTTTCGGGAAGAGCTTCTCCTCTTTGCGTGTGCCGCTCTTAGGGATGTCAATGGCCGGGAACAGTCGCCGATCCGAGAGCTTCCGGTCCAGAATCAGCTCCATGTTACCGGTGCCCTTGAACTCCTGGAAGATCAGTTCATCCATGCGTGAGCCTGTATCCACCAGCGCAGTAGCAAGGATGGTCAGCGACCCACCTTCTTCGATCTTGCGGGCCGAGGCGAACATCTTGCGCGGGATTTCCAGCGCACGCGCGTCCACGCCGCCCGTCATCGTGCGACCGCTGCCGCCATGGACGCTGTTGTAGGCGCGCGCCACGCGGGTGATGGAGTCGAGCAGCACGAAGACGTCCTTGCCCGCTTCCACCATGCGCCGGCAGCGCTCGATCATGAAGCGCGAGAGGCGCACATGGGTTTCCAAATCCTGGTCGTTAGAGGAGGCCACGACCTCAGCCTTTACCGAGCGCTGGAAATCGGTGACTTCCTCCGGGCGCTCGTCGATGAGCAGCACCATCACATGCACCTCCGGATGGTTGGTGGTAATGGCGTTGGCGATCTGTTTGAGAATGGTGGTCTTGCCCGTGCGCGGCGAGGCGACAATCAGGCCGCGCGTGCCTTTGCCCAGCGGTGTGACCATGTCAATCACCCGCGTTTCGATGAGGTCGGGCGTGGTTTCGAGCTTGAACTTCTCGATCGGGTCAATGGAGGTAAGGTTTTCGAACCGCACGCACTTGGTATATAGATCGAAAGCCATGTCATTGACCGTATCCACGGACTTAAGCTGCGGGCTGTTGCCGCGGTGCGGCGGTTGCGTGGGGCCGCCTACGAGGCTGCCTTCGCGCAGGAAACTCCGCTTGATCGTGTCGGGCGTGACAAAAATGTCCGTCGGTTTGGGATGGAAATGGTTCTCGGCTGTCCGGAGGAAGCCAAAGCCCTTTTCGGAGATTTCCAAGTAGCCGGAGCCGAAAACGGTGGCGGCTGTGTTCTTGTTGTCGTTGCTGGTTTCTGTACTCATACTAAAACTAAACTGTGTGTGTTATCGAAGGTTTTCCAGAATGAATCCCCGAAAACCATTCATGAACTTTGAATTCTTGGGAAGCTACTGCTGTGGCTTGCCATCAAATCAGCCGCCATCTGCAGTTAACAGACCTTCGATGCCGCTATAA
>Ga0118677_10007173_pt1 | contig 18519 bp, 19 predicted proteins | sample AliMusrvi5mmetaG_FD_86154 | JGI IMG/M metagenome (GOLD analysis project Ga0118677, IMG submission 86154) | reverse complement strand
ATGTGCCCCATTACAGGCCAGGAGCGGCCGGTGATCGGCTATGAGATCAGCAAGAAGCTTAACTACCGCAAGGCGGAGTTGATTGTCAAAGTGTACAAGCGCGAGAAGCGCGGAAGTGTTGTCAACGCCGAGGAAACTGGCGTGGTGACCGCTCCGGCAGTGGAATGCGTGGTGCCTAAAAGCATCATGGACAATGGGCTGATTGCCCATGTGGTGGTCAGCAAGTTCGAGGATCACCTTCCGCTGTATCGGTTGGAGAAGATTTTTAAACGACAGGGAGTTTCGCTCTCTCGCCGGACGATGTGTGACACGCTGTTGGCCGCATCGGAACCGCTGAGCCTGCTGGCCAATTGCATTCAAGACAAAGTGCTGACAAGCGGGATGGTTCATCATGACGACACGCCGGTGGACATGATGACCGAAGGAATGGGCCACACAAACGGTATTAAGGAAACTCGACTATGGGTCTCCACTGTACCGGGCCGGGATGGTCCCTGGACTCACTTTAAGTTTTCGACAAGCCGGGAAGGCCGACATATTGAAGATTTCTTCAAAGAGTATCGCGGCACTTTGATGACCGATGATTTTGCCGGGTACGGTCGGGTAAATGAGGAGAATGTGCGTCGCTTACTTTGCTGGGTACATGTGCGTCGCAAGTTTTTCGAGGCGCAGTCTTCCAGTCCATTGGAATCGGCTGAAATGCTCGAACGAATCCGTTTGCTTTACAAGTTGGAGCATTCGGTAGATGCCGGACTCGATCATGACGCGCAACGGTTACAAATGCGGCAAGACATGGCGGTGCCGCAACTCGAAGCCATTCGTGAGCGCCTTCAGGTGTTTTCCGGGAAGACGCTCCCGAAAAGTCCCCTGGGGAAGGCGGTCTTCTATGCCTTGAGTAATTGGGCGTACTTGATCCGATATGTGGAAAATCCCCAATTGCCGCTGGATAATAACCCCGCAGAACAGGCCATCCGCCCAGTTGCCCTTGGCCGTAAAAACTGGCTGTTCATGGGAAGCGAACGTGGTGGGCGAGCCGCTGCCGTCTATATGACGCTCTTGGCTACGTGCAAACGTGCCAAGGTGAATCCCTTCGACTATTTCGAGGATATTCTGGGACGTATCATGTCACATTCTACCCACAACCTGGATGAACTCCTGCCGGGAAATTGGGCGCCGTTGAAAACCTAGTCGACCAAATTATCTGAAACCGTCTGAGATCAGACAGACGGGGTTCACCGGACGCTTACGTATGGACAGCGCCAATAGCTGGCGGTACAGTTTCTGGCGATGGGTGGCGGTGTGGCTGTAACGGGATCGAGAGTATTTGGATAATCGGGACCCGCATTTACCGGAACAAACGGGATCGGCATAATAACTAGTGGGAGATAATCACCACCATGAGAACAGGCACAATGATAACGCGATTGTCGTGCAGAATCGCCGTGATAGTCGTAGCATTCGTCGCCGTAGGATGTACTTCTACGTATCCTTTCTATTCTGGGCCTCGGCTTCCCAGAGAACAGGTTGCTATTCTAAAGTGTCGCTTCAATGCGGATCCGCCAGTGACCGTTCAATTGTTTGTTGAAAGAATTGATGACATTAGAGTCTGTACATTTAAACCTGTCGAATTGCTCCCAGGCTCCCATAAAATCGTATTTGAGCTTACATCGAGTGCGACGCACGATTCTGTAGTTAAGCAAGTATTTCTCGATCCTGGCAAGACGTACATAGCTAGCTACAAGATACACATGCCGACCTTCCAAACTGTTCCTGGATATTATAGCGGAACGTGGTCCGTCAACATTTGCGAAGAATGAACGTGTCAGCCATCGCGGCGGGACCCCAAAGGTACACCCCGGACGTTAACACATACGGATCACTCAGGCTATCCGAGCACCATCCTCTCGCCTGTGCCCACTTAGGCCGAAGGCGTGCCCGATGGCAAGGGCTGGCTGGGCAGAAGGAGCGTTATGCGAGCGTGCCGAGCCGTATTCCGGAGAGGGCATTTCGGGAGGGGCCCGTTGGGAGGGAACCGAAACACGTCGCATAACGACGACTTCTGTTGGGCCAGGTGAACGAAGTGAACGAACCCAGCAGCGGGCATGACTGAAGGCATGGCAACGTCCATCTTCAGATCAAGGGCGACGGACTATTCCTGTAGATCGATATGAATGGACAATTCTGTTTGCTAGTTCTTTGCTCTGCTCACCCATTACCCGATCATCATTCCCTAAACAATTCAGGAGTTCCTTTTCCAGAATCGGAGTAAGAATTTTGGAAGGTGGAATGATCTCGCCACGTTGTTCTAACATGTCTCGGACTTTAAGAAATCCGCCATTGCGAAATGGTTCAGAGAAGAACGTTTGAGCGTAAAGTTTACCCATTACAAACATGTGCCTATTATCGTAGTATTCGCGTTCAAGAACTGGGGCACGGGCTATTGCGAGAATTGTTCCATAAATATCTGCTTCAAGATCCAGTATCTCCATGAGTGCCTGAATATCTTCGCACTCGGCTCGGTCGGCCATTTGAGCGCGAAATGCCTCGTATTGGTGTGAATGGCATAGGATCAAGTGAGCCAATTCATGAGCAATCAAACAACAAGCTGAATGATAGCAGGGATCGCCACATTTCACAGTACGATAATGCTCATGTATAAAAATATGAACGACGGAATTTGGGAATACTTTGGTGGCTGAGGCGCTATGCCTAAGAAGCGCTACACTAAAATTTATGTGAATTTTCTTCCCAGAATGCCTTTCGATATACCTTATGTATGATGCTAAAGCATACTCGAGAGGTTTTTCTTCGAGGAGGCGAACATCCTGATGAAACACGTTAAGTATATCGTTAAAGCGATCTTGAAATTCTGCATCATTCATGAATGTATTTTCCTTCATGCTTGTACATAATACTCCCGTGCAGCTAAAGGTGATTCACTGATTACGCCACAGGGTTCTCGCCGACTGTTTGTTCTAAGAAGTCGGTGAGTTCCTGAAGCGTCATCCCATTGGAGAAGGCGGCAGAAATATTTTGTTTTGAAAGCACATCCACAAAACGGGATGATTCAATCGGCTGAGGCTTACCTTCACGTTTTAACCGCTGCGCGAGTTCCAAAATTCTAGGAGCTATTGTCGTATTATTCATAATATCTCTCCGATTAACTTATTTCGTCAAGAACAGTGATGCACTTAGCTAAAGCATTTATTGAGCCAAACATTCGGGATTTTCTATTTGGAGGGGAAAGACAAACTGGCCTTGGTCGCGAGATGACCGATGTTCGCCACATCGTCGTTCGTGTGTCATCATAGCAGTAAAAGTAAGTTGAAAACCATTTGTCTCATCAGAAGTAACGAGCTAATGGTTAGCGGAAATTCCTTATTCAGTCAATAGGATTTTCTGGTTTTTAAGAAAAAATTCAATCCTCTAACCCCTACCTTTCGTGTTTTGTCGTGTAAGTTGTATATCCTTTAGCTTCTTACATTTGAAACACTGTAAGTATAATAACCTCGGGCAAGGTCGCCGTCTACCATTTTCCTTAGGGCTTAATTCCTTATCTTGGCTCCCGGAATACATCAGCTTTTACTACTTCACCCATATCCATCAACCGATACGGCAATTTCAATCCAAGGAGCCCCCATGCACATTATCTATGCCGAAAAGTATGTCAGTCCCCGTGAACGGTCCCTTACCCCGGAGGAAGCCGAAGTCAGGCGCATTGCCTATGCCCTGAAGGTGGCAACGGTGGGCGCGTTGTACGTGGCCAGCCGGGCCTTGGCGCCGCTGGTGGATGCCCATGCCTCTCCCGGTGCCGCCATTGTCCTGATGCCGGTGCCGTCCAGTATCAATACGCTGTGTGCAAACCGTGCCCTGGCTTTGGAATTGGCCCAGGAACTCCGGCGTATGACGGACAGGGCGGTGTTCATCAAGGCATCCGTCTGCCGGAAGGATCCCGTAGAGAGTTCCTGCTTCAGGCGGCGACACGGCAAGCCCGGTCTCACCCTGGAGGAACACGGCATGATCCGGATCACGGGGCCGATGACCATCACCAACACGGTCTTCTATTTCGTGGACAACGTGGCCACCACAGGCACCACCCTGGAAGCCTGCCGCCAGGCATTGGGTTTCGGGGATGGCATCGTGTACGCCAATGCGGGGAAGGCCTCATGAGTAACTCATGGTGGCGGAAACGACCGCGCGGCCGGTTCATCCACCCCTGCCTGGGCGGGTGTGGCGGCTACCTGAAGGCAAGAAAGACACACTGCTATGGCTGTATGCTGGATCTGCTTTCAGACCTACCGGCAGGCACATGGCGTGAAAATACCCTGAATGAATTGAAACGGAAACGAGAGGAAGCAGCCTTCCTTTCGATTGCAATGAACATATGAGGAACCAATGAAAAAACGATCTGATTTCTTCCTGGGCTTCTGCATGCAGCCAGCCCCGGAAACGACCGACGTCTTTGTCCGGACACCGGAAGACTGCTACAGGACCTGTGAGGAACAGTCGGGATACGGGCAGGAAGCCTTCACGGTCCTATGCCTCAACACCCGGAACCGGCTGATTGCCGGCGGGATCATCTCCATCGGCATCGCGGATTCCACCCTGGTTCACCCCCGGGAGGTCTTCCGCAAGGCAATCGAGGTGGGAGCGGCGGCCGTCATTCTGGCCCACAACCATCCCAGCGGTCAGAGTGATCCTTCGGCTGAAGACATCAAACTGACACGGCAAATGGTCCAAACCGGCCAGATCATCGGGATCAAGGTGCTGGATCATGTCGTGATCGGCAGGCGGAGTCCTGACCAGATCAAACCATTCACGTCATTCCGGGAGTCCGGGCTGGTGGAGTTTGACCCATGAAAATCACGGGTATCCTGACCGAACAGACCTGCGGGGAAGCCTGCTGGCATGCCCGTGAGGACGTGTGCAGGTGTTCCTGTGGCGGAAGGAATCACGGGGTCCTGTGTACGCCTGGAGGGGTGCAGCCCGTCAGAACAGCCAAGATTGGCGGCTTTCGGTATGAACTGATGGCCGTCGGGCCGGGCGGTGATATTGGCAGGCAGGCGCTCAAACTCCTGAATGCCCTCCCCCCGCGGACGGTCGAGCGAACGCCGATGACAACGTGGGATGATACGTGGGGGTGGGTCTCTACCCAGATGGATTACAAGTACCCCTGGCGCCCCAATGAGGCGGGATCCCCGTACCGCATGAAAGCGGCGAAGGTGGCCCAATGCCGGAAATACCCGGAGTTGTCAGCCTACCGGGACATGGAAATCAACGAGTGGCGGCGGGTTATGCCGTCACTGCTTTGGAAGAAAACAGAAAAACCAGAAGGAGAAATGAGATGAGTTCAAATATCGAGAGCCTTTTTAGCGTTCGGGAGGTCCCCTGGCATAAGCAGGGAATCATCCTCCAGAACCCGCCGACCAGCGAGGAAGCCATTGTTCTGGCCGGCATGAACTGGGAAGTGACCAAGAATCAGACGTTCTACGCCCTGGAGGATGGGACCAAGCTGGGTGAAGTCCCCGGTCGGTTCGCCATTGTCCGGCAGGATAACAAGCGGGTGATCGGCAATGTCGGTCGCCACTTCGAGCCCTTGCAGAACGTGCAGGCGTTCAAGTTCTTCGATCACTTCGTTCAGGAAGGGCTGGCCTCTTACGAGACAGCCGGGGTCCTGGGTGTCGGGGAGACGGTCTGGATCCTGGCACGATTCAACGGGCCTGTGAATATCGGGCGGGATGACGAACTGCGGACCTATCTGTTGCTGGCCAATGGCCATGACGGGCAGACCAATGTCCTGATCCAGCCATCGAACATCCGGGTGTGCTGCCAGAATACCCTCATGGCCTCCCTGGGCACCGGGGATGTGGTCAAGGTTCGGCATACCCCCAGCATGACGGTCAACATGAAGGACATTCAGGACCAGATCGTCCGGCTTCATGAGAACCGGGCGGGAATCCACCTGGCGTATGAGGCCATGGCCAAGACGGTCATCAGCGAGGGGGACCTGGAGAAATTCATCCTGTCACTCTGGCCATCGCCGGAGCAGTACAAGCTGGATACCGCCAAGAAAACCATCGCCTTCCAGATATGGGAGGCTAAGCAGAAGGCCCTCCGTGATCTCCTGGAGCATGGGCAAGGCACGGAGAAGACCTGGCTCAAGGGCACGGTCTGGTGGCTGTACAACGGCGTGACCGAACTGGTTGACCACTACATGGCCAATCGAGCCAGGATCAAGGATCGGACCAGTTACGTCCTGCGCGGGGATGGCGCCGCCTTAAAGGATGCCGCCTTCTACCGGGCCGTTGAACTGGTGAACGACATCCACGGAACCATGGTCATCAGCGACAAGCAGGCCGGGATTGACCGGGAGCGTTGGCGCGTGGCGGCCTGAGAAACATGGGCTGGAGCCGGGAGGACTGCAAACTCCCGGTTCTATGCCTTTTTGACCGGGATGGCTGTATAGGTATTCACCCCGTCCATCACGCCCCTGGCAGCCCGTGACAGCATGACTTAGGGGGTTCTGGGCTCATCTCAGCATGGGTTACGCCGCTTCCCCGTCCACCTATAGCGATATCTGGTTGGACTCCAGCCAGCGTTGGACAACCACCTTTGTGTTTTCCTGCTCTTTCCCGTTCTTCCACTGCTTCAACTCTGAGATCCGCCAACAGTTGCCGCCCATCTTCACGATGGACAGGGTATGCCGTTCCGGGGCCAGCACCCGGTAGATGTAAAGGGACCCGCTCAAAACCTTGTTTGCATAATCGGGATTGATCCCCAGGCAATTACTCTGATGGAAGGCTTCCTCCTCCAATGCCTCGAACGATGTCAGCGGGATAATGTCCTTTGTCCCTGGAATTGGCGGTGGCGGAAATGTTTGAACTCTCAGTGCTTCCCTGTCGATTGTGGGATATGGGGCGCGAGGCGACCGTGCAGGACGGTCGGGCACAGGTCTCATTTGTCTATCGGGTCGCTTGGTGTCGAGATGATCATACTCATTCTTCAATTTGGCGATTTCAAACCATGTGCGACCGGTCGGTTTCTTGCCGGGCGGTACTGTGGCCTGGAGCGTCAGAATGGCCCGCCCTACTTCACGCTGGCGGCGGACAATGTCGATGAACTCCCGAGAACGGGCCTCAATGCGGTCATAGCTCTCCTTCACCTTGCGCCGGGACTCATACATCCGGAGTGTGGGAAGAATGTGCAACTCTGTCGCCATGGTCAGGATCTCCGAAAGCAGGTCAGCCGTCGGGGCGAATGTGTATTCTTCAGGGGCGATAGCGACCTCCTGGAGAAGTTTTGGTGACACCAGGGCCGCCAGCTCGGTAGTACCGGTGAGGAAGATGATCCCGGTATTGATGCCGGGGAGATGCCCAAACAGCTTCAGGACGTCTGGATTCTGGGCGCATAGTCGTAATTTACGGAATAGCGCCGGGTATGCCACGGCTGGGGGGATCTTCTTCATTACCTTCACCACGGCCTCGGAATCAGGGAATCCCAGCCATCCGAGGATCTCACGCTGCTTCCGCCTACTGTAGCGAATCGCCAGTGTGGCGGGGTCTTCTCGACTCACACCCGTCCGTAAATGCTCATTGTTCGCGAGGGCATAGGCCAGGGCGGGATTGGCCTTCACCAGGTCACGAGCAGCGATGGATGCATTCAGAAGCGTCATCAGCGGCCATTGGTGGCAGGTGTACGGCTCCACGGCCTTGATGATGTAGTCCGGGATCATTGCCCGGAATGCCTGGAAAGCCTCATGCTTGGCCTGTAACCGGTCATCACCCGCGTCAGGTCGGGCAACTGGCGGCGGTGCCACGGGGGCCAGAACTCGGAACTCCGGCTGGTATGGCAACCATTTCCCAGCGCCAAGCCGCCGGTCTGCCGTTGGGACTGGATGCCACTGCAAACGCAATTCCCCCAGCCCAGGGCCGGACAAGAACAACGCTTCTTCCCGGAATACAAACTCTGTACCACTCGCCATACCTCACCCTTATACCAAGAATCAGTCTTATGCCAATTCCCTCATCTTGGCCATGAGTTCGGGCGACGCCATGATCAGACTCGCATAATCATCAGCTTTCAAACCATGTGGAAAGTTCTCGCACATCCCATGCTCAGGCACAAACGCTTCGTCCCCAAGTCCAGCCGATACCAGGTCAGCATATAGCGCGGAGTTTATCTCCAGATCTGCGGCGGTATTGGTCACAAGGATCCACACTTTTGGAGTCTCACTCGTATCCCGATCTGCAATAAACCTTTTAGTCCAGTCTGCATGAGCAAGAACCACATGTGCCCACTCGTGCCGAAGAATCACTTCAAGTTGTTCCAGCGTCTTTTCCCTGACTCTATCAGGATCGAAGTTAAAGGTTTTATCCTCTGATTTTGCATTTGCATCTGACACGATGGAAAACGAAGTATCGTCAATCGCCAGTGCCCAATGCCAGTGCTCACCCATTGCGGCCATTGAGGGATCCTTTTCACAGGCGGCGCGAAAGGCCTTCTCCAGTTTTTCGTAAGCATCCACCCCACAATTCCAATCCCTCGCTTTCTTCTGCTCGTCGGTCAGGGCTGCTTCCTCAGCGAGACACTCCGCTTCAAATTCCGCAGCCATAGCTTCTAACCTTGGATCGTCCTCGTCTCCACCCCCAAAGTAAACGGTCATAAATTTGTCTCCAGCGGATACCTGTGTCCAGGCACTTCGTCATATGGTCAGTTTCTTGCCCATTTTCTGCGCCATCATCTCAGCGGTCTTTCGCTCAATATGCTCGTTTACTGACACTAAGACATTGAGACTCATGAGAGTCGCAATTAGTAGATTAGGCCTGACACCGAGATTCTTTGCAACTTCCGTAACCGCAAGGGTGGCCGCTTGCAATGGCGGGGGTACCGATTCTGAATGGCACGCACTGGGCGGTGCTTCATTCGCAAGGAACGCATCACAATCTGCCAGGTTAAGTGTCATGTAATCTTTGAGGAACCATTTGTACACGGCATATAGGCACTTCACGCATGGCTCACAACTCTCTGAATCTACAGCGTCCTCGTCATCATCTTGGTCATGGACGCCATAGTTTCCGAAAACCTGGATTGCCCGAAGATGATTCATGACGCGCCTGGGAATGTGCCCGTCAGATCCAAGCTGGTCGAGAAGTTTGTCCAGCATGATGGCCTTGGTGTTTTCGCTAACCTTGTCTCTGAAAATCACCTTGCAGATACTCTCTGCGGTCTTTCGACACAACATCACGGCCACCTCAGGATCTCGTGAGACATAGGAAAGTGTTTTACGGTATAACGCTGAGATTTTCTTAATATCGGGAGCATCACCTTGAGACACAGAAACCTCGATTCCGTTTTCTACCCTCTTCCGAAAAAAGCAGGAAACAACGTCCTATACCGATGCTTACATGTCGCGCCATTTGACTGTCGTTTTTGCGATTTGTTCCATGTTCGCCCTCAGATCAGGTGTCGCCATAATCCGTCTGGCATAGTCCTCAGCCTTGAGCCCCGGTGGCCAGTCACGATAAGTGCCATGCCCCGGAACGCACGCTTCATCCTGAAGTCCGGCCTGTTCAATATCAGTCTTCAATTCGGAATTGATTTCCAAGTCAGCGCCAGCATTGAACGCCCAGTCCCACACTTTCCTGTTCTCGGTCTTGCTCAGCCCGTCAAGGAAAGCCGTTCCTCTTGGCCCATGGTTACGTTCATGGTGCATCCATTCATGCCGGAGAATGACAACCAAGGCCATGTGTTCCGTATTGATCACAAACTGTGGCTCAACCATTAACTCGTCTTTGCCTATGGATATGGTGCCCGTGCCATCGACATAGATAATGTCAAAGCCCTTGAGTTTCGCAACATCTGGATCCTTCTCGCAGGCTACGGCCAATGCTGCCTCCAGTTTCGTTCGCGCTTTTGCCGCTAACTCTTCACGTAGTTGTTCCTCAGCCTCATGACTTTTCCGATTTGCCTCCCACCATTCCTGCATCTCGGCATCTGCTTTCGCGTAGGCTTCGTTCCAATAAGCCATATCTTCTGCTGTTACATCATCTGATTCATCACTGATCTCGGTTGAGTCAGCGCCTGATGTGCGGCCCTCCTCATGCTTGGAACTATCGACCTTGTCTGTCGCAATCTTTTCGGAATCCATGAGAACTCCCTCCACCCTAAGTGGATTTATTAGGCTTGCTTTGGCTTGGTTAATGCGACGAGTGATGACGCCACCGAAGGTGATGTCTGGTCCCATGCATGAATATATAGGCGTTCCGACGCCCTCGTCATTCCAACATAGACAAGGCGAGGGTCCTTTACGCTGTTGACATCGGCGAGAATGACGACTTTACGCTCAAGACCTTTAGCTGAATGGTATGTTGTAAAAATCATTGCATCTTCATCAACATCTTTTGATGCTTTTGCCACTTCTCTGAGGTTTTGGGGCAACCTGTCAAAGATTCGCTGCGCTCCGTCCCACTCGGGAGCGAGGATGAGAATGTCTGCCGGAGAAATTCCTCCCTTACTTGTCAGTGTACGAATATGTTCAACAATGGCATCTACATCGCCATAGAGGAATCCAATTTCGTCAGCTACATCGGAAACATTCAGAATGCCATCCCGACCCTCATAGAACCTTTCAACTTCCCTTCGGAGGTTGTTGTGAGTCATTAGATAATCCAATGCCAGTGCTATATGGGATTTTCCTGTACGATATGTTTGTTTGAGTAACTTGGATTTTTGTCCGCCAACCACATTGATCCCGACGTCGGTCATGGAGAAATCGCGACGATCATAAATGCATTGCAGTCTATCGCCAGCGAGAAACAGTGTTTCCACAGCGGTGGAGTCAACCATGTGTTTCTTCGCGAGTTTGACGCACACTCGGAACCAGTCCTCACAAAAATCCTGATACTCATCAATTAAGACCGCGTCGTACGTTGGTTCTGCTCTCGTCAATGCTGCTTGCGGAAGGGTCTCATCCCAGAATGCTTGATCCTGTTTTTGTGGAACAGCCAAACCAGTCATGCCCATGCAAAGCGCGTGAAATGTTTTTATGGTGATGTTCTGATAAGGAATACCCATAAAGGCTAAGTCATCGGCAATGGCAAGGATACGAGACTTGAGTCGGGCGCTGAGCGACTTGTTATACGTGACTATCAAAATCTGCCAGTCGGGGTTTTCCTTTGCGAGGTACAAGGCTCGAGAAAGCAGTATGACAGTTTTTCCACTACCAGGTACTCCGGTGACCATAGCATGACCATGAGGAAGTCTTTTCGCGAATTGTTCCTGTTGGGAATCAAGGGCTTTGATGGTTGCGAGGACTTCCCCGACGTGGCGGCGAATTTTAATTTCCGGGCATAGCGCGGCACGGCAGGCGGTGACTTGGCCTTGCGTCATCTGGCAAGCGTTGTCTCCAAAAATGTCGCGTATAGACATTTTGGCGACCACACTGGATGGAAATGACTGGCAAGGAAATAGACTAATATTGTCGTGGATTTGCTTAAGAGCATTGTCAGACAATCTTGACATCACCAATCGCGCACTAAGTTTTGGGACAAACACACCAGCTTCATCATAAAGGGCTGGATCGGCTTTCAATACACCTTCAATCAAACCGTAATAACGATTTGTCTTGAACGCTGGATTCTGATCTTCGTTGCCGTCATCGAATGTAACCGTCATGCGGGTTATTGTCTTGATGCGTTCTATGCCCCAATCCTTAACCTCGATAATTGCGATACCCCGTGAGGGGTCAATGACGACAAAGTCTGGTTCCAAGTTCCTTATCCGGGGTTGAATGTAGATGAATACCCCATCCACGTTTTCGTAGCATTTCTCCAAACGCTCAAGAACTCGTTTCTCGCCACCGGTCAAACCCGACGGCACAGATGGAATCAGTGTTGCACTCATATTTTTCCTTTTATCCCGGATCTATCTAACACGGTGCCGAAAAAAGAAGGGGCGCGGACATCCAAGCTCGGGTCTCATCTGAGGTACCTGCAAGCACCTGTTCAGAAACACGAGGCAAAGAGCCGCGCCCCAATGGAGCGCGTTCTCGCCAGTGTCGTTTCTGAACATCAAAACTTGCAGGTTTTCAGATGAAACGATTACTGCGCGTTAACGCATTAAAATGTATGTGAAATCAGCTATCCGTTGTCGTTCAATCCTCCTGGGAAGGGAACCTCCTTCACGGTGCCCTGTCCACACCCAGAACCGTACCGCTGAGGCCTGAGGGTGTCAACGGTTATGAGGATCAGAATTTGGGACACATGACCCTATGCGGCCGGCTGGTGTCATGCTATCACCCGGACATGACAAAACCCGTTTTGCCAGTCGAACCCTCGCAGCGGGGATCCCGGCCATACCAACTGGCACGGGCCTTGGACATCCTCCAGGGGTGGCGTGATGATGTGACCTTCGCGGCACTGGCAAGGCGGCATGGGGTGACAACCCAGAGGATCCAGCAGATCCACGCCCAGGCGCTGCGCCGGGGTTATGATGAGATTCTGGATGATATGACGGCCATGGGGATGTGACTGGTGAGTTACCCACAGCCCCGCCTACTGGCTGCTTGATGCCCTTCGCCGTGTCTATTGATAACTCCCTGGGTCATCGGGACTTGAATCCTTAGTCAATATGCGGGACATTTGTCCCTATGAAACAACGGGGCAATACGGGACGTTTGTCCCTCATCCTCCTGTGGATCCTGCTCATTGGTCTGGTCATTGCCATTGTCTATGCCGCTGTCTCCCTGATTCCTGGACTGCGAACCCCTGGGGGCGAGACATCCGAACCACGGGCTGCTCCTGACTCTCCGTCAACTTCCCCTCTGTCATGGGGTGGCCCCTACAATTATGGCGGCATTCCAGTTCCCCAGTCCGCATTCCATGATTCAATCCTTGTCCTGACCAATACCGGCAACCTGGTAGGGTACTGCGAAGCCAAGAAGGATCCCGTGTGGGTGTGCTACCGGTTGTTCAAGGTGGGTAGCCTGCACGCTCCGCCACGGCCACAGGGCTTCCAAGTGGATGTCCGGACCAGGGCGAGGATATGCCAGCATGATTATTCGGGGAGCGGCTATGACCGGGGACATATGGCCCCGAATTATGCCATTGCGCTGTGTTATGGCGAACAGGCCCAGATGGAGACCTTCCTCATGAGCAACATCATCCCCCAGAGCCCCAGCCTCAATCGCCGGGTGTGGGAACATCTGGAGCAGGCGGAAATCCGGGAGTACGCCCAGAGGTGCGGTCAGGTGTGGGTTATTGACGGCCCCGTCTTTGGCGCCAAACCCCGCCATTTGAGATGTGGCGTGGAGATTCCAGAAGCCTGCTACAAGATCCTGGTCGAGGAGGAGCATGGGAAGCCGCATGTCCTGGCCTTCATTATGCCACAGTCAGTCACCGGCACAGAGCCCCCCACCCAGTATTTGACCAGTGTGGCCGAGATCGAACGGCAGACCGGGCTCAAGTTCTTCGGCAGTCTCCCGGCAGATGTGAGGGATCAGGTGGAGGCCAAAGCAGGTCATGGCATGTGGTGATATACCAGGAGGAGCGATCAGTGCGATTCCGGGGGTACCCCTTATGCTGATATGGACCTGGGAAATGATGCCCGTGGGAGCCCGTGGTGGCCAGACTTAGGGGGTGGATAGTCTGTTCTGGGCATGAGATACACCCGTCACCCCGGCCAATCCCGTCATGCCGCCGTAGTCTGCTGATACAAATACTTCTGGAACCCGGCGAAGAGCGTCCCGATGTCTTCCGGTCGGCCCAGATCGGCCACGGCGTCGGCGATGGAATTGTGATATTTGAGCTGCAACAAGGGCGCCAGTTTCTCCTGATCAAGCTCCTCCACCCCCACCGTCACGTAATGGGATAGCACGAAATCCAGAAACACCTGCTGTTTGGCGCTGAACTTGGTGTTGATGTACACCCTGGCATTGGCGGCCCTTACCTCGCGGGTGACAGGTGGGAGGGCATAGGCGACATGGGCCAGCACGTCAAACAGGTCGCTCTTCTCGGCATCAATGATCTTCTGCATCTCGGCCAGTTGCTCATGACCGAAACCCTTCTCCGCCAGCCCTTGCAAGAGTTTCCTCCGGGTTGCCGGCACGCTCCAAATGGCGCGTAACTCCGCCTCATTCTTGAAGAACTCCGGCAGCCTGCCGAAGAGCATCTCCATGAACTGCTGCGCAGACATCGGCGTGCCGTCGGGATGCCAGAAGCTGGTCGCCATCATGTGCTGGATCGTCCGGGCCTTGCCGTCGGCCAGCTTCACCTTGGCCTTCTTCTTACACACACAGGGCCGCTGGCCACACTTCGGACAGGGCTCGCGTTCACATACACACGGCGTTTGCCCGCACACCGGACAAGACTCCGGGGGCGTCTTGGTGCAAATACAGGGGCGTTGTCCGCATTTCGAGCAGGGCTTGGGCTCTTCCGGTTCAAGCGGTTCCCCATCCCATTCCGGATCGCTGAAATGGTGGTGCGCCTTCACAAAATCGTAGATCGTGAAGTAATCCTTGCCGTCATACAGCCGGGTACCGCGCCCGATGATCTGCTTGAACTCGATGATGGAGTTGATCGGCCGCATGAGGACGATGTTCCGGATATTCCGGGCATCCACACCGGTGGCCAGCTTCTGGGATGTGGTCAGGATGGTCGGGATGGTTTTCTCGTTATCCTGGAAATCCCGCAGGTATTGTTCGCCGAGTTCGCCGTCATTGGCCGTCACCCGCTGGCAGTAATTGGGATCCTTGCTGGTTTTCATCTGGTTGATCAGGTCCCGCACAGCCAGCGCATGGGCCTGGGTGGCGCAGAATACCAGGGTCTTCTCGTTCTGGTTGATCTGCTCCATGAACAGCTTCACCCGGATGGCTTCCCGTTCCTTGATCTCGATGATCTTGTTGAAGTCCTCTTCCTTGTAGAGCTTCCCGGCCTCAATCTCGCCCTCAATCACCTTGTCATCCGGCGTATAGACATATTCGTCCAGCGTGGTGGAAATCTGCTTCACCTTGAACGGCGTGAGGAACCCGTCATTGATGCCCTGCTTGAGCGAGTAGACATAGACCGGCTCGCCGAAGTAGCGGTAGGTATCCACGTTATCCTTGCGCTTGGGCGTGGCAGTGAGACCCAACTGCACGGCCGGGGCGAAATAGTCCAGGATCCCGCGCCAGTTGCTTTCATCGTTGGCGCCGCCGCGGTGACACTCGTCAATGATGATGAAGTCAAAGAAGTCCGGCGGGTATTCCCCGAAATAGGGCGACGGCTTGCCATCCTTGGGCGGACCGCTCATGAAGGTCTGGAAGATGGTGAAGAAGATACTGCCGTTCTTGGGGACTTTGCCCTTCTTCCGGATGTCTTCCGGCGATATTCGCACCATGGCGTCCTCGGGGTAGGCGGAGAAATTATTATACCCCTGATTGGCAAGGATGTTGCGGTCGGCCAGAAACAGGATGCGGGGCTGGCGGGTCGGCTCACCGCTCAGGTTCCACCGGCTTTTGAACAGTTTCCAAGCAACCTGAAAGGCGATGAACGTCTTGCCCGTGCCGGTGGCGAGGGTGAGCAGGATCCGCTTCTTGTTTCCTGAAATGGCATCCACTACCCGTTCCACGGCAATATCCTGATAGTAGTAGGAGTTTGGGTGGGATCCGCCTTCGAACGGAATGGCGGCAAAGCGGTTACGCCAGACATTCTGGTCGGCAAAAGTCATGTCCCAGAGTTCATCCGGTGTTGGGTAGCGCGGCACGGCCTCTTCCTTGCCGGTCTGCATATCGATGCCATAGATGCCCTGGCCGTTGGTGGCATAGGCAAAGCGTACGGCCATCCTGCCCGCATAGTCCTTTGCCTGCCCCACCCCTTCGGTCAGTTCCTCATCCCACGCCTTGGCCTCGTCCACAGCCAGTTTACGGTTGCGGTAGACCAGAACATAGTCGGCAATGACAGGCTTGCTGGGTCGGCCGTGGCCTTCGATGCGCCCCGGGGTGATCCGGTATTCGCGCAGGATCTTGCTGCCCTCGACCACACCCCACCCCGCCGCCTTCAGCGCGGGATCAATGTATTCGGCTCTGGTCTCGGCTTCGTTCATCGTCGAGTCGGTCTGTTTGTCGAAAGTTTCATAAGCAAGTACGTGGCCAGTGTGCCGGCCAGGCCAACAATGAGATTGGCTTCTTCAATCGCTGGGGGTTGATTTTCACGTAGATGGCGTGCGCGGTCAGACGCAAAACCCCAGATTTTTGAAAGAGCATCATCTAACGCAGGAGGCAAGATGCCAGGGTGCTTCTTTAGTAATGCCCCTAACGTAGCATTCACATCACCAGTCACATCCCGAGCGACACACTCAAGCGCAGCCATCGCATGTTGAATTGCCCCAGTGAGATCAGCTTCGGGCCGTCTAGAAAGATCATGTAATGCTTCGTGGAGTTCTTTTGCAGCGACTGGCTTCACCGTCTTAGATGCCAGATCAATAGCGGTTCGTACCGCAGCCTCAAAGACTTCTTCGCCACGAGTCTCGACGCTGGTGTTTATCAACTGCCAGCCAACTCCTTTGCGCATCAAGGCTTCATTCAGTTTTAATGAGAATGTATCAAATTGCTGACTATACCGATGGAGCCAGACAGCAATATCCTCGATACAATCATAAACAAGAAACCAGTCCGCATTATTGAGCAAGTCGCGAGTTTCTCTTTCTTTGTTCCTGTCGCTCCAATTATCTGGATTTGGGGATTCGAGTAACCTCGAACAGAGGGTATCTCGTAACTGACTCACGCTCATACCAGACGATAGGGCTTCAGTGACGATAAAGTCACGTAGCCAATGTGGTGCTTCGTCGCGAATCATTATAGGAACATCAGCTGGGGCTATTCTGTGTCGCCTAGAAAATGCTTCTCTGCTGGTGCTTGGTTTCACAGTTCCCCCGTAAACGCCTGGTTCAGCAACGATTTCTTCAATGCCTCCAGCGCCGCGAGCTTCTGCTCGTAAATTCGGGCGAGGCGTTGGGTTACTTCTCGTAGAGAGTCGAGTTTTGAGACAATTTCATTTTGCTCTCCAAAGTCATTCGGGAATGAAACTGTTACCGCACCTAGCTGCGTGAAGGTCAGAGCGGGCATCGTCGATGAGCCTTGGCTGCTCAAGTAATTTTGAATTTTTTGTTGACCTAAAAAATGGGCCAAGAAATCATTCGTCAAAGAACCATCGACAATTGAAATCTTGAACAGGTTGTTAGCAATCACTCCTTCAATTCCTCGTCCCACCAATCCTGGCGTACCATACCGGACCATGACGATATCCGATTTCTCCACCCAATATCTGCGTCCGGGATCTTGAACATATCGAATATCGTCCGTTCCTTGGGTGTAATCGATGATGCGGATAAAACGAACCAAGCCCACGGCGGGTGCGTTTGATTGGTCTGCCAAGCCGACCTGTATTCCCTGCGAAAACTCAGCTATTGCATCTAGCCGCTTCTCCATCCACCCCTTTCCCTGCTGAGTGAAGACGGATTGGAGATAACTTTCAAAGATGGCACGGGCGTTTTGGAGGTTTTTTCCGGCGCTTGCTTTGGCGGTGGCGATGCCGGCAAAGGCTTCATCGAGGATGGCGACGATGCGGTGTTGCTCGGGGAGAGGGGGAACGGGGATCGCTTGCGCTCGCACGTTACCATCCGTGACCGCCGGATAGCTCGCACCTTTTTGGAGGCTTTCCATTTGTCCGATGAAGTCCTCGGTGAAAAGCGAGTAGAAAACGAAACGGTGGTCTATACCTTGCTTTGGCCGGAGAACGAAATAACCGGTGCTGCAAACCTGCTTGTCGAGATGTTCCGGCACGACAGCAATTCGTTGTAGCGTTGGACGAATCGTCGCGAAGATGATGTCATTCGTTCGGACCAACTTCCTCGCCCGACTTGGCGCGTCCTTTCCTTTTAGGCGTTGAGTTTCCTCAATTTCAAAGGTTGTGTTGGAAACGCTCGAAACATCGATGTAATCAAACTCCGTGTTCGGCGACTGGAGTGGGTTCACCGTCTCGGTCTTTTCGAGAACTTCGCCCAGCGTTTTTGTCTGCCACCCCTTCTTCACACCAACTCCCTGATCTTCCCCAGCACCTCGGCGCTCTCGGCATCCAGGGCGGCAATCTCGGCCATGATCTCCTTGGGGCTGCGGTGCTTCACGTCCTCCCCGCCGTTCGGGTTCTTGACGGAAAGGTCAAAGGTCGCCTGGTCAATACCCTCGGCATCCACGCTCCAAGACTTGGGCGAGTCGGCCAAGGTCTTTTGCAGGGTGATGAACTCGGCCAAGTCGGCGTCATTGAGCGGGTTGGTCTTGCCCATGTTGCGGCCGGGATCCAACTGATAGAACCAGGTTTTCCGGGTCTTGCTCCCCTTCTCGAAGAACAGCACCACGGTCTTCACGCCAGCGCCCTGGAACGTGCCGCCGGGGCAATCGAGCACCGTGTGCAGGTTGCAGGACTCCAGCAGGAGTTTCCTCAGGCTCACGGAGGCGTTGTCGGTATTGGACAGGAAGGTATTCTTGAT
>Ga0118677_10007171_pt1 | contig 18524 bp, 37 predicted proteins | sample AliMusrvi5mmetaG_FD_86154 | JGI IMG/M metagenome (GOLD analysis project Ga0118677, IMG submission 86154) | reverse complement strand
GCTGTATCCGTCGCGCTGCATCTCGCTGGAGTATCGTTCATACAGCGCGACAGAGATCTGCTCACTTGCCACTGACCACCTTCGTTGGCCGCGCCAACTTTTTGTGACGCCTGCGCGCCGATTCAGCAATAATCGACGCTAATCGCCAATAAACTTCACTGTCGTTTACCCTGTTTTGTTTGCGTTCCATTCTTCTCTCCATATTTGCATCGTAGGCCTTGCAGCCCGGTGGACGCAAGTTTTTACACCACCCAATTTCATTGCAACAACTCCTTCAATGGCGGCAGGTGCAGCATGTCAGCCAGCCGCGTCGATGCGGTTGTCAAGTCTGCCATGATGAACTCGCCAATATCCTTGTAGCCCTTTGGCAACAAATGAATGTGCGCCCGCGGCCCAATCGCCTTGGCCTTCTCACTGGCAAAGAAGTCGCCACTCCCGCCAACATCGTTGTCCGGGATCACGTAGATCGTTTCGATCTCTGCCAGATACTTGTTCCATGCCACGTCCCACGGCTTGGCGCGGTTGTTGCCTTGGAACGTGCTGAACGCCGGGAACCCCTGCGACCACATGGCAACCACATCTGGCACTCCCTCAATGAGAACGGCATACGGCAGTGGCACGTCGCCATCTTGTATCTCGTCGCGAGCATACAAGTTGTGGTTGTGGCTGCCCGTCTCACTGACGTAACGCTTGATGTCTACCCGGTGTTCCGGGTGTTCGAACAGGCGCAGGAACTTCAGCACGTATTCCAGCTTCGGGTTGAGCCGGTACTGGATACCCCACAACATGCCGCCAATGATTAACGGAAACGAGTAGCGCTTGAAACCAGTGTGATACCCCACCTTGAAGTGATCGATCATGTGGTCGTTCATGCCGCGTGCGTGCATGTAGTCGCGAGCACGCACGTCCATACGATTGTGGCAACGCAGCGCAATTGCCAGTTCGAGGGGCTTGTGCTCCTGTTGCTTCATAGGAACTGCCACTTTGACAGTAACCTGATGCTGATCCCGCCACCAGTCGGCGGCTGTTTTCAGGTCAAAGTCGTAATACCATGCGATATACCTGATCGGTGTTAATCCTGCCTCGGCGCAATGACTGCAAAATGCCATCATCAGCCCGTTGTGACCCAGGCGCAGCCTGAATCGTGTCTTACCGCCACACTTCGGGCATGGCACTTCGTTGGTCATGTACCCGTTCCAATGACCGCGTGTTTCGGGAACGTGTTTCGCAACCACCGCCAGCATGTCGGCGGTCTGGTTGATCTGTTCCCACGACAAGCGGGATGGGGCTTCGATAGTGGCAGTAGTCACTTCCACTTCTCCCTGCCAGTGAGATGAATGGCTGGCCCAACGATGCTGCGGCGCGCCAACGTGCTGGCGGCGCTGTTGTATTCCAACTCCAATCGCCTGCCGTCCTCGTTGAACAGCAACTGCTCTACCTTTCTGCCGACGTGTATTAGCAGCACCTCAACATACCCGCCAACCATTGCCTGTGCTTCCTTGAGCGTTGGCTCGTGTCCGATGTCAGTTACCTTGTCATCTACCCCAATTAATTGTGCACTCATATACTCTCCGGTGAGTCACTGTCATCGAACATCGTGCCAGCAAATTCGTCGTAACTATCATCGTCATCACCACGGTCGATTGCCATGCCGGTGTCAACGATGGCTGTGATTGTGGCATCTGACTCGCCACCGATCTGATCCTCGATCACATCCTTGATGCCGATCCAGGCGTCGTCGGTGATCTCACCTGGCTCCAGCTTGGCAGTTTCCTCTACACAAGTGCGAGTGAAGATGATGACTGCCATGTCTGCGGCGGCTCTCTCGAATGCCAGCGCGACTTTCGACTTCTCAAACGGGCCGCTATCCAGCGCCGCGATTACCGCATCCCTCAATAGTTCAAAACTCATATCCGTTACCTCCTTCAAAAACAAACACCCCGGCAGACAGGTCTGCCAGGGTGATCACATGGAATTTTCAGCCTGCGTCAGGTGCTCGCTAAATGCCATACCTCCCTGTACCTTTTGCGCACATCGGCCTGTACTGGCGCGGGCAAGCTGTCGAATCGAACGCGGAACATCACGCGCCATGCGGGTGTGCCAGTATGACTGGTGACGTATTCCGCATGGCCGTTCTCGTCGTAGGTCGCGTACTCAGTGGCATGTGAATTGGCCTGGCCAAAAACCACCGTGTAGGGGTTCTCGATTGCCTCCCACTGGCACTTGAAGCAAGCCACATAGTCCAGCGTCTCGGCATTCGGCTTTGCGATCTTCCTCATAGGTTGTCAGAAACCGACATGACACCATGATTGTTGTTGTCCAATGCAATGAACCGGAACCTTGCCCCATCGAGAAACATGGGGAACTTCAAGCCTGCTGAACTTCCAAAGGTGTCCTTTTCTGAAACAATCTTGCAGTTTGGATCAAGTTTCCCAGGCGCAATCCATAGTTTTATGGGCGCGCCGGTTGCATCAGCGAACGGATGAAACATCCACATGCCATCCTTGCATTCATCCACAACTATCTTCAGGTACAAGTTCGCCCGATGCTTGAATCTGGCCGAATCCATCGGCCCTGCTTCGGCATCCTTGCCATACTGCTGCACGACAACGACCAGCCGCTTTTGATGTTGCGCATACCCCTTGGCATCGGCCAGTCCAGCGCCGATCAGGTCGCCCTTGTTGAGCGAGATGCCTTTCATGCCGCCAAACGCCTTAAGTGTTCCCAGTGTGATCATGTCCCAGTAATCGATGATCATATGCGCCTTGCGCCGGCGTCCCTCATTCAATAGCTGATCCAATGGCACACCCTGACCTTCGATGTAATCGATGCGGCCACCATTCGGGCGCGAGTTGAGTTCTTCATCGTACTGCTCCTCCCAGTAACCCAGACGCAACTTGTCGTATGACACTCCGAATTTGCGGCACAATCTGCGCCAGATTGCATGCGCCTTGGTCAGTTCAGTCAGCACATAGAACACAGGTTCGCCGCTTTCCATGAGTTCTTCAGCAATCATCTCGGCCAGCACCGACTTGCCGCCACCCGTGGGGCCGGTAATCAAGACCAACGTGTCCAGTTCTACTTGCACCTCTTTGGACAGTCTCATAAGTTTCTGCGGCAATTTCGGCGTCTTTTTGTCGAGTGCTAACTGACGCCGATTGGCAGCGGTCATCTCACCGTATGCGCCAGCATCCTCTGCGTTCAAGATGTAATCCTTGCGCACACCGGCGATTTCCGCGCGCCGCTTGCTGAACAGTTGTTCCGCCTCGGCAAAGTCGATCCTGCCGATCTTGATCTGCTGCTGTAAGGTTGTCAGATACTTGTCACCCTCGCGGCGCTCGTACATCTCCTTGAGATAGCCGACTGTCGATTCCATGTTGTCCGAAGGCCATGTCTTGGCGACCGTCAACAGTTTGGTGGCAACGAACTCAGGCGTGGCTTCTGCGTATCCACCTGCAACCATCAGACTTGCCAGTAGCAACGGATCGTCGGTCATCCTGCCGGGTGACTTGAGCGCCAGCGCCTTGGCTTTCTTGACAGCATTCCATAAGGCTGTTGACTCTGGATAGGCCAGATACGTTACTGCTTCCGGCCATTCGTCGAGTACGGTTGAGTCCAGGGCTGCTGCGCCGGCGACCTGATACTCGTGGATCATGGATGAGTTTTCTATCATGCCAGGCCTCGCTTGACGGCTTCTGCTTCAGTCATAATCTCAAATTGCGGCACAGCCACAACAATTGGCCGGGCCAATTCCTGCTTCGCGCGCCGGTCTGACGCTGCAATGGCGTACTTCTGACGCATGTTGATGCGCTGCTCCAGTTTCGATTTCTCGCCGGGTTTCAGGTCACGTCGCCCCCAGCCTTTGAGGATGAACTCGACAACCATAGTCGTGTCATCACCCTCGATGCGCACCGAGTAGCCTGACTGTGGCACTCGTGTTTCCTCATCGCCCAACAGGGTTGGATCGATGTCGCCGATGTCAATCAGTTGGATGCGCGGCCCATCCTCCTTAGCTGTGTCCGCTTCCGCTTTCATCTCAGCCGGGTCGCTGAAGTGCGCCTGCAACCCGCTGAAGTAGTTAGCTCTCACGACTTTGATCGTGACCAAGTTGTAGCTTGTACTCCCGTCGTTTACGATCACTGTCTCCTCCGAGGTCAGATCGGAGCACAAACGGCTCGCGACCTAACATTGATTCCAGGAATGTAATTGCTTCCGGCGAGTCCGCGATGATCAAATACTCGATTCGCTTGTCGCCAGTCTCTTCACTACCCAGCAGCCAGCTACCCACCTGCACTGGCTTCTGCTTTCTGGCTTCCCATTTGGGCAGGAAGCCAAGTTTGCCGATCTCGGCGCGCAGTTCGTCAGGATGTTTGCCGCCCTTCTCAAAGGACGTGGCGAGCACTTGTCCCAACTCTCGCGGGATAGCGCTGCTGCCACGGTTCAATTTGTGCGCTTCGCGGACTGCATCAACTGCCATCCGTATCTTTGCAGCCACGCCGAAACCCGCGTCGTCATCGAGCAGCATGGGCTTGACGATCTTGTCGATGTTCTTGCTGAATAGCTTCAAGTGGGGGTGAACCTCCAACAAGTAGCCGCGCAGCCGGCTGTAGGCGTCGGGTGTCAGGTGGCGTTTCAGATCGCAATGCTCAAACCAGTTGTCCAGCAGGACGGCAAGGTCTTTGGCATCCGTATCTGCGTTAAATTCCGGTATCAGCATCAAGCCCCTGTCCAGCACCATGCCAGCCCACACCCCGATCCAGCCTTTGCTGTTGGTGATCAGATTTGCCAGTGTGAAGCCGGTCAACTGCATGAAGTCCGCTTCGATGCGCACGTTGTACGACTTGTCATCCTCCTGCGCTTTGCGAGCCGGGGTTTTCCACTCGTACACTGTGCCAGCAATGTGGGCCAGTTGCAGGATGAACTGCTGGAAGCTGTCGCTGTCCAGTTCCTGTGTGAAACGCAATGCTTCACGCGCTGCCGCGCCCAGCCGGATGTCATCCATCGCCTTTTGTTCAAACTCTGTCAGCGCCAGCGCAAAAGAGTTGTTGCTCATGGTTTACCTACGGTCGTTATGAATTCAATATTGGTCAGGATGGTCAACTGGTGCTGACGGAGGTCGTCCCAAACTGGATGCGTGGCCGGTATCCTCCATGCGAATGTCTTCTTGCCTTTTTCGTTGACGCGCTGGTATTGATCCAGCGCATAAGCCCCGAACCAACGCTCAACATTCAACTCCCTGCGGTATTTGTAATTCGTGGTTGTAGCGTTCAACGGAATGCTGTGCGTGTCGTACCTGGTCGTGGCGATGTATTCCATGTCCAGCCACACATCCACGTTCACCAGAAACAGCCGGTCGAACTCGTGCTTGATGTTGCCCTTTGTAATGGGGTTGATCCATGCTGCCATGTAATACGGAACGTATGCGCCGGGCTGCCGACACATTTGGCCGAGCCAATTACGCTGGGATGTGTGCAGGCCGGTTGTCTGTGGCAACAGGTCGCCAGGCTTCCAGTCCTTCGACTTGGACGCCGGGTATTTGGAGTTGCCAGTGTACAAGCTGCCTCTGTCTGCCTTGCATTCAATCGGCAATCCCCACGGCATTGCAAAGCCGTCCGGTTTGCCGGATGTGTACATGCCATTGCCGTAGTTGGCTTCGCTAAGCCAGTACGCGCCCGGAATGGTGTGATTTAACATCCATGCCAGCGGACTGCGGCAATGATCTGACTCTAAGTCCATCGTTTCCTCACCTTAAAGAGTTATCGTATGCCCCATGGATAAGAAAACTCAATCGTTTCAACTGAAGATGGCCTCGGATATGGGTTACGACGTAACCGATCCGCATGCGGTGGAGAGCTTGATCGCCTGCATCAGATATTGCGATCTGAGTTTCAGCGACCGGAAACTACGCGACACGGATATTGCCGAACAGCTTGGCATCAGCCTGCCAATACTGCATACTCTCAAGAGGTCTGACGCAATCGGGGTTGCTACTCAGATCGTGCTGGCTGAATTTCTGGAGAGCACGAGTCGCGCTGATATTCGTGGAACGTTGTTCCAGATTTATCACGATGGGCTACCCGATGTGCTACGTAATGTAGTCCGGATAGCCAGGGGCGAAGTGATGGGGGAGGACGAAGATGGGAAGAAGTTTCATGCACCGTTCAGGGATCAGGTGCAGGCCGCAACGTTGCTACTGAACAACCCACTAGGGAACGCCTTTCTGACCAATACTTTTATGGGAGAGACTCAATCTCTCGATGAATCCGCGCACCTCGAAATGCGCCAGCGTTTGTTGAATGGCAGAGTATTGGATCTTGATGATGTCATCGACGGATCCGTTATTAATGCCATAGTACCGTAACGATACGTTCGTTAACCTCTTCTGAGGCGATATTAACAAAGGGTATTTTGCTTGTCCACCCTTCGACTGGGGGATACCCTTATCCCCCAACTGGGGGATGCATTATGTCAGCTACTTATACAAACCGAGAAGTTGGCTCCTTGTGCAACCCAGCAGGTCACAGTATTTCTTAATCATCCTGGCGTCCAGCGTCAGGAACGTCCAGCGGCCATCTGGCACCACGGGAATCCACGGCTTGCAGGTGCTGCCACTCACCCTGCCAATCAGTGACAGCAAATATCCCATCTCTTGCAGATGGATGGTGTGTAGCCGTGGGTCGTAATTCATGGTTTGGGCAGAATGCCTACTGTGCCTTCCCGTAATGCCTTGACGCATCCCTCAAGCACCCCGCACTTGTCAGCCAGAAACTGGATGCGTTCTTTCGTGGCAAGCGGGTCGTCCTTGAGCGCCAGTATCATGTTGCATGTGGCAACACCCTGAGCTTTCAGCCAATCGATGGCGTGTCGTTTGGCGTTTGCCATTGACGCATCCATCCAGTAGCGCGGGTCTAGTTCATACTGTGCCATTAGAAGTCCTGCCCGTCGGACTCACTGCCATTACCGTTGGTGGCAGCAGGTTTGCTCCGGTAAGCATCGTCCTCAGCTTTGGTGTTGAGGAATTCCACATGTTCTGAAATCAGTTCAAATGATGCGCCAGGGGCGCCATCTCTGCGGGTGAAGATCTTTGGGCCGCCCGTTTTCGGGTCAACGCTCAGTCGTCCTTCAACGTACACCTTACTGCCGGTGTGCAGAAAGTTGTTGCACGGTTCGGCCTGCTTGTTGAATACGGTCACGCGATACCAGGTGGTTTCCGTCTGCTTGACGCCCTCCCGGTCGTTCCACACACGATCTGCTGCTGCGCTAAACGTAGTCACTGGATCGCCCGATGGCAAATAACGCATTACGGGTTCCTGTCCCAATTTGCCGATAAATTCAGTTCTGTTGTGCGACATGTAACCTCTCACTTAAAACGGCGAGCCAGTATTGGCCCGGCCAAATTCACTTTTCGATTTGGGTTTCGATCCCCGAAATTTCCTGCAGGGTTTCCCCTACATTTTTGATCTCAACCACCTTGGCGCTGGCTTTCGCCTTAATCGCCGCATAACGCCAGGTTGCCAACCGGCCATCTGGCACATTCTTGAAGTTGCTGACGTAAGCAGCCAGAGCCGTTATTACGGCATCGACCTCCTCCCTTGTTTCACAAGCAATCATGTCATTCTTAGACGGCTTGTGGTAAACCATCCAGCCACCAGTTTTGACAATAGAGGACATGAAGTTATTTGCCATTTTCTTCCATCCACTGATTGACCATGCTTTGGGCGTGCGTCTGGTGGCGGGACAGCCGTTCAGGGGATATGCAGGCCACACCTTCGCTGTTTAACTTGTTGCGCAACTCATAGGGCGCATCCTTCAACCAGAACCGGCAGAACACGGTTATCTCGCCATTCTCATAGTGCTTAACACTGGTCACAAAACCGGTCTCGCTGTTTTTGGGGCTTGTGGCATGCCAGGGGGTGTAGATGATTTGCTCACCTGGCTGGAGTGTGCATTCACGCTTTGTGATCGTCCACTGATCCAGAGTGCGTTCCACGTAGTAGCGGAAAATGCCATACAGGAATTCGCGATGCTTGCCATCCTCGAACACCGGCGTGCCGTGGTACATGACCTCTTCAATCGTGTTCATACCAACTCCCTGCCTTCTACGCGCAGACAGCGGGTTTCAGCCTGCTTGACCGCCTGAACCTTGAGTGTCGGGGTGGGAATCCACTCCCAGTAGCCCATCGGAATCGCTTCCAGCACTTCTTTCTCGACTGTGGCAGCTTTTTCCTGCGTGTACATGTAGTCCTGGAGTCTGCCGTATGACACTTTGCCACCTTTACCGGCATCAATACTCATGTACAGGTTGTGCAGGGTTTCTACCAGTCGATTGAACTCGCCTTCACTTATTGCCATTCTTACCGTCCTTTTTGCCCAGCTCGTAGCAGTACAGCAAAGCCTTCTGTGCCGCATTCAGATATTCGCCATTCGTGATCGTCAGGCTATTCCTCAGTACTACGAGCTGCGCCGCTATCATCGTGATCTGGTCAAGCCTTTGATCGGCCAGAGCTTGATCCGTTGTCATTTCAGAGTAATGCCTCCCGTGGCGCTTGCGCAAGTTTTTACATGGGTCAGTATTGGTAATGCGCAGCACAGTGATCGCTACAGACGCGGGTTTCGGATTCGTCAAGCCAGTATTCGGTGTATTCGATCAACTCGCCGCACACATCGCACTTGTCAGCAACTTCATAGATCAGTTGCGCCTGAGCGACAAGTTCGGCATCTTTTACCGTGTGTTCGCTGAGATCATCCACGGTTGGGCCATCAAGCTGGATGTACTGGCACTGCTTCCACAGCTTGCGCAGTTCAAATGCTGCCTTGAGCGCCTCTCGCACATCCCACCACCACTTACCTTCGATGGTGTACAGGGGCGACAGCGTGCCGGTGTTCATGCAATCCCGGTCATTGGTGATCTGGATAAAGTGGTCTTTGCTGTAGTAGTCGTTTGCCCGGCTTATTCGCCAGGGTTCTCGCTTGAGTGGCATTGTTCCTCCAGGTCGCGACCGTAGGATATTAAGGCCACGCAGAACGCCGCAAACAACTTGCGCACATCCTCAGCGGGATAACCGGATGCAAGGACGTAGGCTGCCACGGTCACAACGCGGCTGATCCGCTCGTGTTCCTCCAGGCTGGGGTACCTGGCTACATATTCGTTGACGAACTCCGTCAACTGCGACGTGTCAATGCCAGGCGGCTGTTTCTTTACGTCCTCCTCGGTGAGGTTCAGGCGTTGCAGGGCTTCGTCATACGCCCGCTGCCAAAGATCATCTTTGTTCATGGGCCTGCTCGACTGTGAATTTCTGGATCATTTCTTTTACCTTGTCCTTCTGCACGTATATCCTGTACAGGTTTGAGTTTGGCCCGGCCTTCAGGAATGCAACGTGAGCGACACCAATCATTTCGTTAAGGGTCACAAACTCAACCAGGGACAGTTTGCTCCAAAACTCTGCTCCTACTTCCATATTTGGCCTGGCCAATTCCGAAAAACAAAAACGGCCACCTTCGCAGATGGCCGCTAGACTGTGTTGCTGCGATTCATGCCGCGTCGATTTCCTCCGCTACCTTTGGCAAATAGTATGTCTCGATCACAGGCGGGATGAACGGCCCCCACGAATTCAAATACGTGCCGCTGTCTCTGCCGATTGGGAATAGCCTTACGCCGCATTGCTTGACCAGCACCTCAAGCAGGTTATCCTGACTTGCAAGGCCACGGTCGCTGCCATCTGGATCCTCGTCGCACCACACCGGCCACATGTCGGTGACGACGCCCATGTTTGTCCTGGTGATTACGTACAGTTCATCGATCATTAGATCGTCCCCATCACCTCTGTGCCATCAGCGCGGACGCACAGACTTACACTGACATCCCAACTGTGTCTGGCCTTGAATTGCTTCACGGCTTCATCCTTTGCCGCGCTCAGCGACCTGGCCCAGATGTCCAGCGTGCGGTTCTTATACCGCGCCAGATAGCCATTGTTGTCGCCATGCGCTGCTTTTTGTGCGGTCTTTTCTGCTTCAGTCATTTGTACATTTCCTTGGGTGGATACATCCTGAACACAAGCGTGGATGCATTCAGCCATTCGTGTGCGTCACTTCGCGTCATCGGTTCTGGCGCAGGCGTGATGAACGTGTCAGCCCAATGGGTGGTCACGTATTCACACAGCCATTTCCATGCTGCTGGTTCGTCCTCACAGATTTCCTGCGCCCAGCTGTCGGGATCGTAGAAATCAAAGATGTGGACGCCCACATAGGTCTTGGAGTCGAGAACTACGACTGCCATATTTACCTCCCGTAAGGTTCTCTGCCCTCAATGTGGTTGAGAATGTTCTGCATCATGACCAGCGGGTTGCCGGGTTCCATGATGACGCGAACCAGTTTAGGGTTGTCAAGCACAGGTGATGAACTCCAGAATGTAAAACCAAATACCACCAACTTGGCAATAGCCTTGTTTACGGTTTTGGAAGTTGCTGTGAACTCGATACCTCTCTGCGTAACCACCGTGTCACGATAAAGCACGGGTCTGCCGCTCGCGATGAGGATATCCTGAATCGCTCGTTTTGATGTCAGTTTCACGAGATTCTCGTCAGCATTCGGGTTGTTCATCCAACTAACCCCTGATCTTCAGTCGCCACGCTCAAAAGCTAGTCCTGTTCCCGTGTGCCTTCATCAGGCTTGAACGCGCAGATTTCCGTTACTTTGCTGTACTTGCCAATCGTCACGATATGGACAAGCCCATCAATACCCAGGTACCATTTGTTTTTTGCGGTGACTTTGGCGGTTTTGGCCGGGCCAATTCCGCCATCCCGTGGCTGACCGCCGTCTTTCCAACCGCCCCGTTTCGAGTAGGGACGCACCTGCAACCCCATGCCCGAAGGCTTAACCTGTGTTTCCAGTTCTGGCATCTTTATCTCCCTCGGCAGGTGGCACACCGATAATGGTTCGCTTCATTTATGAATCCTCATACTTAAGCAAGAACCGTGGGTTTATGGCTTTGACACTCAACCGCCCAAGGTCGATGTCGGCTTTTTCGTTCATGGCGCGAATCACGATGCCCTCACGCTCGATCTTGTTGTTGAGAACGGACTTACCCTCGGCTATGGCTACCCATTCATCGATGGTTTGAGCGCCAAAGTCACGGGAGAACAGGAATGGCACGAACTTGAGATGCAGGCCATCTTCGATCAAGTCCCTGGCATCGAGGTAGTCCAGATATTTGGCCAGGCCAATTTCATAGATGCCATAGAAGTAGACGGTAAATTCGGACAGGGCGTACTTGTTTCCCTGAACGCCTGGGCCGATCAACTCACCTTGCAACGCAACATCACGCCCAAGGCCGCGCAGCAACGTCTCTACGTTCAGTTTCCTGGCAACGATCCAGAAGGCATTACCCACGCTGTCTTTCAACTCAATGTTGCGGCTGCAAACGCCGAACTCGCCATCTTTGATGTAGTACGTGACGCTCGATCCATCGAGCTTCTCGGTCACATACATGTGTTCACCGGCGTGACGTTGCAGCACACGCGGGTAGGCTTGAATCCGCATCTCATCGGTCTTGGGGATGAATGATGGGAACGGCCCTTTCATCATGCCAGCCAAACACGCCGGGATTACAGGCTGCCACAGTTTGACACCCAACATGTCTGTAACGTCTTGCCCTTCGTGCCATGTGTACGAGGGTTCTTCACGGGTGTCACCGGGATAGCGCCAACCTTTCAGCACATCTATCGGGAATACGATGCCCTGCGAAATCTGGCCGCGAAGCTTCTTGGTGCGCAGCCGCTTGCCTTCGAGAAATGCGAAGTCTGGATTCTCGGCAGGGAAGATGGAATCAAGCTCACCGTAACAAACCAGATCGCCCTCGTGAACCTCACCTTTCTTGACCACCACTCGCCAGCCAAGAATTTGCGCAACTTCGATTGCATCAGCGCCTTCGATTGGGTCTACGCTCAGTACCCGCTGTATCGTTACTAACGTTCTCAAAATGGAATCTCCTTGCGGGCAATTGCCCAGTTGAACAGACGCCGCCACGGACGATGAAAATTGGCCAGGCCAATTTCCCACATCACAATTCGTCCACAATGGATACACATCAATGTGTCATCGTCCAGTGCCACGTAATGGTGGCCGAACAATCGACACAGTTTGTTTATTACGATATAGATCAGATCAGACGTAACTATCGACCAGTTCTTCGCTGTGAAATTCCGGTAGTTCGCCGAATATTGCCGCATATGCGGCCTCCTCCGCAATCTTCTTGCGCTTGCGCTCAATCGACTTGGTTTCCATCATTTCGTGCCAGCCAGGTGGATATTCGATAAGCGCCTCTCGTAGTTCGTAATAGATCTGCCACCAGTCATGGGTATCGCACTCCCAGATCAGGCTACCAGCCGGCGACGTAATCCAAACCCCAGATGCTCCGATTTCCAACCACTTGTCGCTGTTCATATTGCCGGTGTAAATCATCACACCGGGAAACAGGTGCATGGCGGCATCGGCAGCGGGTTTGAACTGTGGATCAACAAACCCTTGAATCCATATCCCAGCCGGCGTTATCACGACTCTACGACCTCGTCGGCATCATCTTTCAACTCAAAACCACGCTCCCTTAGTTCCTCTTTCGTAAACATGGCGGCAGGAATCAGGTCCACCATCATATTGGGATACTTTCTGGCAGCCTCTTTGTATCGTGCTGCGTCAATCTCAGCGTACGTCATTGGTTTCATTTCTCACCTGCAACTCCATCACGAAGTTGTCCAGCACGGCCCACTTACTGACGGCCTCGTAGATACGGGGCATACTGCCAAACTCGTCGACGATGATCTTCACCTGGTTGAAGGCAGCATCAGCAAGTGCGCTTCTGATCATTCTGATCTTTTCTACGTCAGTCATCTGTCCTCACTCTAGCTTTTGGCTACGGGCTTTGTCCAGTTTTTACACTGGTCAATTTGTCTTTCAATTGTTGTCAAAACCCAGACCGCGTTCCTTCAGGCTGACCCATGTCATACTGCCGATTACCAGGTGATCAATCACCTCGCAGTCCAGCAGCTTGCCGGCCTTTACGAGGTTGGTGGTCAACTTCACGTCCTCAGCGGATGGGGATGCGTCACCGGAAGGGTGATTGTGAGCAACGATGAGCGACGGTGCACCGTGGCGAATGGCTGCCTTGAAAACTTCACCTACGCACACGCTACATGCTGTCTGGCTGCCTCTGTAGAGCATTGAATTGCTGATCACTCGGTTCCGAGCGTCCAGGAGCAAGATTCGCACTTCCTCCTGTTCAAGTGAACTCATTTCGACCATCAGGATCTTCGCAGCATCCGATGGTGTTCTGATTTGTGGTCGTTCGTCAGTCATTGGCGCGAGGGATCGCCGGCCCAGCTCCAGTGCTGCCTTGAGCCGGATCGCACATTTCTCGCCCAAACCATGCGCGATGTGCGTAAGTTCGATGACAGTCGCATGCGATATGGCTCCCAGCGTTATATACCGGCCCATAAGTTCGCGAGCGATGGATTCCGCTTTGGATCCGCCGATCAGAGCCTGCAAAAGTTCTGTGGTATTGCACACGGCGGGACCTTCTCGCAGGATGCGGCTGACAGGGCGCTCAAACGCGGGTAATTCAGCCAGGGGTTTATAGACGATCAAACTCCCTTTCATGTTTCTCCTATATGAAAACAGCCCCTCTGTAGGGGCTGTTCGATAGCAGGCCAGTGTTCTGTTAATCTGTTGTCCTGACGTAGTGATAGAAGTCATTTGCCACATAACCACGCGCCGTGGTGAAGTTGTCCACCAGTACCTTCAGTTCCTTGACCATCGCGAAGTACGCCTCGTCATCCTTGTCCAGGATGTAAGGGTAGAACGTCATCTCGTCCACATCATGCGCCACGGCGATGTCTTTGATCGCGTCTCTGACAGTGGCGATCTCCTCGATGTTCCAGTCGAACGGGCCGGGCGCTGAGATCATGTGATCCATCAGCTCGAAGATTTGGTTGTCCACCTCGCACTGGCGGTGGATCTGAGCGGCGGTTAAACCCTCGTTGTTCTCGATAAATTCCGGGCCGTGATCCTCAGTATTGCGGACCTTGCAGGGACGCCGAGTGCGCAGCATTCCAGAAGCATCGACCATGAATTGATCGGCCATCGCCGCAGCTGTCTGTCTGCCCGGCACCTGCATCTCTTTGCCGTAACCGGCTGGCCGAAAGCCGGTGAAAGCCTCGAACTGTTTCAGGCTGATGGGAGCGTTCACCGCTTTGAGCATCGGCTCTGTGTCAATATCTCGTTTCTTTGATTTCATTTGCGTACCTTTAGTGGAAATAGACCGGGATCAGCAATCGGCTGAGTTTCCGGGTCATAAGGGGTTCGACATCCTGCCAGTTCAGGCCACCATTGCCGCAGCCGAGTTTCGGGAATGCGACAGATGTGATCCCGTTGTTTGCGTACTCGTGGACAAACCGGTCAAGTCCCTGGCTGATCCAGGTGAGTTGCGACGGGGCGTGCCAGTGTTCCTTGGTGGGCAGGCAGATGATGACCTTGCCGCCACCGTTGTCGTCTTTCCAGCACCACAGATGCCCTACTTTGATGGCACTGCGCTGGCACAGCTTTGCGTACTGCCGAAACATATCGGGGTAGCGTTCTTTGAATGCAAGAGCCAGACCGGCACCCATCAGGCCGTCGCAGTTAACCGGGTTAACCAATGCCTGGGCTGGTGAGTTAAGCAGGCTAAGACTTGAATAAATGATTGACATGATTTTTGGCCAGGCCAATTTTCCTAGTAGGGCAGGTCGCCTACGATGCGCAGGGCAATATCTTTGTCCAGGACGCTCCAGAAATCGACCAATTGCCATTTGTCAATCTGATCGCCGATGAAGAAGGGGTCACTGCCAGCGAACACATCCCAGCGTTCAGTGTCAGAGACTTCCATCCCGACAAACCAGACATTCAGCTTGTCGAAACCATGTTGAATGGTGACTTCGTCGGTGATCAAGCCGGGGGCCACAATATTCGCCTTGCGACAAGCGTCGATGACCTTCGTGGATTGAAACTTCGCATTGTACTGAGACATTACGTTCTCCTTGATTGCACTATCGGCCCGCGCCATGTGCTTTGTAAAGTTTTTACAGGGGTGAAAAAACAGAAAGCCCGGCGTTTCCAGGCGCCGGGCTAACTTTCAACTGCGCAGTTACTATAGCAACGTGGCCGGTGAATTGCCGGTCATTGCCAGCTTGATCGCCGCTTCGTTCTTCTTCCAGAGTGTTTTGATGCCATCGGGCATTCCGCCATTGCTCTCATTGCCATCAAATGTAGGCCACGAAGTGTCATCGTGCCAGAACGAGTCCCATGCCCCAAACCACTGGAACATAGTGCTGTACTTGCCGTACGAAGATGGTTTGAGCGTGACCCGCCAGTAATGCTTGCCGATCCGCATTGGTGCTGAATCCCACACGATCTCGGCAGTATTTGGCCTGGCCAAAACAACCAGTAGCGTTGCCTCCAAAGGTGTTATCCTTCCCATGACCAATCCTCTGGCACAAACCACACTCCGAACCAGTAGCCGCCCTTCTGGTAGAGGCTGCGCATCCCAAGAAACGCGCACCATGCTATGACTATCGCGTGCAGGAAACTGGTAGTGAGCAAGCAAAAGTGATGCTCGACTCCACATGCCAGTTCTACCTGCCCAACTTCTGTTACTTCATCCCTCATTGTTGCTGTCCTTGATGCCGCGATCCAGATAGCCCTATTGATCTCGACATAGTGGCATACGGAGATTTTGGCCTGGCCAATTTTCTCGATGACAAGATCCATGTATGGCGGGTTTTGCAGGCACAGATGGGCTTTCAGGTCAAACCCGTGTTTGTGAGCGATTTTGGTTATCTCGCTCTGCATTGTTTTGCATATTTCCATAAACAATTTCCTTGTGGCGGCAAATGTCACATGCCGGCGTGCTACCTGTCCTTGATGAGATCGTCGTTGTGGTCAACGTGCACCCATCTGAACCAAGTCGTGTTGTAACTGCGCTCCAGTTTTTCCATCAACTGAGAAAATTCGTAATAGGTGACACGTCCCTCCTTGTCGTTCGAGAACAATTCGTAAAGCACCATGACCTTACCTTCTCTGCGAATACAAAACGATTTCTTGAGTCCAAGTCGCAAGCACACTTTGCGTTCTAACTTGTGCCACGTAATAGTGAGCCGGTGCCAGTCCGAAGCGCTGACCTTGATAAAGCGTAATTCGTTATATGCATCATCAAACTCTTTCACAGCGTGGTGAGCCTTTACCACAATGGGTATCGTGTTGAAAGCTGTTTCGAGTCGATGCAAGGAAACGGAAAACGAGCTTGAGCTATACCGCTTTAGGTGTCCTGGGAATCGACCCGAAAAACGAGGAAAGCCCACCGCGCGGGTGGCTTTTTATAGCTGTGTTACGAGGATGATGAAAGTGCAACAGGCACTGTCTACGATGCTGAAACCGCCCCAATAATATACGAAAGTCAGGCTAATGGTCTTGCCAGCAGTCGTGCTATGGAGCACACCGGCGTCACGCTGCCATCTTCTCGACGATGGCGAAAGCTTCGCACCATTGCATGGTCTGTGGATAGCCGGTGAACTGGCTGATCTTCTCAGCGTAGATGATGGCGATGGGGTGATGATCGCGCCACGCGTAATCTTTGTTGTTCAGGTTTGCTTCCTGATGGATCTACATGAACACGTCTTTGAATGAGATCACGACGCCGCTCATGTTGGAAGCGCCAGATACGTCTCTGGCATCCTTCCAGTCGTTTACCGTCAGCACTTTATGCTCGACGGTGTATTCGCTGATATTCATTTTTTACTTCCTTCATGCGGTTTTTTCTCTTAGCCATGACTGAACGTTATCCTGCTGCCATGTGAAATGACGGGTATTGGGCAATAAAAAACCCGACCTATGTGGGGTCGGGCAATCTGAGCGGTGTGCTGTTACGCAAAAGAAAATGACCACATACTTTTACTGGCCAAACTGTTTGATCGTGAAATTGGATCTGTAGACGGAGTTAAATGGCTGAACCAGTTGCTTTGCTGCCTGCAATCAATTCGACCTTGGATTGGTCAAATAACGTGGCAGCTAACAGTATTCAATCGCTTTCAGGAAGTCGTCGCAAAAACAATAATACGTGATAATACGTATGAACATATTAGGCCTCCGCTTGTTTTTTGGCAAACTAACAATTCCAGAGTGTCTACCGTGCTCAGGTGGCAACTCCTATTAGGTAGTAGTCTATTACGAGGGCGATTGACCACCAATGCTATTAGATCAATAAACCGGAGCTTTGGCTGAGTTCACTTTGACAAAAACCTCGCGATCGACAAGAAAAACACAATGACGAGGCAGATCATAGTGTCTGCCTCGTCATTTCACTGCAAAATAACACTGATGAAAGTCAAATATTCGCGATCATGCTAAAAGAAATTATCGCTTAACTACTTTTGTGTCATGCCGACTTAGTACAGCATTGATCTCGCTTAGGCTTGCGTTACCACATTCCCACCCTACTCGAATGACTCCCAATTGATTATTAAGTCCATTGACGATTGCCGCTATGCACTGTGCTGCATCATTTGCATCTGTGACAGCGCCATATACTGCCATTGAGTCATCCTTATTATTCAAAGCATTATCGAGTTGCTCTACAAATACTTCACTGTTGTCGCTATTGCCAGCATCACCGGTACATCCTAAGCCTTCTGTGTAAACAACGGGAATAATGTTATCTACTGTGGAGTCACGCAGGTTATCTATGTGGCATTGTCGCATACCAACTCCAACGACATAGAAAGTTAGCTCTACACTTCCTACCCACCAGTAATCTGTCGTATCACTCCAATATTGGGGGTATGAGGGGTTACCATTGTCCCAATAGGCGCCGTCTCCATTTTGGTTAGTTCCAGAAATGCTAAGAAATGTGAAAGTTCCATGTTTTACCGAAAAGCGAATCTGGTTCCCGTTTGTATCAGCACGAGTTATCACTGGCGAGGACGTGAATAAAATCAAGAGAACGGCCAGAGAAAATAAACGAAATGCCCCAAATGCTCTTGAGTAAGAGTTTTTGTTTACCACTGAATTCCGCATAAATTGCCTCCTTGTGCAGTGAACAATAAGATAGTAGCCCTATAAAGCAATATTGTCAACATAGCAACATATCTGTTTTGAGCCGCCGAAGCATCTTTTCAAAACTCAGCTTTAGCTGCAAACAATGCATTGGTTTCGTTTTGAGACACCCTTAAGTACTCTTTGCTTTCAAAGCTATTTAGCCTTGGTACATCAAAAAGGGTCACACTAAATTATTGTGCTTTATCGCCTTGCTACCAATTATCAATTTGGCTAAGGACTTGTGAAAAAATGTGGTCATTAACACTGTGCTACGCATAGATAGACGACATCACTTATGCGATAACGCTAGTCAAAGCAATGTGCTATCGTGACCGAGCCACACCTGTGCATGGATGTAGCCCTGATCGTAGGTGTCTGGCGTGCTATTTAATCCCTGAATCCATATC
>Ga0118677_10007170_pt1 | contig 18525 bp, 15 predicted proteins | sample AliMusrvi5mmetaG_FD_86154 | JGI IMG/M metagenome (GOLD analysis project Ga0118677, IMG submission 86154) | reverse complement strand
AAATCTGCTGAAAAAGTATGAAAAAATTAGTTGGTTTACTTTTCTGCATGGTCATCACCATCGTTTCATTTGCGCAATCTGCCGAAAAACTGATTACCGCTAAGGAAGTGGAAAGAATTGAAAAAGTATTATCAGCCGATGATATGGAAGGAAGACGGACCTTTACCCCTGCCATAGACAGAGCAGCTGCCTTTATTGCGGAAGAGTTTAAAAAAGCAGGATTACAAACCTGGAATAACAGTGGGAGTTATTTACAACCATTTTCAATGGCCAGGGCCAAGTTTATTAGTGCCAGCTGCAGTTTTAACGGAGTGGCTATCGATACCAAAAATGTAATCGTAGTAACCACACAACCGGATATAGCCATCACAGAAAAATCGGGCTTTGAAATCATCACCATGGCAAAGGGGGCTGACCTGCGCAGGGAGCCAAGAAAATTGGTTGCTGCTAACAAGAATTACCTGGTGTTGGTTGATACAAGTTTTGCAGGAGACCGATTCAATGCATTGATACAATTGAAATCAAGATTATTCAAATCAGATAAAAGTATTGTGTTTGTGCTATCCTCCGAAGTGCCCAAAACTTTTTCTATAGAAGCTAAGCATGAAATTACAGAGCAAAAACTTGCAAATGTATTGGGCATTCTTCCGGGTAAAAGTCTGAAGAACGAATATGTCATCTTCTCCGGGCATTATGATCACCTGGGTATCAACCCAAAACCAGGAGTCAATACTGATTCTATTTATAACGGTGCAAATGACGATGCTGCGGGTACCACCGCTGTGATGATGCTGGCACAGTATTTCAAAAAATTGAATAACAATGAGCGTACGCTGATATTTGTTGCTTTTACAGCAGAAGAGATTGGTGGATTTGGTTCGCAGTATTTTAGCAGGCAGTTTAATCCCGAAGAGGTGAAAGCCATGTTCAATATTGAAATGATTGGCACAGAAAGCAAATGGGGCACCAATTCAGCTTATATAACCGGCTATGAGAAAACAGATATGGGAAAAATTTTGCAGGGCAATCTTAGCGGAACAGGGTTTACATTTTATCCTGACCCTTATACAACCCAGAATCTTTTTTACCGGTCTGATAATGCAACATTAGCCCGACTGGGCGTTCCTGCACATACCATTTCCACTTCTAAAATGGATAGTGAACCCAATTATCATAAAGTAAGCGATGAAATTGGTACGCTTGACATGAATAATATGGCCATGATCATCAAAGCCATAGCCTTAAGTTCCAAAGGAATTATCAGTGGAAAAGAAACGCCATCAAGGGTTGATACAAGTAGTCTCCAATAAAATTAAATGGTAAAGGAATTTCCAAGTTGGGTTACAACCCATAACCAGTAACCTTCCGCTAAACATTCACCGCAACACTATGTATTGCGTTACTGATCTCTTTAATAAGATGCGGGTCTTTTTCAATTGCATTGCCAACCACAATCAGGTCGGCACCTGCCTTGCAGTTTCTGTATGCTTTTTCGGGTTCAGTAATCCCGCCCCCTATAATTAGGGGTATATCGATATGTTTGGCTACTTTTTCGATCATCTGTTCAGAAATGGCTTTTTTGGCACCACTGCCCGCATCCATATAAATCAGCTTCATTCCCAGCATCTCGCCCGCCATGGCGGTACACATGGCAATATCGTTTTTATCGGCAGGAATGGGCGTTGCATTCGAAATATAGGATACTGTAGTAGGGGCCCCGCCATCAACCACCATATAACCGGTAGGAATGATTTCTAACCCACTCTTTTTTACAAAAGGAGCACTGATTACATGTTGACCAATCAGTAATTCGGGGTTACGGCCAGATATCAGGGAAAGATATAATAGTGCATCTGCGTACTTACTAATCTGAGAAGGAGAGCCCGGAAATAATAATACCGGAATGGAACAGGAAGTTTTGATCTGGCGAATGCATTCATCAAGGTGACTGGAAATAACCAGGCTGCCACCTACAAAAAAATAATCAACCCCTGAATCAGATGCCAGTGTAACCAACTGGTCTATTTTTTCCGCATCTACTTTATCGGGGTCTATCAACACGGCAAAAGACTTTTGGCCTGCTTTCTGCTTCTCGATAAATGATTGATACAAGGCCTGCTTCATTGGTAATGGATAAGTGCTCCTGCAAAAATGCAAAAAAGTTTTCGTTAAAAGACGGAATCCGCCTTTGAATTCATAATCTGCTGAAAGATAAGGGTTTAATTTACTATGTGAACAGGCAGGAATATCTGCCCAGGCCAATTCATCCCTGTTTTACGAAAAATAACTGATTTTTCAATTTTTTTTGTCAAAAATTCTTTTCTACACCTGTTAACATTCCCGCAAAATCAATGGTGGTTTGAGGTCACAAACAATCCCCAATCCTTATCCACAGTTTGTTGATATTTCCAGCCTTGAATTTTGAGAATGGAAAGATATTTTCGTCAACCGCTTACCTATTTGTTAAACGGGCCCCATTAAAATAACTGCTTAAAAAGTACCCGCATTATGGCTACCCCTCGCTCAAATAAAGGCTTGCAATTCAGCCGTCGATTTACTAAGGAAGGTGTCAGTCCGTTTGACATGTTCGAATACGATTACCGTGATAGCGTAATCAAAAATCCGAACGGTGAGAAAGTGTTTGAGATGAATAATGTTGAGGTCCCGAAACAATGGAGTCAGATTGCAACAGATATTCTTGCACAGAAATATTTTCGCAAAGCAGGTGTACCTCAGGCAGATGGTTCACTTGGTCGTGAAACCAGTGTTAAGCAGGTTGCCCATCGTATGGCCAATTGCTGGCGTGTATGGGGTGAGCGATATAATTATTTTGCTACTGAAACAGATGCCAATATATTTTATGATGAATTAGTATACAGTATCATCAATCAGGCATGTGTACCTAACTCTCCTCAATGGTTTAACACCGGCTTACACGAAAGCTATGGTATTACCGGTAAGCCACAGGGACATTACTATGTTGATCCGAAAGACAGCAAACTAAAAAAATCAACCAATGCGTATGAGCGTCCTCAGCCGCATGCTTGTTTTGTTTTAAGCGTTAGTGATGATTTGGTGAATGAAGGCGGAATCATGGACTTATGGACTCGTGAAGCGAGAATTTTCAAATATGGTTCAGGGGTAGGTACCAATTTTTCTCAGATACGTGGTGGTGGAGAAAAATTAAGTGGTGGTGGAACTTCCAGCGGTTTAATGAGTTTCCTGAAAATAGGAGATCGTGCGGCAGGTGCTATCAAAAGTGGTGGCACTACTAGAAGGGCAGCTAAAATGGTTTGTCTGGATCTCGACCATCCTGAAGTAATGGAGTTTATTAACTGGAAAGTAGGCGAAGAGAAAAAAGTTGCGGCCCTGGTTGCTGCCGGGTATGATAATAGTTATGAAGGAGAAGCCTATGCAACGGTTTCCGGACAAAACTCCAATAACTCAGTACGTATTCCCAATTCCTTTTTTAAAGCATTGGAAGAAGATGGCGAATGGGAACTGAAAGCCAGAACTGATGGAAGGGTGATGAGCAGGATTCCCGCCAAAGAAGTATGGGAGAAAATTTCCTATGCTGCCTGGCGCTGTGCTGATCCAGGTACCCAATACGATACAACCATCAATGAATGGCATACCTGCCCCAAAGGAGGTCGTATCAATGCATCCAATCCATGTTCAGAATACATGTTCCTGGATAATACTGCCTGTAACCTGGCATCTATCAACCTGCGTAAATTTCATACAGAAGAAAACAATGTATTTGATGTAGAAGGCTTTGAATATACTACACGCTTGTGGACCACCGTGCTGGAGATATCAGTTTTGATGGCACAGTTTCCTTCTAAGGAAGTGGCCCAGTTATCTTATGATTACAGAACATTAGGTTTGGGTTTTGCTAACCTGGGTTCTATGCTGATGGTGAGCGGTATCCCTTATGACAGTGAAGAAGCCCGTGGTATTGCAGGCGCTATTTCTGCAATCATGACGGGTGTTGCGTATAAGACTTCCGCTGAAATGGCCGGTTTCTTAGGTGCATTTGATAAATACGAAGAGAACAAAGAAGATATGCTTCGTGTAATGCGTAACCACCGCGCAGCTGCATACGATGCAGAAGAAGCGTATGTTGGAATTGAAATCAAACCACAGGGTATCAAAGCTCAGTATTGTCCTGATTATATTTTAAAAGCCGCTACCCGCGCCTGGGATGAAGCTGTTCAGTTAGGAGAAAAGAATGGTTACCGCAATGCACAAACCACTGTAATCGCCCCAACAGGTACAATCGGCCTGGTAATGGATTGCGATACAACAGGGGTTGAGCCGGATTTTGCTTTGGTGAAATTTAAAAAATTAAGCGGCGGTGGGTATTTCAAAATCATTAACCAATCTGTTCCTCAGGCATTGCGTAACCTGGGATATAATGCAGTTGAAGCAGAAGCCATTGAAAAATATGCAGTAGGTGCTGCCAGTTTTGACAATGCTCCTTTTATCAATGTAAAAACACTGGCTGAAAAAGGATTTACTACCGCTGAGATTGAAAAATTAAATGGTGCTGCCAGATCTGCTTTTGAAATCGGATTTATTTTTAACCGGTTTACTTTGGGAGATGAGTGTATGGAGCGTTTAGGATTCAAAGAAGAAGAGTATAGCGACTGGAGCTTTAACCTGCTGGAAGCATTGGGCTTTACAGAAGAACAGATTGATGCGGCCAATGATTATGTATGCGGTACCATGACCATTGAAGGAGCTCCTTACCTCAAAGAAGAACACCTGCCCGTATTTGATTGTGCCAATAAATGCGGTAAAAAAGGGGAAAGATATATTCATGCTTACGGACATATCCGTATGATGGCAGCCTGTCAGCCTTTCTTAAGTGGTGCCATATCAAAAACCATTAACCTGCCGCATGAAGCAACGGTTGAAGAAATTGCTGATTGTTATTTATTAAGCTGGAAATTAGGATTGAAAGCAAATGCATTATACCGTGATGGTTCTAAACTAAGCCAACCTTTAAGTAATAAGTCAGATAAGAAAAAGAAAACAGACGAGTCATTGGCTGAAACTACTGAAACAGAAACCGCAGAAATCGTTTCCAATATAGTTGACCTGAGTAAGCTGACCGTGGATGAATTATTGGAGGAAGTGCAGAAAAGAATGCATGCTTCAACCGATACTCAGCTGAAACGTGCTTTATCAGGTATTGTTGAGAAAAAATCATTGCCGGCCAAACGCAGAGGATTTACACAGAAGGCCAAAATTGGCGGACAGGTAATTTTCCTTCGTACCGGTGAATATGGAGATGGTTCCCTGGGTGAAATTTTTATAGATCTGGCTAAAGAAGGTTCTACACTTCGCAGCTTCATGAACTGTTTTGCCATTGCCATTTCAGTAGGTCTGCAGTATGGTGTGCCGCTGGAAGAGTTTGTAGAGAAATTTGTGTTTACCAAATTTGAACCTTCAGGGATGGTAGATCATCCGAATATCAAAACCACTACTTCTTTGGTAGATTTTGTATTCCGTGCGCTGGCATTTGAATATTTGGGAAGAACGGATTTGGTGCATGTATTGGATAAACCCACTATTGGCAATACGGGGGAAGATGAGGGAGAAGCCAGTTTTTTGGGAAAGCCTGAGCTGAGCAGTATGCGTGTTACAGCGCCTTCTGCCAATACAATTCCGGCTCCCCATCCACAAAAATTACAGAGAGCAACTGCTACCAATAGAGTAGAATCAGGAATGGATGCTGTGAATGCAGCCGCTAAGAATATGCAAAGTGATGCGCCTGCCTGTAACACATGCGGACATATTACGATTCGAAGTGGTACCTGTTATAAATGTTTGAATTGTGGGAATAGTATGGGATGTAGTTAGATGATGTTTATTGCTTGTTGTATAGAAGAGAAGTCATTGTGGCTTCTCTTTTTATTTTGGTGATAGGAAAGATGCGTATTTATTTCAATAGTTAATTGCCACAGATGCACAGATTTACACGGGATAAGATTATTTTATGATCAACAGAAGTAAAAAATCTGCGGCTCATTTCTATAAAAATCTTACATTCATTCTCTCAACGATAATCCATTCAAATTTGCTCTATGGGAGATCTCCAGATCAAGAAACAGCCTAAAAAATACGATGCAGTAATTGTAGGTTCCGGCGCCGGTGGCGGTATGGCGGCCTATATTTTATCTCAGGCTGGATTAAAAGTGTGCCTGATTGAAGCAGGTCCTAATTATGATCCAGCTATTCATTCATCCCAGTTAAAAAATCCATGGGATTCACCACGACGTGGCGCCAGTACCAAGTATCGCCCTTTTGGCGATTTTGATGGTTGTTACTGGGGTTGGGAAATTGATGGAGAACCTTATACCATGGCAGAAGGAAGTGCCAAATGGGATTGGTGGCGTGCCCGTATGGTGGGGGGAAGAACCAATCACTGGGGGCGAATCTCTTTGCGATTTGGACCGAAAGATTTTAAACGTCGAAGCATTGATGGTTTAGGAGATGACTGGCCCATCGGTTATGATGATGTAAAACCTTATTACGATAAAATTGATAAGCTGATTGGGGTATTTGGATCCAATGAAGGATTGCCCAATGATCCGGATGGAATTTTTCTGCCGGCGCCCAAACCACGTCTGCATGAGTTGATGATCAAAAAATCAGCAACCGGAATAGGGATACCGGTTATTCCATCCAGACTGTCCATTCTTACCAAACCCATTAATAAAGAAAGGGGAGCCTGTTTCTTTTGTGCGCAGTGTGGCCGTAGTTGTAAAGTATACGGTGATTTCTCTTCTTCCTCTGTATTGGTTAAACCAGCTGTAGCAACAGGTAATATTGATCTGATCACCAATGCCATGGCAAGAGAAGTGATCACGAATGCAGATGGTTTGGCAACGGGTATATCTTATGTAGATAAGACAGATAATATGGAATACCAGGTAAGTGGCAGGGTAGTGATACTGGCTGCGAGTACCTGTGAAACGGCAAGGTTATTATTGAACTCAAAATCTACTCGTCATCCAAACGGTTTGGCCAACGACAGCAATGTAGTAGGTAAGTACCTGCACGATTCAACCGGAGCAGCTATTGGCGGGGTATTACCACAATTATTTGGCCGTAAGCGTTATAACGAAGATGGGGTAGGTGGTATGCACGTGTACACACCCTGGTGGCTGGATAATAAAAAACTTGATTTCCCAAGAGGCTATCATATAGAATATTGGGGTGGTATGGGCCAGCCTGCGTATGGTTTTGGATTTGGCATGGAGAACCAGAATGGGAAATACCAGGTGAACGGTAAAACAAAAGAAGCGGGTGGCTATGGTGCTTCATTAAAAGAAGATGTTCGTTTCTTTTATGGTGCCGGTGTAGGAATGGCAGGAAGGGGGGAAGCGGTTGCCAATGTCAATAACTATTGCGAAATAGATCCGAAAGTAGTAGATAAATATGGTATCCCTGTTTTGCGTTTTCATACCAATCATTCCGAATATGAAATCAAGCAGGCCAAACATATGAAAGAAACTTTCAAAGAGATTCTTCATAATATGGGTGCAGTGATTACCTGGGGAGGAGATGATAATGAGAAAAATAATTATGGATTGAATAACCCGGGTAATATAATTCATGAAGCAGGTACAGTAAGAATGGGTAGTGATCGTAAAACATCTGCGTTGAATAAATGGAGTCAGGCACATGATTGTAAAACTCTATTCTGTGTGGATGGAAGTCAGTTTGTTTCGCAGGCTGATAAGAATATTACCTGGACCATATTGGCACTGTCAATGAGAACTTCTGAGTATATTATTGACGAGATGAAAAAACAAAACCTTTGATTTTTGTAAACCGATTAATGTAAGATCATGGACAGAAGAAAATCGATTAAAACCTTATTTATTGGAACGGTTGGCGCAGGCGTGTTTGTAGAAGCCTGTAAGAGCAGTGATAAAAAAGCAGTGGCTTCTTCTGCAGATGTTAGTATTGATATCGACAGAATGCAGGAAGAAAAAGATTACCTGAAGAAACTGAATGCAGGTGAAAAATTCTTTACTGAGCATGAAATGGCTACCATTACTGTATTGGGAGATATTATTATGCCAAAAGATGAAGTAAGTGGCAGTGCTTCTGAAGCAAAAGTTCCTGAGTTTATTGAATTTATTGCGAAAGATATGCCTGATGATCACCAGACACCTTTGCGCGGTGGCTTACGCTGGCTGGATCTGCAGTGTTTGAAACAATTTGACAAAGCTTTTGTGAATTGTGATAGTAAGCAACAGATTGCTATGGTTGACCAGATTGCTTATCCCCACAAAGCAAAACCTGAGATGAAACAAGGCGTTGCATTTTTCAGTCATTTACGCGACCTGGTAACTACAGGTTTCTATACTTCAGAAATGGGGGTTAAAGATCTTGGGTATAAAGGAAACGTGCCTAATCAATGGAATGGTGTACCGGATGATGTATTGAAACAATATAGCTACGCATATTCAGAAAGAGAATTGAAAGAATGTGTAAGTTTTGACAAAGCTTAATAAACTGTGCCTTTGCTTGAATTAATTATATCCCACACAAAGGCACGGTTTGAAATAAGCTACACTAGTTAATGGTACTGCCGCTATCAATGCCGTCTTCCGGATTAATAAAATGCAGTTTTCCGGCAGCATCTTCTGCCATTAAAATCATACCATTGCTTTCAATACCCCGCATTTTTCTGGGGGCAAGATTTACGACTACTGTAATTTGCTTTCCAACGATCTCTTCTGGTGTAAAATGAAGTGCAATCCCTGAAACAATGGTTCTGGTTTCAAAACCCAAATCAACAGTGAGTTTCAGCAGTTTATCTGCTTTCTCCACTTTTTCGGCGGCAATAATCTTCCCCACACGTAAATCGATTTTTGCAAAATCATCAAATACGATGGTTGGTTTTACGGGTAAAGGAGTGTGGGTATTTTCTTCCATGTTTTTTTCTGTATTCGGTGTTGCAGATTCGCTATTCACCACCAATGTTTCACGTTTAATTGCTGCTGATTGTAATTTCTCTATTTGGTAACTGATCTCAGCATCTTCTATTTTTCTGAATAATAATTCTGGTGCACGTAAAGAGTACCCTACGCTAAGCAGTTTTGTTTTCCCGGCATTTTCCCAGTCCAGCATCTTATCAACTACTTTTAACAGATAGCAGATTTTCCTTGCCGTAAAAGGAAGGAATGGGTTGATCAATACTGCCAGATTCGCACATAATTGTAAACAGATATGCAAAGTATTATCAATAGACTGTTGTGCATCAATGAGCGGCTGTCCATCTTCGCCGGTTTGTTTGGCAAGTATCCAGGGTTCTTTTTTCTGCATATACTGGTTGCCAATACGTGCAAGGTTAATCACTTCAAAAAGTGCATCCCTGAATTTATATTGCTCAATCAGGGCTTCTACTTTTTCTTTGGTAACGGAAAATTCAGCCAGTGTTGATGTATCCAGCTCGGTCAATGCATTCGGATGCAAAGGGGGAACTTTGCCTTTGCATAATTTATGCATCAATACGAGTGCCCTGTTTACAAAATTGCCGAATATGTTTACCAGTTCACTATTGTTTGCATCCTGAAATCCCTTCCAGGTAAATTCACTGTCTTTGGTTTCAGGCGCTATCTGTGTTAAATAATAACGCAGTACATCCGCCATCTGACTACCACCATTTTCTTTGTTGATGAAATCATCAATATAATCCTGCATTTCCAGTTTCCAGTTGCGACTGGTACTCATCTTATCTCCTTCCAGATTCAAAAATTCATTGGCAGGTACATTATCCGGTAAGATATTACCATGGAGTTTCAACATTACCGGAAAAATGATGCAATGGAAAACGATATTATCCTTACCAATAAAATGAACAAGTTTGGTATCCTTATCTTCCCAATATGGGCGCCAGTCTTTCCCATTATCCAATGCCCATTGTTTGGTGGCACTGATATATCCGATCGGCGCATCAAACCATACATACAATACTTTTCCTTTTCCTCCTTCCACAGTTTCGGGTAAGGATACCCCCCAATCAAGATCACGGGTAACGGCCCTGGGCTGTAAGCCACCATCTATCCAGCTTTTGCATTGACCCACTACAGTACTGCGCCAATCATTTGCATGTTCTTTCAATATCCATTCCCGCAAAAAATCTTCATGTCTGTTTAAAGGAAGATACCAGTGCCTGGTTTGTTTTTTTACAGGGGCTTTACCGCTTAAGGTACTTACCGGGTTAATTAATTCGTCGGGACTAAGACTCTTCCCGCAATTTTCGCATTGATCGCCATAAGCGCCCGGGTAGCTACAATTTGGACAAGTGCCTTTAATATATCTATCTGCCAGAAAACTATTGGCTTCCTCATCAAAATATTGTTCGGTTTCTTTTATTTCCAGATCTCCATTATCATTCAATCGAGTGAAAAATTCCTGGGCCGTTGCATGGTGCAGGGGATCGCTGGTACGGTGATAAATATCAAATGCAATACCAAGATCCTGAAAATTTTGTGCCATGATCGGGTGGTACTTATCAATAATGTCGCGGGCGGTAGTTCCTTCTTTGGTGGCTTGAATAGGTATGGCCGTTCCATGTTCATCGCTTCCGCAAACAAATACCACATCTCGTTTTTGTGCTTTCAGGTAACGAACATAAATATCAGCCGGTAAATAGGCACCTGCCAGATGGCCAACATGTTTTAGTCCGTTAGCATACGGAAGAGCGGCAGTAATTAAATATCTTTTCGGGTTACTCATGGTGTACTTGTCTTTTGTTTACCCTTTTTTGCACTGAAACTGTTTTTCCGTATATAGGACACTTTTCTGGAAAGGGCTAAAACGCTGCAAAAGTAAGTAATCAATCGGAGCGGGCAATACCATAACTCGCCGGATATGAATCAACTTTAGGCGAATAGGGTTGGAATGGAAGGGCTGTTTCTTTATTTTTATGGATGCATCGTAAAAAATTCCTTTCTGCTTTGGCAACCGGGTCCGGCCTTTTATTTACAGACCTGGCAAGGGCCTCGAAACCGGTTTCTCATAAGCTGCGCCGTAGTAAACTACCGCCCTATCTTGCTCCAGGTGATACCATTGGTATTACTTGTCCCTCGGGTTTTATAACAGAAAAAGACATACAAGCTGCGGTAGAACAGATTCAGAACTGGGGATACAAAATAAAAGTAGGGGCTACTGTTGGGAAAAGAGATTTTAGTTTTGGCGGTACAGATGAGGAAAGAGCAAAGGATTTTCAGGATATGATTGATGACATCAGCGTAAAAGCCATTCTTTGTGCAAGGGGTGGCTACGGGGTGGTTCGGATTATTGACCAGATTGATTTTTCATCATTTAAAAAACACCCAAAATGGGTAATCGGTTTTAGTGATATCACTGTTTTTCATAACCACCTGCATTCGCAGTTTGGGGTAGCTACTATTCATTCCAAAATGTGTAATAGCTTTCCTGATGATTGGTCAAAAGCCGAACCTATTCAGATTGAAACTATTTTGTCTCTCAAAAAAGTATTGAGTGGAGAAATAATGGGATATGAATGCCTGCCGGATACCCGGAACCGGGAAGGGATGGCAGAAGGACAATTGGTAGGCGGAAATCTTACCATGATAGCAACACTTTCTGCCACTGCTTCTGATATTTCTACAGAGGGTAAAATTTTATTTTTGGAGGATGTAGGGGAACCCTTGTATAATATTGACAGACTGTTTTGTCACCTAAAACGTTCTGGCAAACTCAGTCACCTCAATGCATTGATCATTGGCGGGTTCACCAATATCAAACCCGATACGCCGGAAGAAACATTTGGACGAACAGTGCAGGATATTGTTTGGGAAAAAGTAAAAGAATACAATTACCCGGTTTGTTTTGGTTTTCCGGTAGGGCACCAGAGAAATAATTACGCGTTAAAATGCGGGGTAAAACATCGGTTGACCGTTCAAGCTGATAAAGTAATTTTACAGGAAAATGGATGATGCCTATTCCGGAATCAATTTTGGCATATCTTTTTTGATTTTCTTTGAATACATACTCCCATTGATTTACACCTAAGTAATATTGTCCATGATCAAAATACCCCCTTACCTGAAAAAAGGAGATACCATTGGGATCGTTTGTCCCTCTGGTTATATGCCTTATGAAAAAGCAACTGCCTGTATCAGTACATTAGAGCAATGGGGATATCGGGTTGTAACGGGTAAAACCCTGGGTAGCCAGTTCCATTATTTTTCCGGCACGGATGCTGAAAGACTAGCTGACCTTCAGGAAATGCTTGATAATAGGAATATACAGGCAATTTTATGTGGCAGGGGAGGTTATGGTATGAGCCGGATAATTGACCAGATAGATTTTAAACAGTTCAGTAAATACCCCAAATGGCTGATCGGATTTAGTGACATTACGGTACTACATGCCCATGTTTTCAGGAAACTGAAAATTGCTTCCCTGCATGCCCCGATGGCCGGAGCTTTTCAGGAAGATGGGGGGAAGAATGTATTTGTTCAATCTCTTCAAAATGCAATAAAAGGAACCTTGGCCAACTATTCCTGTACACCACATACACTTAACAGAAATGGAAAAGCAGAAGGAATTTTACTGGGTGGAAATCTTTCCTTGATCGCGCATCTGGCAGGTACAGTGTCTGCGTTGGAAACAAAAGGGAAGATCCTGTTTATAGAAGATGTGGGTGAATATATTTACAATATTGACAGGATGATGATTCAGTTGAAGCGAAATGGAATGCTTGCGAATTTGAAAGGCCTGATCATTGGCGGATTTAGCGAAATCAAAGATACGCTTACTCCCTTTGGAGCGGATGTATTCTCTGTGATACAATCACATATTGAAGCGTATTCATACCCGGTTTGTTTTGATTTCCCTGTGAGTCACGAGAAAAATAATTATGCATTAAAGATAGGTGTACCTCATCAATTAACGGTTGGCTCTAAACTGGTCAGACTGAAAGAAATACGTTGATTTTCAGAAACGGGTCGATTTTGCATCATCGGCTCAATCAATTATTTTTATAGTATCATAGATAAAATCTATTAGCATGACTTTTGTTCAGCTTCAATACATTATTGCGATTGATACCTATCGACATTTTGCTGATGCAGCAAAACACTGTTTTGTATCACAACCCACTTTGAGTATGCAGGTACAGAAAGCAGAGGATGAATTGGGTATCAAAATATTTGACAGGAGCAAACAGCCGGTAATACCCACTGAATTGGGTGCGGAATTGATTGAGCAGGCACGGAAAATTATAGCGGAAAAGGAGATTTTAGAAGAGATGGTAATTCATAAGAAAGGTATAATTGCCGGAGAGTTGAAAATCGGCATTATACCTACACTGGCTCCTTATCTTCTGCCCTTGTTTGTTCAAAATTTTACGGAAAAATATCCCCAGGTAAAACTGGTGGTTAATGAATTGACCACCGATAATATTGTAGCTAGATTACGTGATGGCAGGATTGATATGGGAATACTGGTAACCCCTTTGCAGGAAACGGGCATTAAAGAGTATCCATTATTTTATGAGGAATTGATGGCCTATGTGTCCAGAAAGAATGCAGCCTATAAAAAAACCTATATGCTGCCCCAGGATATTGACCCCAATAAATTATGGTTACTAGAAGAAGGACATTGTTTTCGAAGCCAGATTGAAAATCTTTGTGAACTGAAAAAAGCCAGTCGCGAAGCCAGTCATTTCGATTACGAAGCAGGAAGTATAGAAACCCTTCGCCGTATGGTAGATATGAATGATGGCATCACGATTTTACCGGAACTGGCTACGATGGGTATGACTGCCAAACAATTGTCTCTGATCCGCTATTTCAAAAGACCAGCGCCCATGCGGGAAGTAAGCATTGTAGTGCATCGCGATTTTGTAAAAAAGAAGTTGATTGATATACTTGCCGAAGAAATCTTATTGTCTGTTCCCGATAAAGTGAAGCAAAACAAGAGCAGGTATGTGGTGAGTATCAATAATAATTAGCTTCCCCTTCCATCAATTCCTAAGTAAGCTATCCAGTTTCTGGTGAAATAATGGAAACTCATTCAAGTTATTATGTGCGCCTCCTTCTATACGTATGAGTTCGTCTCCAGGCTTCAGCAGATTTTTTAATCTTTCTGCATGACTAAAAGGAATTGTCCAGTCCTGGTTGCCATGAATCAGACTAATAGGTGCCGTTACTTTTGGCAGGTATTCATAAACAGGTAATGAGTAATGAATGAGTAAGCTGAGTGGATATATCCCGCAAAATCGATTGATCAGTGAGGGGATACTATAATATGGTGTTTCAAGAATCAGTCTTTTACAGTCGCGTATAGCCGCCAGCTCTGCAGCAATTCCTGATCCAAGCGACTTGCCGTAAATAATAATTTGTGATGGGGCGTATTTTTTGCGGGCCAGTTTGTATACCTGTAATGCTTCCTCGTATAAAATTTTCTCCGACAATTCGCCACTGGATTTCCCGTAACCAGGGTAATCTGGCATCCAGACCTCATATTGATTGCGGGTAAAGTTTTCAGCGAATTGGGCGTAATGATGGATGTTTTCCCGGTTACCATGAAAGTATAAAACAATACCCTTTCTCAAAGAATCCGGTACAGTAAACTGTACGATATTAAAATTTGTTTTATCGTCAAACGCGATATTGGATTCTGTAAAAGGCTGTGAAAATTGCCATGAGTAATCTGCATCCAATTTAGTTGGTCTGAACAATATTTTTTCCTGCAGATAATACAAGGCAATTCCGCCTAATGAATAGAGAATAATAATAATTTTTACCCAACGGAAAATGCGTTTTTTATTTTTCACTTTGTGAAGATAATTTTTATACAGGATAGCAGCTAAGCCATTTTGATTCCGCTTGAGAAATTTTAGAGATCTCTAATCAGATTTAAGGATATCCCTGATAAAATTATGGTACTCGGGGAAAGAAGGAAGGTTATTATGACCGCCACCATGTATTCTGATCAGGGTAATCATTCTGGGATTCAGCATTTGTAATTTCTCACTATGCCTGATAGGGATTAGCCGGTCGCGGGTGCCATGCAGTATATAGGTATGACAGTTTACTTTTCGTATCCATTGATCTGTATGCAGGTGATACCGTAGTAGCCATTTGTGTGGCAGGAAAGGAGTAAATCTTTCCGCAACTTTAAGAAAACTAAAATACGGAGCATCCAGAATCAGGTATCTGGGAGAATTGTCGGCAGCAATTTTTGCGGCAAAACCGCTACCCAAACTCCTTCCATAAACGAGAATATGATTTTCTGTATGTTTTTTCATCAGGCTCTCATATACAAACTGCATATCATTGAGCATATCTTTCTCACTTCTTTTCCCTGTGCTTTTACCAAAACCACGATAATCTACCAATACAACATCATACTGGTATCTGTAAAAATCCTTCGCATGCTTAGCCCACCCTTTAATACTTCTGGAATTGCCATGAAAATAAAGGATCAGTCCTTTTGGATTGGGGCAATAAAAATGAAGCCCGTTAATCCGAATCCCTTCTGCTACATCAAAAAATAATTCTTCAAAAGGAACCGCATACTTATATTCAAAATCCTGGGGAAGTTTTTCGGGTTTAAAAATAAATCGCTCCTGCACAAAATAGACAAGTAGTGCCAGCGCAAGATAGCCGAGAACGATATAGATAATCAGTGATGACAAATCAATCTCTTTATTTGGGTAAGCTCAGTTTTAATGGTGGTGATGAAAAGGAAGGGGAGGTGCAATTACTAATTAACAATTAATAATTTATAATTAGGGCAACGAAATGAATATGGGTTCGTATAGGAATACGGTGCAGAAACTTTTTCGAAAGGGTATTTATGGCTTATTCGTAACGGATAGGTAAGAATTGATCATTTTAAGGGGGCTATAAATTAAGAGATGGGGGAACGAATTTGATAATTTTCAAGAAATCTTGTGGTTTTTGGCAGAAATCAGGGTTTTTAACTAAAAAAACGACTAAAATTTATCCTAATCTAAGCAGCGGGTAATCAATAATTTGTATCTCTGTGTTCAAACATCGAATCTGATCCTTTCGAAAAACCCAGGAATATGAGAAAAACAGTCATTGTAATACTTTGTTTTGCAGCAGTACTTATTTATGCTTGTCAGCATGAAGTCTTGACTATTTCCAAAGCCCCATCCAATCTGGTTTATTCTGCGGATAGTATTTCAGTTATCAGCGGAACAGCCGGTAGTTCAGTTGCGCCCAGTCTGGATAATAATGGCGGATCCGTAACGTATACCATCACCAATACCGCGAACCAGGGTATCAGTATTAATAGTAAAACAGGGGTGATTAGTTGGATTTCTACTGTAGCTATTGGAACTTATAACCTGATAATTACTGCGACGAATAGCAGTGGTATTGCCAATACCGGATATATCCTGGTTGTTACCACCCCACCTGTTGCTGCGCCTACGAATCTCGTATATAGTCCTTCCAGTTCTACAGTTGTTTCCGGAACAGCAGGTAGTTCAGCTACCCCAACCATTAATGCCGGAACCGGGGGTGCCCCTGCATACGGTCTCACAGGAACCATTCCTTCCGGAATTACCATCAGTGGTAGCACGGGTGTGATTAGTTGGGCTAAAACGGTAGCAGTGGGTAATTATTCACTTTCTGTAACGGCAACGAATGCATCGGGAAGTATATCTGCAACCTATTCATTAACAGTAACCAGCACTGCAACAGTAACAGTTCCTTCAAGTTTTACCTATTCGCCAGCTACTACAACCGTAACCCAGGGAACCGCAGGTTCCTCAGCCGCTCCTTCCATCAATAATGGATTGGGTACGATTGCATATAGCTTAACTGGAACCATACCTACAGGTGTAACAATAAACAGTGCATCAGGCGTAATCAGCTGGACAAATGCGGTTGCCAGCGGCACATATACCTTAACAATTTCAGCGGCAAATTCTGCGGGTAAAGTAACCACTACTTATTCATTGGTAGTAAATGCAGCATCTACTTCATCGGTTAGTTTTTCTACACAAATATTGCCGGTATTTAAAACCAGTTGCAGTGGTTGCCATTCTTATATGTCTAGTTACTCAGGGATATCCAGTCATACATCAGGATGTAATTCTATTCAGAATAAGATCGGCACAACGTATTGTTCCGGTTCTCGTATGCCTCAGGGAGGATCGCCATTGTCAGCTAGTTTTATTGCCCTGTTTAATACCTGGATTTCTCAGGGAATGTTGAATAACTAAAAAAAATGATTGAATTGTATTAAAAAGGATTGAAATGAAATTATTGCCCGGAATTATTTTTCTTGTTTTGTGTTTTTCAGGATGTTATTATGATAAAGCCAATCTGGTATATCCAGTTTCTACCGCCTGTGATACAACAAATACGACCTATAGTGTAACTGTTAGCAATATACTTAGTACAAATTGTTATTCCTGTCATAGTGGTTCCGCAAGTGCTGGAGGCGGCATCAAGTTAGACAGTTATACCAATCTGAAAATATATATAACAAATGGTCAGCTACTCAGTTCTATTAATCAAACCGGAGCAGTACCATCTATGCCTTTAAATAGCGGGAAGTTGTCTTCCTGTGATATCAATAAAATAACTGCCTGGATCAATGGCGGGAGTGTAAACAATTAAATTACTATTATGAAAAAGCTGGTTGTATTCTGTTTTGTAACCTCTATTTTTTTTTCGTTACAGGCACAAAAAATTTATGCCACAAAAACCGGACAGGTTAGTTTCAATGCAAGTAGTCCGATTGAAAAAATTGCTGGAGTTAATAATCAGGTTGACAGTAAGATGGTTGACAAATCCGGGCAAATCGTGTTCAGTATTCTGATTAAAAGTTTCAAGTTCGAGAATCAGTTGATGGAAGATCATTTCAATGAAAACTATTTGGAGAGTACAAAGTTTCCCAAAGCTGATTTCAAGGGGTTTATTACCAATATCAGCACGGTTGACTTTACAAAAGATGGAAAATATCCCATTACTGTAGAAGGTACACTCACCATACATGGGGTATCTCAAAAAGTAAGTACACAAGGAACTTTGGTGATGAGTAAAGGCAAACCGGCTATTTCGGGTGTATTCAAAATAAAAATAAAGGAGTATGGTGTTACCGGTTTGTATATCGGTGACAAAATTGCCAATGAAGCGGAAATCACCATTGATTGTAAATACGAGTAAACGCCCGATAAACCAGACTAATGAAGCATTATCATAGACTTTCTATCGTTTTTATTTTACTGGGAGCATCCCTGTTTGCAAAAACTATTTATGCGCAGGAAATAGATCTTTTCAAAATGCAGGAGGAACAGGATAAAAAAGACAAAAAAGAAAAGAGGGTTTTTTTCTTTTTTTTTGGTCTTGAGATGTCTTGTCTTTTGCTTTACTTGGTCTTGTAGTACTGAGACCAAGACTCCGTTGCCTCCTGAATGATCTGAAGGCGACTCTGCTCCTCATCCAGAGCCGTCATCTCGTCGTGCGTGCAGGAGGCGTACTC
>Ga0118677_10007169_pt1 | contig 18525 bp, 18 predicted proteins | sample AliMusrvi5mmetaG_FD_86154 | JGI IMG/M metagenome (GOLD analysis project Ga0118677, IMG submission 86154) | reverse complement strand
TTCTTCTGCGTCTCTTTTTCAACCTTGAGTTGCGTGATCAGCTCCGTGATCTTGGCAATGATTTTTTCGTCCTTTGCGTAGGGGCTCACCTTCGGCATGGTTGGGGCTGGTGGCTTCTTCGGAAGGGCTAATTTCTTGGCTGCTACCACTTTGGCTGCAGGAGCCTTTTTGGCGGGGGCCGTTGGGGTAGCAACCTTTTTGGCTGGGGCCTTTTTTGCTACCGCTTTTTTAGCAGGAGCTTTTTTGGTAGGGGCCTTCTTCGCTGGAGCTTTCTTTGCTACGGCTTTCTTTGCTACGGCTTTCTTTGCTACGGCTTTCTTTGCAGGGGCCTTTTTAGCAGGGGCCTTTTTTGCTACCGCTTTTTTAGCAGGGGCCTTCTTCGCTGGAGCTTTTTTTGCTACGGCTTTCTTGGCAGGGGCTTTTTTAGCAGGGGCCTTCTTCGCTGGAGCTTTCTTTGCTACGGCTTTCTTGGCAGGGGCCTTTTTGGCCGGTGCTGACTTTTTCTTTGACGCCGCTGGGGCCATTCGAATTTCCTCCTCTGGCGAGCTCCCGTAGTGAGAGCAACGCAAGTCCGGCAGGTTATCAGCGTTCCAGCCGATTCATGGTCATCTCGGCGCAGAACACTCGTCCTGTGCCTGACGGTTGCCTATTGATTTCCACCAAAAGTAGGGCGAGCAGGACTGCCAACTTCGCCGCCTTCAGGCCCGGCGATCGCTTCTGGACCAGGAGCGCCTTGGCGGAGAGCCATGATGGCGGCCCCCGGCTGCACGTTGTCTTCGATCCACTGGATCATTTCCGAAAGTGACGTACGAAGTCGAGTGCGTTCTGATTCGAGTTGTCGAGCCATGGACTCCACATCACCGGTCAACTTAGACTTCAGTCCTTCCAGACGAGAAAGATCGGCCTTATAACGACCTTCGGCCTCGGCTTGAAGCCGGCGAGCCTCTTCATTGGCGTTGGCAATCGTTTTTGCAGCCTCTGCCTCTGACTCTCGTTTCGTCTGGTCAACAAATCGTTGCGCCATCTCTAGTGTCCTCGTCAAGGCATCAACATCACCTGCGGTCTCCACCGCAGCAACAGCTGCGACAACGGGAGCAACCTCTTCAACCACTTCTGCATCGATCGGCGTGGGCTTCGCTGATTCGAGTTGTCCGATTCGCTCCGCTGCTTGGCGAAGGCGATCCGTCATCTGGCGTAACTGCTCTTGGAGAGCGTCGGCTTCAACTGCCACCTTCTCCAAGTAGTCATCGACTTCATCGACGTCGTACCCACGAAGTCCTAATCGGAATTCGACGGTTCGGAGAGTTTCTAGAGCTGATTTGGGAAGTCCTGCGTTATCCATGCCGCCACCCTACCAATCCAAAGGGCGCGTGGAAAATGGCTTACCGGAGCAGGATGGGAAGGATTAAAAGCTGCACCACTACGAAGAAGACCAAGATGGAGAGATCCAGGTACGCGCCTCCCACCCGTACGGGAGGCAAAATCTTCTGAATGGGTTTCAGCACCGGTTCGGTGATGGCATAGAGGAATCGATTGATCCGTTGGATTACCGGTGACGAAGTCGCCGAGAACCAGCTCAACAGGGCGCGAGCGATCATCAACAACAAATAGATCTCGAGGAGAAACCCCAGGGTATGACGGATCACTGATCAGTCGTCGCGGTTAAAACCACGTCGCTCAAGGCGAGCTCGCTCCTCTGGCGAGACCGTGACCTCTTCTGGGGTTAGTAGAAAGACTTGCTCAGCGACTCGCTCCATTGAGCAGCCGATGACGTAGGCGATGCCGCTGCAAAAGTCGATCATGCGACGCTGGAGATCTCGATCCGCACCTTGCAGGTTCACGATGACGGGGTTGGACTGGCGGATAATGTCGCCAATCTCTTTGGCATCGGCAAAGCGAAGTGGTGCGACAACGTGAACTCGGCCAGCGTCACCCATCGACTTCGACACCATGGTCGGTCGAGGAGCGCTCGGCGGAGCACTCGACATCCCCGGTCCCGCCACTGGCTCTCCATCACGGTTCATCGGACGAATTCTTGTCACGGGTGCCATACGTGGTGGCTCTGGGCGTGAGTTGTAGTAGTCGTCCTGCTCGCGCTCGTAATCTCGCTCGCGAGGATCGGGCCGACTAGCCCTTGCTGGTGCGGGTCGTGGAGGCAACGATCGATTGCGATCCGACAAGTCGTCGTAGTCGTCGTATTCATCGTCGACCAAACCCAAGTAGGCCATGATTTTTCGAACGCTTCCGGCCATGCCTGCCGCCTCGTCTCTCTCTAGTGAATCCTCGCACCCTCTCTGGGGCTGTTCTGCTCCACTCTAGGCCAAGCCCGCCAGGGTGGTCATTTTGAGGCGGATCGAGCCCCAAATAAGGCCCGACCGACCCGAACCATCGTTGACCCCTCTTCTACCGCTATTTCAAGGTCATCGGTCATTCCCATCGAGCACTCACGCAGCCCTAATTCAGTGGCAAGATCCTTCACCGCTCGGAAGGCTTTTCGTGCAGCGTCGGGCTCAATTGGAGCCACCGTCATCAGACCCTCTACGTGGAGCCCGAGCGCCCGAGCGCGATGTACCAGAGGCTCTACGTCATCAAGCGGTGCGCCGTTTCTCCCTGGCTTCCCTGTCAAGTCCACCTGAACCATCACTTTTGCGTCGGGCTTGCGAGCACCGATTGCTTCAGCTTCGCGTTCGCGCATCAGCGATTCAAAGACGTCGGTGACCGGTGCGAGCCGCCCAATTTTGTTTGTTTGGATCGCGCCTAGGTAGTGCCAGGCAACTGATTCATCTCGTAAAGCTTCTGCTTTTTCAATTAACTCGGCCGCGTAGTTTTCGCCCAAGGTGGTCAAGCCTGCTCGCAATGCCGCTCGGGCAGTGTCTGCGCCAAAGGTCTTCGTGACGGCAATAATTGTTACGGAGTCAGGGTCGGCGCCAGCTGCGGCAATACGCAGTCGGATGGCGTCGGCAGCTTCGCGAATGGCATCAACGTCTGTGGCGCGCGTGGCGCCGTCGTTACTCAGCGGAGGAACGACGGAACATCGAAGTCATCGTCGCCACCACCGAGGTTGATATCAGCGTCGGTGACATCAGCGAAGATGTCGATCGGCTCTGGCGAGTCAGACAGACCCAGCGACGACCCACCTGAGCTCGCTCGCCCTTCCCATCGCTCAAAACCCGCGGCGATGACCGTTACCCGGACTTCCTCACCAAGGGAGTCGTCGATGACGGCTCCAAAAATGATGTTGGCGTCAGGGTGTGCCACTGAGTGGACAATTTCTGCGGCTTCATTAACTTCAAAGAGTCCCAGTTGCGACCCTCCGGCAATATTTAACAAAATGCCACGGGCTCCTTCAATGGACGCTTCCAGCAGTGGACTCGTGATTGCAGCCCGAGCTGCGTTCACCGCTCGTCCTTCTCCGGTCGAGGAGCCGATGCCCATAATGGCCGTTCCTGCATTGGTCATGATCATTTTCACGTCGGCGAAGTCAGTGTTGATGAGTCCTGGAACGGTGATGAGATCAGTAATGCCACGCACCCCTTGGAGCAAGACTTCGTCGGCAATCTTGAACGCGTTCATCATGGAGGTTTGCTCGTTGGAGACCGTCAAGAGCCGGTCGTTGGGAATCACGATGAGGGTGTCAACCTTCTCTTTCAAAATTTGGATTCCCTTTTCCGCCTGCGTGGAGCGACGACGCCCTTCAAAGGCGAATGGCCGGGTCACAACGCCGATGGTCAGAGCGCCAAGTCCTTTGGCAATCTCGGCCACAACAGGAGCTGCCCCAGTCCCCGTTCCGCCACCTTTTCCTGCGGTGATGAAAACCATGTCGGCGCCCTTGAGGGCTTCTTCGATTTCTGCTCGGTGCTCTTCGGCCGCCAGTCGGCCAATTTCTGGGTCGGACCCAGCGCCAAGTCCACGAGTCAACTCCCGACCCAAATCAAGCTTCAAATCGGCATCGCTCATGAGTAAGGCCTGCGTGTCCGTGTTCGCTGCGATGAACTCAACATTGCGCAATCCGGCTTCAATCATCCGGTTGACAGCATTGACTCCGCCTCCGCCGACGCCGACCACCTTGATCAATGCGAGGTAGTTGCTCTGTGGTGAAATCGTCATGTCGTCCCTGGTCCTCTCGTAGGGTTCTTCAATCCTGCCTGAACATGCCTGCTCTGTGGTGGATTTGCTCTCTCGCCATCGTATCGCAGGACCCTCGACGAAAGAATGAGGTTCAGGGTCGGAGGATATTTCCCCTCGCCTGGCGCCGATGGCTCGATGGCCTTAGGGGCCCGTGATCGTTGAGGCCTGGGGAACGGAGACGTCGATCACATCACCCGGATGGAGCGTTGCCCCAGCGATGACACTGGCGATATCCCGATATTTCTCTTCCAAATGCGTCGCCGTTCCCATGTCAACCCTCACTGGTGTCGTGAGCTGCAGCGTCACCGACCCATCGTTATTGGCCACCACGGTGGCGACCTGGCCTTTAAATGCAGCGGGCAAGGTCGCTGCGACCTGCACGGCCCCGAGCGCCTTAGCCCCAAGCATGGCGCCAGGGACGATTTTCTCGCTGCCAGGGAGGGTCATCGAGACCAACCCGGCTGGTGGCGTCTTCTCGAGAGCAAGGACCCTTCCCTCCGCATCGATCACGGCGGTCGTCGTGCCCATCCCGACCGAGGCGACCGGCGTCCGCTCCACCACGATTATCGCAACACTTGATGGCCAATGCAGTTGCACCGTGCTCGAACGCACCCAAGGCAGTGCATTCACGCCCGCTTCAGCAGCGCCGACGTCGATCCCTATGAGCGCAGGGTGGTCCGAGAGGCCAGCCGCCGCGATTACTTGCGCTGAGTCCTCATGGACTGCACCGCTTACCGTCACCGTCTTGGCCGAAAACAGCGTGGTGTGCAACAGCATCCAACCCCCGACCACTATGGCGACGACACCGACGAGTCCGCCGATAATCCAGAGTCGCTTGCGAACGTTTGAGCGCTTCACTTGCTTCCGCCGCTGAGTGATCCTGGGGTCGGGTTTGACGGAAGATGTCTTCGACCGAGTCGTGGATTTCGTGGCCATTACTGCGCTGCCACCTGAGGCCCTGGGCCATCAAAGCCAACCATCTTGACCTCAGTGGCCAAGACTATGCCGGAGTGCTCAGCCACTGCCGATCGCACCGCCTCTATGAGGGCGGCGACATCGTTCCCAGAGCCACCGGGATCGGCTTGAATAAAGTTTGCATGCTTTTCTGAGACCTGGGCAGTCCCGATACGAAATCCCTTCAACCCGGCATCTTCAATCAATGCTCCGGCAGAGCCCTGTTCAGGGTTCGTAAACACACTGCCGCAGTTCGCCCCTCCCGGTTGGTTCTCACGGCGCCAGCGGACAATCTCTTGCAAGGTCTCTCGACCTTTCTGTGCGGACCCCACTTCGAGTTGTATCGACACCTCGAGAACAATCTGGTGTGGCGTGAGCGACGACGAGCGATACGAAAACGACAACGACTCTGCGTCCATCTCGCTGGTCTCGCCGGTCAACAGATCCATCACTCTTGCGCTGATGACGGACTTCGCCATCGATGATCCGTGTCCCCCTGCATTCATTTTGACGCCACCGCCGATGCTTCCAGGTACTCCAACAGCCCATTCAAATCCCGTGAGTCCCGCCTCGACGCTCCGTCGGGCAACAACGGGAAGATCGGCCGCACCGCCGGCACGAAGCACTGCTGATCCAGGATCAATTTCAAGGGTGGCGAAGTGCTCAGAGAGGTGCACGACGACCCCGTCAAATCCATCATCACTCACCAAGGTGTTTGAACCACGACCGAGAACGTAGACCGGGGTGGAATCGTCGAGTGCCGAAACCAATGCCTGAAGTGCTGCTTCGTCTGGAATTTCTAGGCTGGACCGGGCATTCCCGCCAACGCGAAGAGTGGTCCTGGCGCCAAACGGTGCGGAGTAGCTACTCATCGTCGTCGCTCGATCAGCAGGTCGGGCAATTCGGTGAGATCGCCGGCTCCCATGGTCAAGCAGAGATCTCCCTCCCGCAACAGCTCGTCAACCACATCGAGAACGTCTCGGTCGTAATCGACATAAGTCACTCGCTCGCTACCGAGCTGCGATCGCACCGCGTCTGCCACAAGTTTTCCTGACACTCCAGGAATCGGTTGTTCTCCTGAACCGTAGATCGGTGTGATCACCACGTGATCGGCCAGATCAAAAGAATGGTTGAACTCTTGGGCTACCGCTTGGGTGCGCGTGTAGCGATGTGGCTGAAAGACACAGATCACTCGTTCGTATCCTCCGGCTCGTGCAGCAGCAACGGTGGCTGCCACTTCACTGGGGAGATGTGCATAGTCATCGACAAAGGTGATGCCTGCGGCGCGACCCCTAAATTCAAAGCGTCGAGGAACGCCAGCGAAATGTCCAAGTCCTTTGGCGATCAACTCGTGACCAACGCCAAGAAGGGAGGCCATCACAGCAGCGACGGAGGCGTTCTGAACGTTGTGCAGCCCAGGAGCAGCCAGCGTGATTTCTGTGACCGTGCCATCGAGAAGGGTCAACGTAAAGGTCGAAGACGCGCGCGATAGAGCCACTTGGCCGATCACCACATCGGTTGTTGAGTCTTGCCCAACGGTAATTGCCGCACAGGTTTGGCCCACGCGTGCTGCACCGTCGTCGTCGGCCATCACCACAACAGGGCCAGCAGTGCGAGCACACAGATCAGCAAAAGCTTCTTCGAGGTGCGCAACCGTGCCGTAGTGGTCCAGATGATCTGCTTCTATATTGGTGATACCCGTCATCGCCGGTGTGAGAGCCGTAAAACTCCCGTAGCTTTCATCGGCCTCTAAAACAAGGGGTGAACCGGGAGAGAAGTTCGCATTCACGCCAAGCCCGGTTAACTCTGCGCCAATCACAAACGATGGCGTGACGCCAGCGTGCACAAGAATAAGCGAGAGCATTGATGACGTCGTGGTCTTGCCATGGGTGCCAGTGACCGCCAAGGTCTTTGTGGCTCGCGTGAGCGCGCCGAGTATTGCTGAGCGCAGCAGCACAAATCTTCCACTACTTCGAGCCGCCACCAGCTCACTGTTCGATTCTTGAACAGCGGGCGATGACGTCACCCAAGTAGCGCTGCCGATCTGTTCAGCGCGATGACCGACAAAGGTGGTGACACCGGCCGCTCTGAGCTGTTCGAAAATCCGGTTCTCGCGGACGTCAGAACCAGAAACCTGGTGTCCCATCTGGGCCAGCACGAGAGCAAGCGCACTCATTCCTGCCCCGCCAACACCAACTATATGAATCGAGGTTGGGGTCCTGAGGTCGAGAGTTTCCATGGCGTCAACCATTCTTCAACACCAACTCCGCCACGCGCTCTGCCGCATGGGGCCTGCCAAAGGCTCGCGCTGCTTGTTCAATGTGGCGTACCTCGTCAGGATCCATCAGGAGCTCCTGAAGCACATCGCCCAAACGCTCTGGCGACACGTCGGCATCGCTGATCATCCAACCAGCGCCCGCATTCACCACTGCCTGGGCATTCTTTGTCTGGTGATCGCCCGGCGCTCCGGGCAGTGGCACCATCACAGCACAAAAGCCGACGACCCCGAGCTCTGCAACGGTAAGCGCCCCTGCTCGACAAACAACGATATCGCTCGCTTGGTAGAGCGTGGCCATGTCGCTTTCAAAGGCTACAAGTCGATAATTCAATGCCAGCAGGTCACTCGGTGCTTGCTCGCTAATTTCGGAGAAATCGCGCTGGCCCGTCACGTGGAAGATCGTGACTGCCTTGTCGTTCCATTGGCGCGCCAACTCGACGACGGCGCTATTCACCGAACGCGCCCCGAGTGATCCGGTCACGATTGCAATAAATGGTCGATCAGGGTCGCAGCCCAGCATTTGGCGCGCATGATGACGCGCTGCGGGGCTTCGATCGAGGTCTTCGAATTCCTCGCGAACTGGGGCACCGGTCACCACCGCGCCGGGCAAGTCGGTCTCCGTTGAAATCACGGCCGATGCTGTCGCAAAGCGCGCCAGAAAGCGATGCGTCGATCCAGGAATTGCATCAATGTTGACTAAGACCAAGGGCCGTCTCCAAATCCCTGCCGCAATCCCAGCAGGCAGCGCTGCATAGCCCCCCACTGAAACGACAACCCGGGGCTTCCATGTTGCGAAAAACAGAGCCATCACCACAATTGAATACCCGAGCCCGATGGTCGCTCCAATATTTTGGATCAGCGCTCGCGGTCGAAAGGACCGAACAATGCCTCGACCAGGCAGCAAGGACAGGGGTGTCTCGGAGCCAGCAAGAAGGCGAGCCTCTTGTCCCCGGCGCGAACCAACAAAGCGAAGATCGCTCGGAGACTCCCCTGAGCCGACGAGCGCATCGGCCACTGCTTGCGCTACAAAAACGTGCCCGCCAGTGCCTCCCCCGGCAATGACGATCGGTCGGCTCACCGAACTCGCGTCGGACGCCCCGAACGATGCGCGCTCGACTTCGGGCGTCCGCCGGATTTTGTCGATGAGCGCGGGAGCAGTTTCGTTGGACGCTCACCGCCTTGCCGTGCGATGTTCACCATCATGCCAGCCGCCGCCATGGTAATTAAGAGCGACGAACCTCCAAACGAAATAAACGGCAAGGGAATTCCTGTGACAGGAAGAACGCCAAGCACTGCCCCAATGTTAATGATGGCTTCGCTGATGATCCATGCCGTCAAACCAACGCAAAGCAATGCACCAAATCGATCAGGGGCGCACTCCGCCGCCTTCAGGCATTTAAAAGCGAAAACACCAACCAACACAATGACCGTCAGTGCGCCAACGAGCCCTAATTCTTCGCCGATCACCGAGAAAATGAAATCGGTGTGGGCATTGGGAAGGAGACCCCATTTTTCGCGACTGTTTCCAAGACCCAACCCAAAGAGGTGTCCTGAGCCCAGCCCAATCAGTGATTGCACGACTTGGTAACCCGATCCGTCAGCCTTTGCTCCAGGATTCACGAAACTCAAGAGTCTGGCCCGTCGATATGGCATGGCAATGGCTAACAAGAACACTGCCGCTGTCACAATGACGATTCCGCGCGTAAGAATTTTTCCAGCGATTCCTGACGCGAATAACAGGGCAAGGGTAATGACCATCAGCACGATGGCTGTTCCCAAGTCAGGCTGCACTACGACTAGTCCAGCAGCGATAGCTGCCACAATTACTAGCGGAGCAATGACCATCTTGGTACTGTCGCCGCTGTCCTGTCGCTTAGCAATAATGTCGGCCCCAAACAGCGCCAGCGCCAGTTTCATGAGCTCCGACGGCTGAATTCGAATCTGTCCAAACCCAATCCAGCGACTTGACCCTCCCGAGGTAACACCCAAACCGGGGGCTAAGACGATGAGAAGCAAAATAAAGGTTCCAATCACGATGATGGGAGCAAATTTTCTCCAGCGGTGGTAGTCCACGCGGACAGTGATCAGCAAGACTCCCGCACCAATGACCATCCACATGACTTCCTTGAAAAAGATGGACCAGGGTGAACCATAGAGCGAGATAGAAATCACCGAAGAAGCAGACCCCACAATGACGACTCCAATAATGCAGAGCGCTGCGATCAAAATCAGCATCCAGGTGGAGTTTGAGAGATAGGGCATCAATCGGTCGCCCGACCGCTTTGAGGATCTGCCCGCTGATGCACGAGATGAAGTCGGTGCGCGCTTCGTCATTTCAGCCCCATCTGCATCCGACACATGCCATAAGCCTTGCCGATGGAGCGCCTCAAGTGGTGGAAGGGGGCCATCTAAATTGTCCCCGTCGTCGCTGCCAAGAATCCTGCGTAGTAGATCCCGAGGCCAATGACCGCTGAAATACCGGCCAGAATCCAAAATCGTACGATGACGGTTGTTTCTGGCCAACCCAATAATTCAAAATGATGATGAAGCGGTGCCATCTTGAAGACTCGACGATGAAAAACGCGAAATGAAAACACTTGGAGGATGACCGAGACGGTCTCAAGAACAAACAGGCCACCGATGATCAAGAGCAAGAGGTCGACATTGAGCAGCAAGCAGATCGCCGCTAGGCCAGCTCCAATCGACAGAGAACCGGTATCGCCCATATAAATCTTTGCCGGGGCGGCATTCCACCAGAGAAAACCAAGACACGCACCGGCAAGCGCCACCGAACACAGCCCGATATCCAGGGCCGAATTCAAATGATAAATCGCGAAATGTCGGAACGACCAGTACCCAATCAGTGCAAGAACTGCGAAACAGAATGTCGCTGAACCGGCGGCAAGTCCGTCAAGGCCGTCAGTGAGGTTGACGGCATTTGAAGTACCCGTCAGCATCAGTACCGCAAGAATGACCCACCCAATTGATCCGAGTTGAATACCGGGAACGGAAAAGCGAGTAAATGACAACGTGGTGTCGGTATGAACCCACGTGACAGCGAGAACACCGAAGGCGATCGCACTCCCGATTTGGAGAACGAACTTTGCTCGCTTATTGAGGCCCAAACTTCGCTGGTTTCGGATCTTGATGATGTCATCAAGGAACCCGATTATCCCGTAGGTAATCACTGTGAGGGTGATCAAAACCCCAGCACGTGAAAACTCAACGTGTGTCCCGAAGTGGCCAACAATAAAACCGAGTACCACGGCGCCCACAATGACGATTCCACCCATAGTGGGAGTTCCCGCCTTAGCCCAATGGGACGCTGGCCCATCATCGCGGACTGGCTGCCCGATCCGGCGCTTGAGGAGATACCGAACTAAAACAGGAGTCAACACTGCGGCGAGTAACAATGCCATGCCGCCTGCAACGATCAAACTCAGCACGTCAGCTCACCTATCCCATCACCTGGAGCGCTACATCTCGATCATTAAACGGCGTCGCTAAGTCACCAATGATCTGCGTCTCCTCGTGACCCTTTCCGGCAATCACTACAACGTCGCCTTCCTGCGCCCGAGTGATCGCCGTTTCAATAGCTTGGAACCGTTCCGGGAGAGAAAGCACTTCTGCAGAGCCTACGACGCCAGCAAGGATTTGTGCGGCAATATCGGTCGCTTTTTCATGACGCGGATTGTCAGTAGTGACGATCATGAGATCCGAGAGCTCCGATGCAATCGCACCCATAACCGGTCTCTTTGTCTGATCTCGGTCTCCCCCACAGCCAAAGACAATGACAACCTTTCCCGATTCTCCAGCAAGGTCCCGCGCCTCTCTCAAGACTTGGCTCAATGCTTCTGGGGTATGGGCGTAGTCCACAATCACCTGCGCACTCGCCGCCGTCTTGCCGACAACGTCCATTCTCCCTGGAACTCGGGGGGCTTTGGAAATGGCGACCGCCCCATCAGCAGCGGATACACCGAGCACCGTGACCGTTTCCAGCGCCAGGAGCGCGTTCATCACGTTGACCATACCCAGCAGGGGTACCGATACCGCTTGGTCTCGCCAAGTGAACGATGACCCATTGATATCCAAGACGATATTTTGCGCCGTCGAAAAATTCACTCGGCACGCATCGCTGCGGCGCAAGGCCAACTCTTCTCCCTCTTTGCTCCCCGTCCAGATGACGACGTGACGCGAAACTGACGGTTCAAAGAGCTGAGCCTTGGTCTCGAAATAATCTTCCATCGTCTCGTGATAGTCGAGGTGTTCTGGTGAGAGATTCGTGAATACCGCGACGTCAAAGACGACTCCAGCCACTCGCTCTTGGTCAAGTGCATGGCTTGAGACTTCGAGAGCGACGGCCCCCTTCTTCTTTACCGCAAGTGCGTGGCGGACTCGTTCGGCAAACACGGCATGTAACTCAGGGGCCGGTGGCGTTGTTCGAGCTCCCGTCAACGTGCCGATCACCGACGCGTCGAAGCCACTGTGTCCGAGGATTGTTTGGACAAGGTGCGCTACCGTTGTCTTGCCATTCGTGCCGGTGATTCCAACAAGTGCCAACGATTGAGCTGGGTCATCGTAGATTCGAGCACTCAAACGAGCACACACCCTACGCATGGTGCCCAGAGGGACTCTGATCTCAGTTATGTTCGAGTCACTTCCAAACACGTCGCGTTCGGTTACGACGCCAACCGCTCCAGCGGCAACTGCGGCCGACACAAAGTCATGGCCATCTTGGGACGTCCCAGGGACGCAACAGAACAGACTCCCTGGCCCGACTGCTCGAGTATCGAGCTGGACGTCGGTTACGTCAAGATCGAGAGAGCCGGAGAGTACCTGCGCTTCTGGAATTGAGGTAATTAATTGGGAAAGTCGCATCGTGACTCTCGCTGACAACCAACAGCGACGATTCGTCGGGCTCCACCCATTGAGTATCGCTGATGCATCATGTGGATTCGGCTGCTGAATTCGAGTTTGCAGCTGCAGTCTGGGCTCCGCTACCTCCTGGCGATGTTGGGATGCCATAGCGGTGCAGGGCGTAACTCATGATTTTTGCAAAGACCGGTGCAGAGGTGTCCCCGCCAAAGTAGTCAGGGTACGTCGGTCGCTGGAGCACCACAATGGCGGAAAGGACCGGGTGATCTGCTGGAGCAAAACCAATGAACGTCGCGTTGTATGCCCCGGCAACATATCCAGCAGTGGTGTTATTCGGGATTTGGGCCGTTCCAGTTTTCCCTGCGATCAGATACCCAGGGATCGCCGCTTTGGCGCCGGTGCCACTTGAGATGACTTCTTGGAGCATCGTATTCATTGTCGCCGCTGTCGCTGTTGACATCACTCGTCGAGATCCTGAGATTGCCGTCTGCGTGAGTTGCCCGTTCGCACTGACGGTGGCTCGGACTAACTGTGGGGCCACAAACACGCCGCCATTGGCGATGGCGTTATAGGCATCAAGCATTTGCATCGGTGTTGTGGAGTCAACCTGTCCAATTGGCAGCGAGGCAATATCCGTTGGCTCCCATCGCGCCGTATTCATCAACAGTCCTGATGACTCACCAGGGAAGTTCAATCCAGTTGGCTGTCCGAATCCCAAGCGCTGGACTTGGGCCAGCAGCTGATTTTCACCAAGTTTGTTGGCAATCAGATACGTCCCAATGTTGGATGATTGCGCCAAGATCTGCTCAGCGGTCATCGTCTGTGCGCCATGCTGTTCAGCATCGTGAAATACCGATCCGTCGATCGTTACTTGGCTCGGCACACCAAAGGGAGTAGTCGGTGCGATCAGTCCACCTTCAAGGGCGGCGGTGAAGGTCACCAACTTAAAAACACTCCCTGGCTCGTAGGTTTGGGTTACGGCAAGGTTGTTTTGCGCCTGAGCGATCCCGGGGATGCCGGAGGGAACCTGACTGGCCAAGGGAACCGTGACCGGACCATTGGGTTGACCAGTGGCAACGAGGTTGGCCATGGAGAGGATCTGCCCGGTTCGAGTATCCATCACAATCGCCGTGCCCGAGAGGGCATGAGTAGCGGTGATCTGCGCTCCAAGTGCTTGCTCGGTGACGTACTGCAGAGGTTGGTCAAGTGTCAGTTCCAAGCCGGTCCCAGGCACCGCCGCAGTCGTCTTGGTGGCTTTACTCTGCGGGAAACTCACCCCAAATGGCGTTTCGAGCAACGTTGTGGAACCGGTTGTTCCTGCCAGGAGCTTTTGATATTGGTATTCAAGGCCGGCTGCACCAAGACCTTGACCGTTTGTGAGCCCCATGACTGAAAGTCCGAGTGCTCCATTAGGAACAGAGCGCTGAGCCGTGTCGATCATTGTGATGCCAGGGAAATTGTCTTTTGCGATCGTGGCAGCATTCGATGATGCAAGGTGCGTCGCCAAAACTACATAGCCACTGTGCTTTTGAAGCTGAGGAATCAACGTTCCCACGGGAATGCCGAGGAGCGGGGACAAGGCTGCCGCTTCTTGAACCGGGTGCGTGATTTGGAAGTTGTCTGCAATAACTTCTTTCGTTGGAACTGACATTGCCAGGACGGCGCCATTGCGGTCATAGATTCCACCGCGAATTGCAGGAATTGAAATTGTTGAGCGGAGCTGTTGATTTGCTTGACCCTGATATTGGGCATGTCGGAAAATCTGGAGATCCACGAGTCGGGCAGTCATCAAAAGCAAGACAACTAACACCACAATTTTGATGATCTTGACTCGGGAGCCCAGCGAGACGAGTTTTTCTTCTTGGACCCGCTTAGGGGCTTGTCGTTGAGGTGCGCGTCGAGTTGGCGTCCGACGCTCCTTGCTGGCTTGACTCGGCGCCCGCCGGGTCGATACCGGTTGCCTCGGCGTTCTCGTTGTTGACCGAGTAGTGGATCGAGTAGTCGGTCGACTCTTGGGTGTCGCCGATCTCGACGTCGTTGTTCGGCTCGTTGATCGAGACGGGGCGCGCGTTGCTGTTCGTGTGGTGGCGGGCCGAGCTGGGCTCTTGGTCGGAGGAGTCATTACTTAGCCGCCGCAACCGGAGCAATTTTGAGGGTGGGTAGTGGCTGAGTAAGCGGAACCGAAGGGAGTTGGAGAATCTGCACAGGCTGGACGAGATGCAATGAACCTGCCTCCGAAGAAATTCGGGCTGGGGTCTCCAAGGCCGCGACCTTTAACACCGTGGCGCTGTGAATTGACTGCTCCTTGTTCAGTTGGGTGTTCAAGGCACCCAGCCGGATCTGTCCTTGCGCCAGCATGGTGTGCCCGACAACGATCACCAGCAAGCTCAAAACGAGGATGCCAATCGCAATCATTTCTGTTGTTCGTTTCGCTGAAAAGATCTTGGTGCGGCGAACAACCTGAAGTCGCGGGCGCCGCCGTTGGGGATTCGCCGTGCGCCGTGGGCTCGGAGCGCGTCGAGCAGTTGCTGTTGCGGTTGCAGCACTCACGATGCAACCTCGAACACTCGGAGGCGAGCGCTGCGTGCTCGTGGATTGCGCGCAATCTCTTGATCAGTTGCGACGACGGCGCGCTTCGTAACCACCGAGCCACGAGATACTGCCCCACACACGCAGGGCAAATGCTCTGGACACGTACATCCACCCGATGCCCAATCGCGAAACAAGTGTTTGACCACTGCGTCTTCGCCCGAGTGATAGGAAATCACCACAATGCGTCCAGCCGGGACAACGATACTGATTGCTGCATCTAGCAGCGATTTCAGTTCCGCATCTTCGCCGTTAACCGCAATTCGAAGCGCTTGGAACACTCGTGCCGCTACGTGACCGCGTCGTCGGCCTGCCTTAGGTACGGCTCTATCCACGACCGCAACCAGCTCTTGGGTCGTCTCAATTAACCCGGCATCTTTCAGTGCAACAGCAATACGTCGCGAAAATCGCCCTTCGCCATTGTGTCGCAGGACGGTAGTCAACTCGTTGAGTGAAACCTCTTGGAGATACAGCGAGGCAGTCAACGTCTGATCCTGGTTCATTCGCATATCGAGCGGTCCATCGTGAGAAAAAGAAAACCCTCGTCCGGCAACATCTAGTTGCGGGGAACTCACTCCAAGGTCAGCCAGAATGCCGACAACATTTGTTGAGGACAGGCCCTGACCAACACTCGGCCAAGTCCCAGTATCTCCCTGTGCTTGCGCGAGCAATTCAGCGGCCGAAGAGAACTCCCCACGAATAACGGTCGAGCGGTCGCCGAATCGACTGAGTTGCTGTGAGGCAGCAGCCAGGGCGAGGCGATCTCGATCTATGCCAAAGATTCCCAAATCTTCTCTCGCATCGAGAATAGCTATGGCATGTCCAGCGCCACCCAACGTGGCGTCGACAACTACGCCGGCTGGAACCGGCTGGAACATTTCCGTGACCTCGTCAACGAGGACCGGCTGGTGATTAAATTCCTGGGTCATCCGCAGCCCCTCGACTGACAACGTCATCGAAGAGTGGAGGCTCCCGGGACTGACGGGGAAGAGGGCGGAGTGTTGTTCTTCCACCGCGCCAGTCGAGAAGCTGCGCATGAACCGGGGGTTATGGCTGGTGCATCTGCGTGTTGTTGTTCCTTTCATTTGCGTCACTCGTCTTCAAGAAACCACTGCTCCATGGGCTGTACTCGCTCATCCCATCGCGAAGGGTTCCATAACTCGATGTGGTCAATGACTCCCAGGATCAAGACGTCAGTCTCAATCTGAGCGAATTCACGAAGGCGAGAGGGAACGGCCATCCGGCCTTGCTTGTCAATCTCAATGTCAAGGGAATCTGCGGCCCAGACGCGGGCTCGGTTTCGACCATCACGATCCGCTTTTGACTCGTCAAGCATCTCGGCCATCTGGCGCTCAAACTCTCCTGGCGTCCAGAGTGCAACGCACCCTTCCCGGTGGCTCGAGAGAAATCCACCTCGAGAGAAGGCGTCTCGGAAGCGGGCAGGGAGGATGATTCGTCCCTTGGCGTCAACGCTGTGTTCAAAGCGCCCGACAAATCCCGCCACAATTTCCTCCACTCGCACTACAAAGGGGTTTTGCTCCCCTTCTCTCCATTTCGCTCCACTCTACGCCCTTTTCTACCCTTTCGCCACTCAAATAGCTACTTTTTTGGATTTTTTTGGGCAATTCCCCGATTTCGGCATCCAAGCGGCAGAAATGGAAGAGTTCTGTTTCTCGGAGCGAGCGCGTTAGCGGGTATTTGGGACCTTCGCGGACGCAGCAGGATGGCCGGTCGAGGCCGCTGGAGAACTATGGGTAGCGCTGTGGAGGTAGTTAGGCCGCTGGCGCTTCAGCCGAGATGCCGAGGAATGGCTCCCAGCGAGGATCGATATCGCCAAGATGGCGCCACCTCCACAGTGGCCCTATGGGTGCTTTTGGCTGAAATGGAAGTTCCCATCCCAACTCGTGCAAAAACCGATTCCCTTTTTGCAGGTTGTGTCGCTTACAAGCGGCAACGACATTCGCCCAATCATGGAGTCCCCCGCGGCTCCTTGGAATGACATGATCGACCGTGTCGGCATGACCTTGGCAGTAGGCGCAGCGGTGGTTGTCTCGTAGCAACACCGCTTTGCGAGAAAGAGGCGGCTGCGACGCGCGAAACGGCACTTTGACATAGGTCGTTAAGCGAACAATTGATGGGATTGGAATCGATTGAGTAGGCGAACGAAATTGAGATCCGTCATCACGAGCTGCAATCACTTCGACTCGCTCACCAAATACCATGACCACTGCGCGACGTTGGGTAATCAGTTGAAGCGGCTCAAAGGTCGCATTCAATAGCAATACCCGTTCCATCGTCGTAATTTACCGTCGATGGTTCTTCATGGAGCGAAACCATCCGACGACTTCTACAAATTCTTGCGGCGATGGCAGAGTCGTACCATCACCTCCCTGAAAAGTCTCCATCCGGAACTTCCAATACTCTTTGTTAGGGACGGGCAGAAAAGGGGCCTTCCGCCACCATCCTCGCGGTGCCATAGCGAATGCGGCTCCGATAGCAGCAGGGATCAGGCGCGGTGATCTCATCAGCTTTGGAATCGTTCCCTTCTCCAGCAGCCGACTCATCGCCCAGCTTTCGCCAAACGTCCGAGTCCAAAACCGACGGCTGCTGCTCCAACGAGTGGTCCTGCGTCGCCGTGTCCTGCGGGAACAATTCTGGCGCCTTTCGTATACGAAAGTCCGGTACAACGGTTAAGTTCCTGCTGAGCGGCTTCAAAAAATGGGTATCCAAATCCAAGCGCGACTGACCCTGCGACAACGCAGAGATCGAGATCCAGCAAGGTAACGACGCTTGCGACGGCCCTCCCCACGAACATGCCAGCTAGGGCTTTCATGCCGTCATCCACATCTTTCGCTGGCATTCCTGCGATTTCTTGGATCGCTGTCCCCGAGGCCTGGGCTTCAAGGCAGCCGATGACGCCGCAGCGACACCGCCGACCGTTGGGATCGACCACGATGTGCCCGATGTGTCCAGCATTGCCAAACTGTCCATCAAGGAGGTGGTCATCCAAGACAATGCCACCGCCAATCCCGGTGGAGACAACCATCGCCAAAAATGACGACGCCTCTTTACCGGCTCCATTCCACCACTCTCCTAGAGCCAACGCCTTTGCATCGTTATCAATGGCGACGGGAATCTCGAGCGCTCCTGCAAGCCGTTGTTGGAGTGGAAAGGATCGCCATCCCTCAATATTGAGCGGCGATACCGTCACGCCACCTGCTTCCATCGGCCCACCGCATCCCACGCCGCAGACGGAAACACCAAGTCCTGATTCAGAGACGACCTTCTCGACGAGTCCCATGAGCGTCGAAAAGAGTTCCTCCTGGTCGGCACCCTGTGGGGTCGGGACTGAATCGCGATAGATCAGGTCACCGGAGGGACTCACCACTCCGCAAGCAATCTTGGTTCCTCCGATGTCAATCGCGAGACAGTCCTGTGCACTCACGATCCGAGAAACGATCCGCTAGACGTCTCGGCGGCGGAAACGGGAACGGACCCAGTCGCGAGCGTCATGCACTGCACTTTCAATCCCGCCCTGTGCCCCAGAATGCTCGTCTTCATTGAGCGATCTCGTAATGTCGTGCCAACTTGCTTTGCCCATTCTGCGGAGGTTCCGCTCGAAGACAATCGCCGAGCCAAACATGACGCCAACACCAATGAGTCCCAGAATCACTGAGAACGAGTAGAACGCAACCAGAAAG
>Ga0118677_10007167_pt1 | contig 18526 bp, 15 predicted proteins | sample AliMusrvi5mmetaG_FD_86154 | JGI IMG/M metagenome (GOLD analysis project Ga0118677, IMG submission 86154) | reverse complement strand
TGCTGATCTCACTCATGCGCATTTCCCCGGCCCTAACCTGGTCTTCCAGATCTGCGAGACGCTTGGTCGCGTTCGGCAGACCGAAAATCCCAGCCACCAGCTTCGCCTGGTGCCGCAACGATTTATCGATCTGGTCCTTTTCGGCATCGAGAGCGGATAGCCGCTGTTCGCGCCGGGCTCTGGCTTTCCGCTCGATCCGCTCGACCAGTTCCGCTTCGCTGCCGATGGAGGTGATGCGGTCCACCACAAAATCCTCAATCTCCTGCGCCGGAATCGATCGGGTTTCGCAGGACTTATAACCCTGTTTGGTGGCGTTCTGGCAAACGTAATAGCGATACCGTGTCGCGCCCTTCCGCGTGTAGGTGTGGATCATCGAACACCCGCAGGAGCCGCATTTGAGCAAGCCCTTTAATGGCCCGGTGAATTTTCCACGAAAGCGGGAAACGTCCTTGCGGGCGTTCTTTTCGAGCAGGGCCTGCGTCTTCGACCAGACGTCGGTGTCGATGATCGGTTCGTGTTCGCCGTCGTAAATTTTGCCCTGATAATCCACCTTGCCGAGGTAATGGACGTTCGTCAGCAGCAGGGTGAGGTTTGATTTCGTCCACGGCCCACCGCCGGAGGTTTTTCCCGACTTGTTCATCCATGACTTGCGCGGCACGCCACGCCGGTTTAATTCCTCGACGGTTGCGAGCACGGACCGGCGCTCGTGATACATGGTGAATATTTCTCGGACCATGCGGGACTCAGACTCATTCACTACGAGCCTCCGGGCCTCGCGGTCTAGGTCGTAGCCCAGGATCATTCCGCCCCCGGTCCATTTCCCACGCCGCCGTGCCGCGCCCATTTTATCGCGTGTGCGTTCCGAAATGATCTCTCGCTCGAACTGAGCGAACGAGAGCAAGATATTCAGTGTGAGCCGTCCCATCGAGTGGGTGGTGTTGAATTGCTGGGTGACGCTCACAAACGAGCAGCCGTGCCCGTCGAGCGTTTCCATGATCCGGGAAAAATCAAGGAGGCTGCGCGAGAGGCGGTCGACCTTGTAGACGACGATGGCGTCGATCTTCCCGGCCTCGACGTCCGCGAGGAGCCGCTGCAACGCCGGTCTGTCCATGTTACCGCCGGAAAATCCCCCGTCGTCATATTGGTCGGGTAGAACGACCCAGCCTTCATGCCGCTGGGAATTGATGAACGCCTCGGCCGCTTCGCGCTGGGCGTCCAACGTGTTGAACTCCATGTTCAAACCTTCCTCGGTCGATTTGCGCGTGTAGATCGCGCACCGGATCATTTTTTTCGCCGCCGCTCCCGACTCGCCACCCGGTTTCTTCGTTCTTGATTGGATACTCATGCTGCTCGCCTCCCATCTAGCCCGAAGAAATGGAGCCCGTTCCAATGAGTCCCGGTGACCTCCTTGGCGATGGCCGAGAGGCTGCGGTAAGCGCGGCCCTCAAACTCAAATCCCTTTTCCAGTACCGCAACGAGGAGCCGTCTGCCCTTGTATTCGCGTTCTATGACAGATCCCGCCGCCGGAATCCTTGGATCGCCTGGTGCGTGGATACGAGTCTGGATCGTGCGACCGTCCGGCGAAGGCGGGCCGAATGGGGCCGGGTTGCGAATTTTCAGGAGCGTTTCGTCGGCCAATTCGCTGGCACGGGCGAGTGCCCGTTGGCTGAGTCCTCCGTATGCGTTCGCCTGAATTTTCCAAGCGATCCGCTTCCGAAGGAAATCCTTGTTTCTGGAACGGCATGGCTCGTTCCAGACCTCAATCCACTTTTCTTGGAGCTGATTGACGGTCAGATCAGCGAGGCTCGCTACCTTTTTGGCGATGCTGGCATGGTCTTGTTCGTTCATGGGATGCGTTATTTTCTGGCGACATCAGGGTGCATGTGGCGAGATACATCAAGGGAACTCTCGGTTTCACAGAGAGATTTAAGTGCCACAGCACCAGCGGATTGCCCTTGCATTTCCGGGCATGACACCCCGGTTTTTAGGCGCAAAATTCCATCCGCCAGTATCTCGGCCAACTCGTCAATACGTTCTTCGGGTGTCATTTCGGATGGATGTAAAAAACCGATCATTCTTCCGAATACCGGAAGTTTTGTTAAAATGCCGGAGCATTACTTGTGGTGAGCAAATCGCAACACACTATATGTAGTGTTTTCTGGACTCATCAGGGCATCAAGATGCGACAATGTATTGATTTTCTGACGATTTTTAACAGCAACACGCCGATGCGACGAAGAAAATGTTAAAGAAGTACTTGCGCTCTCGGTTAACAGTCGCTAGTTTTCTTGCAAATCCCAACCTGTAAATGACCGACCAATCAATTCAGCTTTCTTCACTTATTGACATCCGCAGCAAAGCGGAGGCGGATTTGCGTCGTGCCGAGCGCGGTCTTGAACGCGCCAAAGACCAGGTCGAGGCGGCAAAATCAAAAGTTCGTACGCTTCAGGAGATCATCGATACCCTCACGAAATCTGAGCAACCGGCCAAGAGCCAGAAGGACCAGATTCGTGAGGTCATCAAGGAGCGCGGCGGACAAGGTGTCACGGCGCAACAGATACTTGCCCGCATGACGGAACTTGGCGTCCAGTTCACGGCGAAGAACCCTACCGCATCCATTCACGTTGCAGCGGATCGGCTGGTGGAAGAAGGCTGCGCGGAATCATCCCAGACAGCCGAGGGAAAAATTTACAAATGGAAGGGCGATGCGAAGTCCGAAGTGGAAGCGGACGATAACGGCGCTCAGGAATTCGACGAGGAGGAGGACGAAGAATCCAAAGACGAAAAATTTTGACAATAAAAAAGGGGATCAGAATACGACTCTGATCCCCCTTTTTGAAGCTTTCCACGGTTAATGGAGCTTCCGTGGGAACGTCTGGGACGCGCCGCACTAGCTAGCCATAATTTGGCACGGCATCGGCCCAGACGTCAACAAAAAGCTCTGCAATAATAAGGAGTCGCATCATGAAGCAGTTATACCTGCCGATTGAAGTCGATCCTCCGGCAGGCTACGTCTGGGTTTTTCGCCCTTGGGTGACAGATCCGAAAACTGGCCAGCGACGGTATCCGCGACACGCCCGGGTTTTCCGGTTGCTTGTCAAAGCTGCCGTGTAAAGAGGTCGCAAGCCGCATCGGGTCACCTGCCCGGTGCGGCCCACCTCTCGGAGAATCGGGTTTGGTCACAGGGTTTCCGTTGCGTGGTAGCCGCTCAGTCAGATCAAAACTCAAATATGGCTATTCACAAACCAACAAACTTCTGCAGCGTTTCGGTGCTGCAGAGCATCGAACGTGGGCGGCTGCGGCAGTTTTTGTCGCTCTACCCGAACGACATCGTACCGGATCGGGTTCCGATGCCGCCCGAAAACATTGAAGACGAATACGACTTCGCGCCGCTGGCGGGGGCGTTGATCAATCCCGGATTGAACACGCCGGTTGAATTGATCCACGCACTCTACCACCTTGATGAGATGAGCGAGGATCGTTTTTTCGACGACCTCTACGATCTGGCGGAAGCCGCTGGCATCACCGGCCAGCTCGGACCAGACCCAACGGTTGCTGACCTTGCGCTGGTCATCTGGCTCAACGACAGGGAGCGGCTGCTGCGCAAGCATGCAGAGATTTCCGTTTTGAAATCGCGCACGTTTGAGTATTTCCGCACTCGCATAAAGCCGGTTTCGGAATTTGCCATGCCTCCCGAGGTCAGAATCCAGAGGATGCGCTCCGCGCTGAGTTCCTATTTTGAGACCAAGAAACGCGGTGCCGACTGCGACGTCGGCTTGTTCGAACGCGACGGATACGTCTGGATTTCCATTGCGCACGGGCTCCCATCCCGCCGCGAACCCGCCCGGGTCAACGGATGCCGCTCCAGCGCATTCTTCCGTCCCGACCAATGTGACGTCATGATTTATGACAAGGCACGGGGCGAAATCGGCATCCATGCGTCATCGAAAAAGGAGAAGGATCTTTACAGGACCGAACTCGGGAGGTGCCTGTTCAATGATCCTGAGATTTTCCAGGCCATTCCCAAATACACGCTGAAGCCGTTGCAAAGGGACGGGGTAAGCTCGCTCGCCTGCGACGACGTCGGTGATGGATGTATGGAGTGGGTCAGGCTCAAAGAGGTTCACCTGTATCGAGGCGGTGATTACAACGAAATCGAGATCCGCAAGGCCGATGACGTGTTCGAGGCAATTGAAGCCGCCACGCCAGGTGTGGGATTGCCGCAGAACGTCCACATCATTAAGGCAAAATTCGCCATCAAGTTCATCGGATCAAAGCGGCCTCGTGTTATCACGGTTTCGGTACCGGGAACAACCGACTGCCGTCACGAATCTGATCGCCCATTGGTCGATGAGTGGCTGCGGTTGCGCGGATTCATCCTCGACGTTGCGAGCGAACACCGGGCGACCATGCCCACGGCGCAGGCAGCATGATCGGTGTCTTTACCAGTATTGCCGGTATTCCGGGGGCGCAAAACTCCAAGGCGGCTTGGAGACAGCGACTTGGGGGGCGGTTCGAGGACATCGAACCGCTTCTCAAACCCGCCGGAAAACTCGCCACCAACGTGCCCTGCGAACACACCCCCTCGCATGGGTGCTCGTTTCGAATCATCCACCATTCACCGACAGATATTGTCGGCGTTTGCGATAGGGGCCACTGTGAAACACACCCATTTTTGCGCGGCGAGATCATGGTGATGCGCATCGATGCTGCCGATGTTTGCCGAAAAATTTCCGAGGCGTTTGGTTTCCGGGCAAGCCTCGTGAAATCATCCATCCCAGAGTTTCAGTCGGTTGGCGACTACGAGCCGACCGTTGGGTATCGTTTCCCCATCTTTCTGGCTGCCGGGTTCCAGGATCGTCACCGGACCGAGGTTCAGCGAATCATTGCCGGGTGCCGTAAGCCACCGACAGCCATTTGGTTTTGCAGCGAAGGAGTGGATTCAGCGACCGCGTATGCCATCGAAGCGGAAGGAGGCATGAACCTCCTGTTGGACGACATCGTGACCGTAGCCAGAGGCGTGATCAATCCCGTTGGCGCGGCGGGAGATGTGTTCGGGGAATTGGACGACACGAACATCGAGGACGCCGGGGCCACCGCGACGCTGAAGAAATATCACCTTCCCGCCGGGTCAACATGGGAGGACATCACGATCAAATTTCAGGGCGAGGATAGCGTCACAATTAAATGCGGCAAAAAGCCAACACCTGTCGTTTACACGTTTTCGGATTTTGGCCTTTGCAGCAAACGTGCAACCACTCCGAAACGGGCATGGACTGTCCTTAAGGCTTTCGCAAATGGAGAAGGAGACCTCATCCCCCCAGATGCACGCGACTCCAAGAGCAAGGGGCACAAGCAGAAGGAGCTTCTGTCCAAAGCGCTCCGGGAGGTTTTTTCACTCGATGATGAACCGTTGCCTTGGAACGACGAAATTTACGGCTGGAGAGCGCGATTCAATATTTTCCCCGTCGGAGGAGTGAAATGACGTTTGTGCTCCCGCCGAAATTTCGACGTTCCGGCAAACTTTTTTCAACTTTTTTAAGCGCCTCTTCGGAGGCGTTTTTTGCTTTCTGCCAACGACTTAGATAAGCGGCGTAGTCTGTCCTAACCGCCCCTTTGCCGAAATTTCGGCAAGGGGGGCATGCCATATCAAGCATGCAAACAGACGGGCGGCGACTTCGCCGCGAAACTGATCGAAAACCGCGTCCGCTCCCTCTCCGGCTTGACCGGAAGGTGGCACCTCGACCCTGACGACCTCCGGCAGGAACTCTGGAGCGAACTGGCCCGTAAATGGCCATCGTTCAATCCCGCAAGGGGCTCAGAGCACGCCTTCATCCGGCACGTTGTCCTTTCGAAGATCGCAAAGCTCCTGGAGCACGCAGAAGCGCAATGCCGCGATTACCGGCTCAACGCGTGCAGCCTCGAGGAGCAGGCCATCGATGCCGATGGAGACGACGCGACCATCGGAAAGATCATCGATATTGAGGATCTGCTGCCGCTGGTGGGCCTCGGCTCATCCTCGCCGTGGCCAATCGACGATCTGCGCGTCGATCTCGAATCGGCAATGGAGGTGCTCGATCAGGCCGAGGCCGACCTCTGCAACGACCTGCTCGAACTCACCGTTCTCGAAATCTCCCAATTGCGTGGGATTCCGCGAGGCACCCTTTACGACACGCTCCGGCGCATTCGAGAAAAGCTGGGGCCGATCCTCGCCGACTACATCAGTTCCGGCGTCCGACAAAACGAAGACCGGTCCGGTAATCGGAGGGAAGCATGAGATTACTTCCCCACCAAGTCGAACACACTGCCCGGATCGAGGAATCGATCCGGCGCAACGGTGTGGCGAGTGACCAATCTGATCCCGGGTTGGGAAAAACGGCGGTTGCCAGCGCAGTTGCTGCCCGCTTGGGCGTGCCGGTTGTGCTGGTGGCCCCGAAACCTACGCTCCCGGCATGGAACCGCTTTTTTGAAGGGTTCGGTGTGACGGCGCTCGGCGTCGTGAATTACGAGGCTCTGAAAACCGGCAAAACCGGTCTCGGAAGGTTCGAGTTCGGGCGGTTCATGTGGACCGTCCCTGCCAACACGCTTGTCATCTTTGACGAGGTCGGGCGCTGCAAAGGGCGCAAGACCCAGAACGCCGAGATGCTCATCGCTGCAAAAAAGCAGCGACTCAAGATTCTGATGCTATCGGCAACGGCAGCGTCAAACCCACTTGAGATGCGAGCTTTTGGTTTCGCGCTGGGAATGCACGGCCTCCACAACTATTGGCCGTGGGCGATTGCCAACGGCTGTCAACAAGGCCGCTTCGGTTTCGAATACGCGGGTGGTGTCAGCGGGCTGGAAAGGCTGCACCGAATCATATTCCACGAACGGCGTCTCGGATCGCGGATGCGCATCGCCGACGTTCCTGATTTTCCGATGACTCAGGTGTGTGCGGAGGCGGTTGAAACCGGACACGCGGCGGAAATTCAGGCGATCTACGACGAGATGTCCCGTGATCTCGCCCGCGCAGATGCGATGGGCGATTCGGAGCGTCTTGTGGAAATCGCCGAGGATCTGCGGGCCAAGGCAGCCAGTCATTTGACGATCCACTTGCGTGCCCGACAGGAAATCGAGGCGCTCAAAGTTGACTCGATTTCAACTCTCGCTCGCGACGGGATGGATGAAGGGCTGGCGGTTGCGATCTTTGTCAATTTTGAGGACACGCTTCGCGCCATCGCGAGCCGCCTCAAAACCACTTCCGTTATTTCGGGTGGGCAGGACGACGCGGATCGCCAGCGGGTGATCGATGACTTCCAGGCCAACCGCAGTCGGGTTGTGGTCTGCAATATCCGGGCGGGTGGGATTGGAATTTCACTCCACGACCCCGCTGGCGCAGTTCCGCGCCTTTCGCTGATTTCTCCGACGTTCAGCGCAGCCGATCTCCGGCAAGCCCTCGGGCGCGTTCACCGCATCGGTGGTGCCCGCTCCATCCAGAAAATTCTTTTCGCCGCTGGGACCGTCGAGGAGCGGGCATGCGAGGCCGTGGCCTCAAAGCTCGCCCATATCGACGCGCTCAACGACGGCGATCTCAACCCCATCACCAAGGAAACATAACATGCCTGAAGAACACGCCAGATACAGTCCGAGCAGTTTCGCGTATCGCGAAATCTGCGCGGGATTCATTAACCGGGAAGAATCCGGGCCCGCAGCCGAGGAAGGAACCCGCATCCATAAAGCCGTCGAGACCGGAAAGCTCGACGAACTCACCGACGAACAACGCCAGTGCGCGGAAATGTGCCTGCGATTTGTCGCTGATGAGGAGGCCATCTTCCACTCGGAAAAGGTACTCACGGAGCACAAGGTATCGATCTGCGAAGGCCTGACGTTCGGCACCGCCGACCGCATCGCCATCGCTGGGAGTCGTGCTCTCTTATTCGATTACAAGTTCGGCCGCAACTCCGTGCCTGATGCCGAAGAAAATCCGCAACTTCAAGCGTATGCCACCGGCATTTTCGAGGAGTTCCCGGTAATCGATGAAGTGAAGGCAATCATTCTCATTCCCCGGCGCGACGAGGTTTCTTCGGCGATTTACCGCCGCAGCGATCTGCCCCGCCTGCGGATGCGGGTGCAGACGATCATCGCCCGGTGCGAGGTGCCGGAACCGGAGCTTCGCCCCACGGAACATTGCCTCTACTGCGCCGCCCAAGGCACTTGCAATGCACTGCATCGGCACGCTCTCACCATCGCCGCCGGATACGAGGACGAACTGAAGCTCCCGGACGAGTTCCATCCGTCCCGCATTACCGATCCCGCCACGATGAGCCGCGCCCTCACGGTCGCTCGGGTCATGGAGAAATGGTGTGAATCTGTAAAACATCATGCCCTTCAGATGCGGTTGAATGGCCAGGAGATTCCCGGCCACGAACTGCGCACCCGCGCTGGTACCCGCAAAATCACCGATCCGCTGGCCGCATGGCTGGCAGTCAAGGAACGGATGACATCGGATCAATTCGTCGCCTGCTGCGACGTCTCGCTTCCGAAATTGGAAACCACTTTTGCCGACACCGCGCCCCGTGGGGGCAAGGCGAAGGCCAAACAGGAGCTATGCGAGGCCCTGGCTGATCTCGGCGTCGTCGAGACCGGCAAAGAAACCCTCTACCTCGCCAAAACAAGAAAATAACAAAACTGATGAAGACATCGTTTACAAAACCGGCAGCCGCGACGCCGGAGACTGTCGCGGAACCCGAGGTGGTGACTCCTCAAAAAGACAACGCCGCCGTGGCCAGCCCTGATAAAGTCGACCACGACGACGTCGGAACCCTGGGATTTCCCCACAATCCTGTTGAGGGAGAAATCACGGGCGAGGACATTGTAATCCCGCGATTCCACCAGGTCCAGTCGGTCGGCCCTCTCTCGGAGAAGTTCGCCCCCGGCAGTCTGGTGTTCAATAAAGAGGTCGTGCTTTCCGATGGCACCGAGCCGGTCCACCTGACCGTGCTGAGGATCAGGAAACGCTATATCGAGAACGTCGAGTACGGCGGCGACACCATCGCCCGCGTGTTTGACACGCTCGACGAAGTGAAGCAGGCAGGCGGCTGGATTGACTGGCGTGACAACGAGCGCCCGCCCTTCTCCCCGCTGCTCCAAACGCTCGTCCTGCTTCGCTCGCCGTTCGAGGATCACCCGCTGTTCCCGTATCAGTTCGGTGATCATGCCTACGGGCTGGCGCTCTGGACACTTCGCTCCACCGCGTTCACGCGGGCGGGCAAGGCGGTCATCACCGCCTCGCAGTTCGCCCTGCGCGATGGACTTCACAAGGGCGGCTGGCAGCTGACGAGCAAGCGGGAAAAGATCGGCATGAACTTCGTCTACGTGCCGGTGCTCCGGCATGACGCGAAACATCCCGATGAATTCTCCCGGTTTGCCCTCGCACTGGTCAGCTAACCCACCACATCGCGGGGGCGTTCAACCCGCCTCCGCACTTAATTCAACACAACCAAACATCATCAAAGAACAACTATGTCATTCGTAATATCAATGCTCTCAGTCATCGGCATCTTTGCAATCTGTTTTGGAACCATGCATCTGGTCTTCCAGGTGGTTGAGTTCCATCTCGGACTGAAGTCCGACATCCGCGATTGCAAACGCGAAATCGAACGGCTGGAAATCCTGATCAAGGGACTCTGCAAATAGAAACCCAGTAAGTACAGAAACCAAAATACGCGGGGGGCGGGTCAATATGGACTCCGTCCCCCGCTTTTTTGATGCGTTCCGACAGATTACGTCCGTGATCGGTAATCGATTGGATGAACGCATCCATTGATCAGAGGCACAGGAAACTGCATGTCCTCCAAGAAGAAGTCCGAGCCGGAGCATTGAGTTTTGCCCGCTCCAACGCTGCCCGCATTGCGGCCAAGACAGCAGATTTGGTCAACGCAGTCCGTAAGACAAATTGGGGCGCTGCCGCACTGCTCTGCGCAGCCCTGTTTCATCTAATCCAATTGCAGATGGAGGTTGAACGCCTCGTCTCGCGCATGGCGAACAAGGGAGGACGGTAAGATGCCCGTCGCCATTGATTTCGAGTCATTCTACTCGAAGGACTGCAATATTTCCGCACTCGGGCCCTGGCATTACCTGAACGACCCAAAGTGCGACATTTACCTTGTCGCTGTTTACGGTGACGGAATCGAGTTCATCGGTCGGCCCGAAGAGTTCGACTGGCGACTGATCCACGGCAAATTCGTCGTGGCCCACAATCTCGCGTGGGACGGTCTCGTGTTCTCTCATCTTCAGAACAAAGGCGTCATCCCCGAGGGTATCGCTTTCTCCGGTTTCGGCTGCACGGCAAACCTCGCGGTCTACCTTGGCGCTCCACGGAACCTTGCAGGAGCGGCGAAGCAGTTGCTCAAAATGGACGTGAGCAAGGATCTGCGCACCTGGATGAAGGGGCGGACGTGGGCCGATGCTGTCAACGCAGGCAAAGCAGACGACCTGCGTGACTATTGCCTGCGCGACGCGAAAGCCTGTCATGCGATATGGGAGAATCACGCTCCTCTGTGGCCCGACCACGAGAGGAATCTTTCGGCCCATACCATGTGCATGGGCTGGCGGGGCATCGCCGTGGATTCGGTTCGAGTAGAAGACAGTATCCGGCACCTGGACCGAGTGATGTGGGAGGCGCAGACGAAGATCCCGTGGTCGGATTCCGACTCGGCGATCCTTTCGCCAAAGGCGCTCGGCGAAGCGTGCCGTGCCGCCGGGATAATGCCGCCTCCATCTCTTTCTGAAGATGATCCAGAGTGCGAGGAATGGGAGCGCCGTCACGGGAATCAATATCCGTGGGTGGGCGCGATGCGCGACTATCGCAAGGCCAACGCGCTCCGGGAAAAACTCAAGACCATGCGGGACCGGACGCGCCCGACGGACGGTTGCATGGGCTACGGGCTGAAATATTTTGGCGCGGCCACCGGGCGGTGGAGTGGCGATGCCGGTTTCAACATTCAGAATCTTCCGCGCGGCGAGAGTTACGGCGTGGACCTTCGGGCCTGCATCATCCCACGGCCCGGACGGGAATTTGTGGCATCCGACCTATGCCAGATCGAGCCACGGGTGCTTGCATGGCTTTGCGGTGACCAATCTCTCCTCGATCAGCTCGCAGCCGGGATGCCGCTCTATGAAGCCCATGCACGGAATACGATGGGATGGACCGGCGGCAGCCTGAAGAAGGAGAACCCCAGGCTCTATGCCCTCGCGAAGGCACGGGTGCTCGGCCTCGGCTACGGTTGCGGCCCGGAAAAATTCGTGACTGTCGCCAAGACCATGGGCGGCATCGACATCACGCTTGCTGAAGCAAGGGCAACGGTGGCCGAGTTCCGATCCTCCAATCGCAAGATCATCAGTCTCTGGAACCGCCTCGACGCGGATTTCAAACGCTCGGTCCGTGCCACCTACGAGGTGGGGCTTCCATCTGGTCGCAGCTTGGTTTACCGCGATGTGAGCTCGAACGGCGGGTGGACCGCGCAGACAGAACTCGGCGGCAAGCGGCAGCATTTTTACGGCGGAAAACTCTGCGAGAACCTGGTGCAAGCGGTGGCTCGCGACGTTTTTGCCGAGGCTCTGATCCGACTCGAGCGGGCCGGGTTCGATGTGGTCTTCCACGTTCACGATGAAGCCGTATGTGAAGTGCCTTCGTCTTCGGCTCGGGAGGCTGCGGCAGAGATCGAGAAAATCATGTCCACAACACCCGAATGGCTGCCCGGCTGCCCGCTCGCTGCCGAGGCGGTTGTCACGGCGAGATATTGCAAATGAGCCCCACACCACTTTCCTGTCTTCCGAATCTTTCATCATCCCGCATTCAGCCGGGCGAGCCGTGGGCCTACCGCAACGGGTCCATGCCGCCGGGCATGACGAAGGATCAGTTCAAGCAATGGTGCGCGAACCCACGCACGGAGAGCCTGTTCTTCTCCGGGTTCGAGGGTGCTAATGCCGCCCTGCGCGTTTCCGATTCCAACCCCGCTCAATTCATGAACGCGCTGGTGGTCGATTACGACGCGGTCGTCGCACCCGGCGAACGTGACGCATTCCTCTCCCGGACAAAGATCGACTATCCGCCGAACTACGTTGCATCCACATTCTCCGGGCATGCCCGGCTGGTTTGGCGATTCGAGCGGCCGATCCCGGTGTTCAGTCCGAAGGTCACCAAGGATTTCCTGGCCAGGGCGAAAAAGGAACTGCGGCTGACGAAACTGATGCCGGGGCTGGACGAGGAGGCACTGCTTCGGGTCAACCAGTATTACCACGCGGGCGAGAATTGGGATCTGGTAAGTGATGTACCTCTGCCAGCCGATCTGCTCCATTCATGGATCGCCTCGGTTTCTGACCGGGCTGACTGGGGCACCCACGGGGACGAGATTCCGCTTGGGCGCGTTGCCGAGGAGGTGGAGCGCCGGTTCCCCGGAAAATGGCCGGGCCCGTTCGATGAAGGAGCCCGAGGGCCGAGGTTCTGGGACGAGAGCGCCGACAATCCCACGGCTGCAATTATCCGTTCCAGCGGGATGCAATGCTTCACCGGTCCCAAGCCCTTCGTGACGTGGGGAGAGATTTTCGGGCGCAGGTTCGTCGAGGAGTTCCGTGCTGCCACCGTCGGCGCGGCACTCGAGGGGATCTGGTTCGATGGGCGTGATTACTGGCTGCAGGTGGATGGTATCTGGCGATTGTTCAAGAAGCCCGACATCGGCCTGCACCTGCGCGTCGTCCACGGAATTTCTGACGAGCGACGCCCGGGCGCGGTGGCATCGCCACTGGATGAGGTGCTCTCGCGCATCCATCAGACAAAAGCGGTCGACGGTGCCGCGCCTTTCATTTTCCGGCGTGACCACGTGATCTTCTTCGGCGGGAAGCGGTATCTCAACATCGCCCGGTCCCGGTTGCTCGTGCCAGCAGAAGGCCCACAGCCGTGGGGCCTGCGGTTTCCTTATCTCGCCGCGCTCCTGGACGGTTACTTCGACCCCCACGAACAGCTGGACTTTTTCCTGTCGTGGCTGGCTCACGCCTACCGAAACGCGCTGGCTGGGCGACCGAGGAATGGTCAAGCCGTTTTCCTTGCGGGCGATGTGAACCAGGGCAAGACGCTTATTTCAAACGTGCCGGTCGGCGATCTGTTCGGCGGGCACATGGATGCGTCTGATTACCTGCTCGGCGAATCGCGGTTCAACAAGGAGCTTTTTGAAGTTGGGCTCTGGACCGTGGACGACACGGTGCCGTCATCGGACCCGCGCAAGCAACAGCTTTACAGCGCGATGCTGAAGAAGATTCCGGCGAACTATTCATTCCAGTATCACCCGAAATTCCGCGACCAGCTTATGCTTCCTTGGGCGGGCCGGGTGATCGTCACCTGCAACGCCGATCCCGAATCCATCCGCATTCTGCCGGATGTGGAGATGAGTCTTCTGGACAAAATAATGCTCTTCAAGGTGGCCACAGCGGAGCGGGATTTCACGGACGCCGCAGACCGCATTCGCGCCGAGTTGCCGTTCTTTGCCGGATTCCTCAGGGATTACCAGATCCCCGAGCATTGCCAAGGCGACGCCCGGTTCGGCGTCAAATGTTATCACCACGCGGAGTTAATCGAAACGGCGCAGCAGTCGAGCAAGACCGCCGCGTTCGTCGAGCTCTTGGAAATGTTCAAGGGCTCCATCTTCTCCGACGCCAATCGGCAGGAGTGGACCGGCTCTGCCACGCTGCTCCTGTCGGAAATGATGGCCGACGAAATCACCAAGCACGTCGCCGCCAAATACACGCCTGACCAGATCGGTCGCCGTCTCGGCCAGCTCAAGGCCCAAGGCTACCCCATTAGCTACGAGCGCAGTTCGGACATCACCCGCACCCGCCTCTGGAGCATCACCCGCGATGGCCGCAATCCCGACAATGAACCCTTTTGACCACATTGACGTGTCCCGAAAAGCATCCGTCCAAACGACGTGTCCAGCGGCTAAGACTCTGGCCGCGAGTATGATGCAAACATTCTGGACGCGTGGACGCGTTTTCTCGTCGCTGAATCAATGTATGCGCGTAGCGCGTGTGTGCGCCTGCATGCGTGGTGCTTCCCTCCTGCGCACATGTATATGCACATTATTTAGTGTTCAAAGAGTCCACGTGTCCAAGACGCCCTATTTATCGGCCTCGGCGGGCTGGACACGTTTCGGACACTTGGACTCGTCATCAATTTTGGGAGGGTCCTATCATGCATGACGACTACGCCAAGCGCCAGGCCGAGCGCGACCAACGTTATCGGGATGCATGGAAAACCCCCGACGCGACGGCGTGGCTGGATTCGCTCCCTCCCGAAGAACGTCGCAAACTCGATTTAGATGGCCTCCTCGCGCCCATGCTCCCGAAGGACGGCACGGCCAACGGCTGTGGAATTGAGGAGGACACCGCCGATTCGCCGGGAGCACGGACAGATGCACCCCGCGTTTCCGCCAGCGATTCGCTGGACGCGATTATCGCCGACTACCCGCATCTTGAAGCCGCCATTGAGGAACGCGCTCGCAGGATGAATGGCGGCAGCAACGGTGGCGAAATGCTCCGCAAACTGGCCCTCTTGTTCATCGATCAGGGGCGGCGTGCGCTGAACGCCGACTGCCTCGCATTTGTTTCGGGCATTGCGGTTCGCATGGGCGAGAGTGGCACGAGCCTCGCCCGCAAGCACGGGATCAGCCGCCAGGCATTTCACAAGCGGTGCGGCGAACTGATGCAGCAGCTGGGTCTGCCGCCTTCCCGGGCAATGAAAAGCAAACAGGCCCGGAAATCATACCGGATTTCTAACCGGCGATGGACAGGTGCCCACTCCGTTAACGGAGCAGGCAAGGAGCATTGACACCCGCGCTGCTGGCATGAATCAAGCCACACTTTCAACAGCAGAATCGTCTGTCCAGATCCCAGGCGTTCGCGCCACGCGTATCGGGCTGGAGATCGACGAAAACCTCACCCAGGAAGCCGCCAACACCGTATTCGCCTGCCTCGAACATATCACCGGTTGTTCAAACTGGCTCTGGGGAGACGCACTCGCCTTCGCGGGCCGGAAGTGGGGAAACCAATATGTGGCGTCTCAATACGGCCGAGCATCTGAAGCCACAGGCCTTGCTCCCCAGACACTGAAGATCGCTTGCTACACAGCCGAACGCATTGAGATGAAGCGTCGCCGCCGGGAACTCAACGACCGTGACCGAGGCGCCACTCGCAGTCGTCACGCTGGTCGTCATTGCCGTCAAGCCTTTGGGACTTTGCGATCCCGCTGTCCACCCCACAGCCAGGATGGGAAGCGGCAAGGCACGCGTTGCTGAAGAGGGGACGGGACAGGCGAATCCAAGCAAGAGTGCACAGCTCACCGCCCCGACGACACTGGTCGTCCGAGGGGGAAAACGCACGCCCCCTAGCGTACGACGTTACGAACGCCTGTGAAGCTCACCGGGGACAAAAGTTCTTTCCGCTCTCGCACAACTACGGGATCTTCCAGAAAATCAGGAACCGGCTCCGGTTCAAGGTCAACGTGCTCATCACCAGGACGAGGTTCGGCAGGTGCAGAGAGGTACTCGCCGTCAGGGGTACGAGTCACAACATTGGCTCGCTTTCGTTTTCCAGCACCCTGAGAAGCCTGCAGTTCCTGACAAATTTTGTGGGTCAAGAAGAACGTAATGATTGGGACGACAACGACCAAAATTCGCATCGACCAAAGCACAGCCTCGAGCGTGATGTGGAAATAGTTCGCGATCACGTCAGTCGAACTTGCAATAAACATCATGGTGACCAGGGCAAAGACCGCAGCGCCCGCAGCAGTCCGCTTTGGACGGTTGCGAGGAAGATCCAGCAAGTTATGGATTTCGTTGTCTTTGGTATAGCGGCGCTCCAGGACCGGCCAGCCCTGCACAACCGCGAAGATAAGGCCCGGCACCACAACACCTGGAATAAAGATTTCAAGCGGCCAGGTGTACCCAAACCCTGTCCATTCCCATGCTGGCCAAATACGAAGAGCCCCATCGAGCCAACCCATGTACCAGTCGGGCTGCACGGCATAGGAGATCTTCGATGCGTCGTAAGGCCCGAACTGCCAAATCGGGTTGATCTGAGCAAATCCTGCCAGCAACGTAATGACGCCTCCAACCATGAAGAGGAATCCAGTCGCTTTGGCAGCGAAGACGGGGAACATCGCCGTACCAACGACGTTTGTTTCGGTACGTCCCTTCCCAGGAAATTGGGTGTGCTTCTGGTGCACCAGCAAGAAGAGGTGGGCCGTGACCATCCCCAGCATGATCAAAGGGATCAACAGCACGTGAATGATGAAAAAGCGAGGAATGATCTGAGGTCCCGGATAGTTACCCCCAAAGACGAAGAAGGCGATGTAACTCCCAATAACCGGGATCGACTCGATGATGGAGAATGCAATCCGAATACCGGTTCCAGACACCAAGTCGTCGGGGAGCGAGTATCCGAGGAATCCTTCGACGATGCCCAGAATCAAAAGCGTCGAGCCAAGGACGTAGTTCAGCTCACGTGGCTTACGGAAGGCGCCAGTAAAGAACACCCGCGCCATGTGTACAACCATGGCCGCCAAGAAAATGTCACACGCCCAGTGGTGCATCTGACGCATCAACAAGCCGCAGCGCACTGAGAACGTGAGGTCAATCGACGTCGCATATGCTTGCGACACTTTTTGCCCCACGAGCGGTAGATAACTGCCGTGGTAGACCACCACCGTGCTGGACGGTACATAGAAGAGCGTGAGGAAAATCCCTGTGCCGATGAGAATCACGAACGAGTAGAGGGCAACCTCACCCAGCATGAAGGACCAGTGGTCAGGAAAGATTTTGTCAAGAAGGCTTCGCCCACCCTTAGCGATACCGAGGCGATCATCGAGCTCATCAAGAGCCTTACCTACCGGCCCGAAGGAACTCTTTGCTTGTTGTTTCGTTTTTTCAGCCACTAGTCTCCCGATTCCAGAATCCAGGACCAACTGCTTGGTCGTATCCACCTTGCGCACGAAGAAGTCCATCGCTACCTACAAAGAGCGGGAGTTGCGGCAGCGGTCGCGGAGCAGGGCCGAAAATGGGCTCGGCGCCATTCGTTACGGTAAACATTGACTGGTGACAAGGACAAACCAAGAGCTCTAATTGTTGCTCGTAGAGACCAACTGGGCACCCGAGGTGCGTGCAAAGTTTGGAGTAGGCCACATAGCCATTGGGGCCCCATGACTCCCTGCCCTGCTGAGTGACGACTGCCTCAGTCCCCACGCGAATCAAAATCGTCTGGTCAACCGCTTGGCCGTTGTCTGTGTTCTCAAGGCCTTTGGGGTAGACCGTGACAACGCCTCCTACGGCGATGTCATTCACCCGGATTGGCCGGCCGGTCGAATCCACCAAAATCGTGCCCTGCTTCCAACTGGTCTGGTTCAGGGTGTTGCCGGGAAGAGGTCCGAAGGAGCGGAACACGGGAATGACGAGCACAACCGCAAAAGCCGACATTCCCGCTCCTGCGATCATTGCTAATAATTTCCGTCGGCCGAGAATCCCGCCACCACGCTGCACCACGGCAGCTTTAAAGCGCTCACGTTCATCATCGTTGCCACGCATGGTGTGACGCTCTTCGACAAACGGCCCTTGGGGCATGAGGTACTTACCCCATGCGGTGATACCAAATCCAAGAAACAACACCCCTGCTCCGAGGGTTCCACCCATGATCCAACTCTGGGCATTCATGCCATAGGCGACAGCGAACCCGATCAGCGACCCGATCCCTGCCAACATCACGAGACCGATCAAGGTTTCAGCGAGTTTCGGGTTCTGAGCCTTCGGCTGCATGTGCGGGTCGTCGGCTTTTGCCACCGAAAACGCTACCGGGGTGCGCTCTTCGCTACTCATGTGCGCTCTCCGATCCAGAAGGCTATGAGTAACAAGAACACAGCCGCAACTCCCAAGGTAATGAAACCCTCAGCGACTGGACCCAGGCCACCGAATCCAATGCCTCCGACGTTACGTGGGTGTTCGACGTAGTTCGAGACGTAGCCCACGATGTCATGCACTTGCTTGTCTGAGAGATTTCCCGTGAAGCGGGGCATATTGCCGGGCCCAGTCCGGATTGCTTCGGCGATCTGAGTGGGCTGCACCAAACGAAGGGTGGGGGCGTAGGTTCCTTTTGCCAACTCATCGCCACCACCGGTAATCGTGTGGCACGCCGCACAGTTCAAGGCGAAGAGACTAAAGCCATTCGAAACATTTGACGTCTTGGTATTGACGATGGGGATAAAGGGCGTCGCCGGCGCAAGTGAATTGACCCACGAGGTAATGGCAATCGCTTGGCCATGCGTGAGTTTCGCAATACGGGACGGCGCTTGAACCGAGGTCGGATCCGCAGCGGGCATCCGGCCGGTTTCGATCCAGAAGTCAATGGTTGCAGCTCCGAGACCCCGAAGGTTTGGGTAGTTGTCAGGCGAGCCGTTTGCAGCAACACCATTGGCTTCCACTCCGTGGCAACTCGCGCAGTTCTGCAT
>Ga0118677_10007166_pt1 | contig 18527 bp, 21 predicted proteins | sample AliMusrvi5mmetaG_FD_86154 | JGI IMG/M metagenome (GOLD analysis project Ga0118677, IMG submission 86154) | reverse complement strand
AACAAAAACAAATATTTTATAAATAAAAAACTGTGAAATGTAAAATGTAAAACAGTGAAATGTAAAATGTAAAACAGTGAAATGTAAAATGTAAAACAGTGAAATGTAAAATGTAAAACAGTGAAATGTAAAATGTAAAACAGTGAAATGTAAAATGTAAAACAGTGGAATGTAAGATGTAAAACAGTGGAATGTAAAATGTAAAACAGTGGAATGTAAGATGTAAAACAGTGGAATGTAAAATGTAAAACAGTGGAATGTAAAATGTAAAAGTTCAGAAAACTCACAAATCCCTTGTTGAATATTTTGAAATATCAATCCTCTTCGTGGTTATGGCTTTGTAATCAATGATCAGGTGCACCTGGTCGTACTTCGTCACAAGGAGGTTGATAATCGTTTTTTGTGTTTTCCAGATGGCATTCAGTTCTAAGTTTCCCTTTTCCAGTTCGTTGGCCCAGTTGGCAGAATCCTTGTTTTTGGCCTCAGCCGACCAGTTTTGCATATCTTTTTCAGGAGTATTGTATTTCAATTTCAGCAGCGCTTTAAACTTCAGGTATTCCTGTATGTAGAAATCATGGTCAATAAAAACCTTGTCGAGGACATACCTTGCCGATATCAGCTCCGATTTCTCATTGAAAGTGTAGATAAGTGAAAAAGGTGTTTCGTCAACAGTGTCTTGGTAAATCAGACGGTTTTCAGCAAATGTTCCCTGTCGTGGCAATTCAGAAGCCTGCACAAGCGTCCTGCTCATGCCCCAACTGACCTTGCGAAAATCGTAAGTCTGGGCAATGGCTATATTTATTGTCAAAAGAAACAGTGTCGAAAAAGCTATAAAAACTTTGCTTTGAAGAAAATTTGCACGTTTTGGAATACTGTTCATTGAAGATTTAATCATATCCGCGATCAAAGAATGATGATGATGAGCGTTCCGCTCCCGGTTTTCAGGCAGTAAGTTTACAATGCTTTTTTCATGCAATCCCTGGTTGATTATTAGATGTTGCATTTTCATTGTTAGTATTTTTAGAAGTTAAAAAACAATATACAAAATTACTGCGCTTGCAGCAGATGCTTATTAAAAAGGGATTAAATGAGGGTTAAAAAAGGAAGAAGGAGGGAAATTCCAAGATCCAAATTCCAAATTCCAAATTCCAAGATCCAAATTCCAAGATCCAAATTCCAAGATCCAAATTCCAAAATCCAACATCCAAAATCCAACATCCAACATCCAACATCTTTTTTATCATCAAAACAAACTTTGGAAAAGTGAAAGAAACTTTTCCAAAGTAGCCGATCCAACATCCAACATCTAACATCCAACATCCGACATCTCTTTTATCATCAAAACAAACTTTGGAAAAGTGAAGGAAACTTTTCCAAAGTAGCCCCATCTCTGCTCCATTCTATTTTCTATTTTATATCATCAATCTTCTATCATTTTCTTCCCAATTTCGTCCTGAACTTAGAAAACCTGTCCCATTTTGGCAAATAATTGTGGATTATTGTTTTTGGTACAACTATTCATTTTGCTGATTTACTGCGTTTGGCATGGTTGATTTCTCCTTTGGCACAACTCTTGGCTATTCATTGGCATTATAAACCATAAAAAAAAACAAAACAATGAAAAAATCAATTATCCTCTTAGCAGGAATGTTCGCAATGATGCTCAGCATCAACACAAACGCACAAACAGCAAGTTCAACAGCAACCGCTTCAGCCAGCGCTCGCATAGTAACTCCGCTGGAAATTACAAAAAATGTAGATCTCGCATTTGGTAACATCGCAGCCGGTCCTATTGCAGGAACCGTAACGATTGCTACTGACGGATCAAGAACTGGTATGGGTGGCGTAACCCTGATCTCTGCAGGTAACGTTAACAGCGCTGCTCAGTTTTCAATCACAGGTTATGCTTCTGCAACTTTTGCAATCACTCTTCCTGGTACCATTTACCTGTCAGACGGTAACTCACTGATGTCAGTTGACAGTTTTGTATCAAGTTTAGGAGCTACTTCTACCTTAGATCAGAATGGTCAGGCTAATCTGAACGTTGGTGCAACTGTAAATGTTGCCGCCGGACAATATGCAGGTTTGTACACCGGTTCTTTTGACGTAACTGTAGCTTACAATTAATAGTGTTGTTAAGCAAGAAAAAAGCCGCAAGTGATTGCGGACTTTTTTTTGTTATGAACGGTTCAATACTTTTCCCAAAGTTTTCTTCACTTTGGAAAAGTTTTTTTTAATTTTGCAAATTAAAGTGGAGACCAGAAACCACTTGAAAAAACGGGGGGGGCTGAAAAGCCTTATGATTAGTATAATATTAGAATTGATACAAAATGGGAAATCTATTATTTATTTTACTTAGTGTTTCTGATGAGACTAAGAATGACTTGGCATATTATGCAATTATCATGTGCCCTATTTTACTAATAGCAATATGTATATCTTTGGGACTATTAGAACATCATTTGAAGAAAATATCTAAACAACTTGAAGAAAATAATAAAAAGTAATTTTAGTCAAGTACATTAAAACAATAGTTCGGTAAAAATTTAAAGTAGTTAACAAAGGTATGTAAAAAACTTTTCAGAAGGGTTTGTAACAGTAAAAGAAAAAGCATCAAGCTTTGTTTTATGAGGAACAAGACACTTGATGCTCTCAATAAGAGCGAGGCACTTATCGGTGCAATAATAGGAAAAATGTCTGGATTGAACAAATCCAGAAAAAAATTTATGATAAAAATATTCATGCTTTATTTAGGACTCAGGGGCAGATATAATTTTCTAAACATGGCGCGTTACGGGGATTGTACGGAGCAAACATACAGGAATCAATTTGACAAGCCATTCGATTTTGTTGGATTTAACACTGCTATGATACAGACATACTGTTCGCGTCACTTGGTCAATGTATTTGATCCGAGCTACATTCCAAAAAGCGGAAAGGAGACGGAGCATCTAGGGAAATTTTGGAGTGGTTGTTCGCAAAAAGTATTAAAGGGCATAGAGATAGGCGGGTTTGCTATAGTAGATGTTGAAAACAATACAGCTTTTTCTTTAGAGGCTGTTCAAACGCCATCGACAAGGGAACTTAAGGCCGAAGAGAAAACTTTGGTAAAACATTATGTTTCCTTGGTAATTGAAAGAAAAGAAGTATTGGTTTCTTTCTCACGGTATTTAGCGGTTGATGGGTATTTTGCAAAGAAAGAATTTATAAATCCCATCATAAATCAAACCGAATTGCAAGTTATAAGCAAAATGCGAGCTGATGCAAATCTGTACTATATCTATAGAGGTGAATCAACTGGTTTGCGTGGTAGACCAAAAACATTGGATGGTAAAATAAAAATGCAACAAATAGATAAACGACGTATCAAATGCTGTTATCAAGACGATGAAAGAAAAATTTACGAAGGCATTGTGTACAGTAAATCATTAAAGCGAAAAATAAAGTTGGCCTATGTTGAACAAAACGATGGATCATATGCTGTATTATTTTCAACTGATTTGAATTTGGATGGGCAAACAATATATGTGTATTACAAAAGCAGATACCAAATTGAATTTTTGTTCAGAGATGCAAAACAGTTTACTGGGTTAACACAATGTCAGGCTCGAAGTGAAAGCAAAATGCATTTTCACTTTAATGCATCTTTAACAACTATTTCAATTGCCAAAGCAGTTTACTTTTTAAAGGATCGAAAAGCGATCAGTGAATCATTTTCCATGAGTGATGTAAAAACGTTACATCTCAATAAAATCATGGCAGATAGAATTTTTGCAAACTTAGAAATTGACCTGAGTTGTAAAAAAATGCGAAAGGTTTATCTCGATGCCTTATGGCTAGGGAAAATTGCTTGTTGAAAAATTAACGAACTATTGTTAAAAGATAAGTTCAAACAATTAGGTTTGACACTTCTTGACTATGCTGACTGACAACAAAAAATTAATATGGAGTCCTTGATCGCGCTCGTCACCGCGCTCGGGCGCGTCTCCTGACACGTTTGCAATCAAAATAAAAAATGTTCCACCCCTCAAAAAAGTGGAACATTTTTTATTCCTTATAATTTTCCTGTGGCAGCTTTTTTTCAAAAGTTTTCTTCACTTTGGAAAAGTTTCTGGCTAACTGCCAGTAATGGGAACTCAGCCCTTCAAACTCCTTTTATTTCTTCGTCAAATATTTCTTCAGCGAATCCGGCACTTTCTGATACATGGCAGCATCAAGAACATTTATCACCGTTTGCCCGCTTTGCTGCATGATCTTCCCACCTTTTTCAGGCGAGAGTAAATAGGCAGCAAATTTCATCGCAGCTTCCTTGTTCGGCGCATTGTCCAAAATACTGAATGCATAAACCATGGGTTCACCTTTCATCACTTGTTTTTCGCCCTTTTTCTTTCCTGCAATTTCAGTTTTTGCTGTTGAATAAAAATCTGAATACTCCGGTGTTTTTAGATTTATTTTATCCGGCAAGGTTACATATTCCAGCTTATGTTGAATTGCAACCGAACGGTAAATGATCACATAATCCAGGCTTTCTGATTCAAGCAAAGCCAGCAGATCCACTTCTTTGGGCCGGATATTTTGCTGATCTTTCGCAAGCAGTTTTTCTGCTGCACCCTTGGTCTTGTAATACTTTTCAGCCAACTGAAACATTTGAACGACCCGGTATCCGCATGGATCTGAATCAGGATCGGACCTGCCGAAAGAAACATCCTTACTGAGCAATATATCCTGCCAGTTTAATGAATCAATTTTATCCGCCATTCTTGATTTCTTAGTGTAGGCGATACACATTTCGTTGGTGGCAAAATTGACGTACCAGTTCGTGAATTTAGGAATCAGCAAATCTCTGATCACAGTATAGTCTGACGAAGCGATGATGTCGCAGGGTTTGTTCAGATCAGTTATTTTTTTTGCACATTCTCTGCTGCCTGCTGATTCGAGCAAGACTTTTATGCCGGGGTTTTCCTTCATAAAGCCATCAGCTATCAGTTTAAAAGGAACAGCAAGACTGCCTGCATGAAACACGATAATATTGCTTTCGGATTTTTTATTCGTTGAGGAATTACATCCCCCAATTATGATAAGACCTGCCATTGCAGTTATTGCTAATATTTTTTTCACGCTTTGAACAATTTAAGGTTATAATTAAACGATATGCTAAATGTTGCATAAGGATGCAATATTAAAACTTTTTTAAGGAAGCAAAAAGCGCTTCACGCAAATTGCAGGATTATTTTATCAACAATCTCCGCTCCCTGTTTTTTTAATGTAAATTTGCACCAATAGCAATTAACAATTTTGATCAACAAAGAAACCATACAAAGTATCATAGAAACCGCCCGCATTGAGGAAGTGGTTGGTGAATTTGTGGTGCTGAAAAAAAGAGGCGTAAACCTTCTTGGTTTATGTCCTTTTCATACCGAAAAAACTCCTTCATTCACTGTCTCTGCTTCCAAAGGAATTTACAAATGTTTTGGTTGCGGAAAAGCCGGTAATTCGGTCAACTTCCTGATGGAGCATGAGCATCTGACCTATCCTGAAGCGCTGCGTTATCTTGCAAAAAAATATTTCATCGAGATAGAAGAAGAACATGAAACTCCCGAGCAACTGCTTGCCCAAAGCGAGAAGGAAAGCCTGCTGCATGTGACTGCTTTTGCACAGACGTTTTTCACAAAGACACTGCTCGAAAGCGACGAAGGGAAAGCCATAGGATTAAGCTATTTCAGGGAAAGAGGATTCGATGATAAGACAATTGAGAAATTTCAGCTTGGCTATAGTCCGGAACAATGGGATGGGCTTACAAAATCTGCCATAGAAAACGGATATAAATTAGAATACCTTGTCACAACCGGACTAACCATCTCCAAGGATGAACGCAATTACGACCGCTTCCGCAGTCGCGTGATGTTTCCTATTCATAACCTTACTGGACGTGTGATCGGTTTTGGTGGCAGAACACTTTCAACAGATAAAACAAAACCAAAGTATGTCAACTCTCCCGAGTCGGAAATTTATCATAAAAGCAATGTCCTTTACGGATTGAGTTTTGCAAAGACTGCAATTATTGCACATGATAATTGTTGTCTTGTGGAAGGATATACCGATGTTATTTCCCTGCACATGTCGGGGATTGAAAATGTGGTTGCATCATCCGGCACTTCTCTCACTGTTGATCAGATCAAGCTTATCAGGCGCTACACACCCAACATAACCATTCTTTATGATGGCGATATCGCCGGTATCAAGGCTTCCTTCCGTGGAATTGACATGATACTTGAAGAAGGTATGAATGTGAAGATCGTTCTTTTTCCTGACGGAGAAGACCCCGATTCTTATGCCCGCAAACACCGTCCTGCAGAAGTGCGCGATTTTATTCAGGACAATGCAGTTGATTTTATCGCATTTAAGACGAATCTTCTTGTTGGTGAAACGGCAAATGATCCGATAAAAAAAGCCAACCTTATCAAGGAGATCGTTGGGACTATTTCGCTTATTCCTGATGCTATCATCCGCTCTGTATTTACGCGTGAATGCAGCGCTACAATGAAGATTCCTGAGCAAACACTGATCAACGAGCTGAATAAACTTCGCAGAAAAAAATCATTGCAGAAATCTTCTGCGGTTGCGGAGGAACAGGAAATACCTGAACCAACCGAATACATTGCGGAACAACAATTGGTAACTGATGACACAAGTACAGAAAGCCAGGAAAAAGAATTGTTGCGATTCCTTTTGAATTACGGTTCCCAGATGATTGAAATGGATACTTTGGATGAGGATGGTGAAAAATTAAAAGTCAATATTACGCTCGCTTTTTTTATCCTTGAAGAATTATCAAGGGATAAAATGAGTTTTCAGAATGAAGTTTATCAGTCGGTGCTTGAAGAATACAAGGAGTTATCTAAAAAAGATATCACACCCGACATGCAATATTTCGTCAACCATACTGACCCGGTGAAAAGTGCTGCTGTCATTGAATTATTGTTTAATCCTTATGAACTTAGCGACAACTGGCATTTAAAACATAAAATCAATGTCACCAAAGAAGATGAAAAACTGAAAGAGTCTGCAATTTCGTATGTGTATGGATTGAAGTTGCGAAAAGTTGATAAGATGATCTCAGAGAATATGGATGAAATTAAAAAAGCAACATCGGAAGAAGAGCAGATCAAATTGCAGCAGAAACATAAATCACTGATGGAGGCAAAGAAAATTTTTGCTGAAAAGCTAACCAGAACAATGACACGTTAAATTTCTTTTTGAATTTTGGGGTTGATTTCTTCAGTTAAATGTCTTACTTTTGTTTTCACAAAGAAGGGGAATATAAAATGATAAAGAATGTAGGAACAATTGACAGGTTTTCGCGTATTTTTCTTGCGATATTATTTGCCGTACTTATACTTGCCGGTGTTGTAAAAGGTGTAGGTTTGGTGGTGATGGCGGTATTTGGTTTTTATTTTCTTCTCACCGGTATTGTGGGTTTTTGCGCTCTCTATTCCCTTGTTGGCATTCAAACCTTGCGCAGGAAAGCTGGTATTGATTTTTAAGAAATTCTTTTGACCATTGACTATTGACGAATGTCTCATGACTATTGACCATTTGTGTCATTTTTGTTTTCTTTTCTTCTTAAAAAACTCCTTTAAAATATCCGCACATTCTTTTTCCAGCAACCCTCCGACGATTTCTGTTGAAGGGTGTAAAATATTTGAAGCATATTTTGAAAAGCCTCTTTTTTCATCTTTAGCGCCATATACTATTTTGCTTATCTGTGTCCAGAATGATGCCCCTGCGCACATCACGCATGGTTCGATGGTGACGTATAGGGTACATTCAGCAAGATATTTTCCTCCAATGTGATTTGCAGCAGCAGTGAAAGCCTGCATTTCGGCATGAGCAGTAACATCATTCAGACGTTCAGTGAAATTGTGCGCCCTTGCAATGATCCTGTTGCGGCAAACGATCACAGCGCCTATCGGAACCTCATCAGCAGCAAGAGCTTTCTGCGCTTCTTTCAGCGCTTCCTTCATGTAGGTCTCGTCAGAATAAATTGTCAGCATTTAGAAAAGTAATGTTATTTGAAAAAACAACTCCTATTTATTATTTCATCGAAATACGAAAAAAGATACGAATTTACGAAGTACGAAACAGTCAACGCTTTCGTAATTCGTATGTTCGTAATCCCGAAATTTCGCATACGCGTCAAGCTAAGAGTAGGAAATTCGGGGAAATAGTCACGTAGTGACGGTATATTGGTAGAAAAAAATATCAGGCTCAAACTGAAGTCACGTAGTGACGATATAATAAAACGTGATCAGTTCGATGATATTATATTATTCAAAATGATGTCGTACCTACGGCACTTTTGTTTTCCCATATTTGATTTTCTACCAATATACAGTCCTTACAGGACTTTCTCCCGGAAAAATGATTCCTTGGCTTGACGCCAAATCGAAATTTCGGGACGTACTTCGATGCAATAATATTAAAAAGATATTGTTTTAAACTTTTTTGTAATTAAAATGATTGATTTACTTTCGAGGATATTTCAAGCACTTTTTGATATTCTGCCGGAGTAAGATCGTTGTAAAAATAATTTACAGGATTAATTCTTGCGCCGCTTTTCCATACTTCATAATGCAGGTGGGGAGCTGTTGACATTCCTGTGCTGCCAATATAACCAATAAGCTGTCCGCGTTTCACAACAGCGCCTTCGCTCACTACTCTGCGGCTCATGTGACCATACAAAGTCTCGTAACCATACCCATGATTGATGACCACGCAGATCCCATAACCGGTGAGATAATTTCCCGGAGGTGATTGAACCACTCCATCACCTGTAGCAAAAATAGGCGTACCACGGGGTGCAATAAAGTCAATACCGGGATGCATCTGCAATGTTTTATAAATAGGGTGCAGGCGATAACCAAAGCCCGAGCCAATTTTTAAAGCACCACCTTTAATTGGAACAATAGCCGGAATACATGCCATCATCTTGGTTTTATCTTTCGCCAGTGCAAGTACATCATCATACGACTTCGACTGTACATAAAGTTCGCGCGAGAGAATGTCAAGTTTTTTGGTAGTGGATTCAATAAGTTTTGAATTGTCATAACCGTCAAGTTTGGCGTAGCGGTCAGCCCCTCCAAAACCGGCATGACGTACGGAACTGGGTATGGGTTCAGCTTCAAAAACCACACGATAAATATTGTCATCCCTGTTCTCCATATCTTTCACCACAAGGTCCAGCTTGTCCATACGTTCGTTCAGAATTTCATACTGTAGTTTGTATTGATCAATTTCTCTTTGCAGCATTTTTTCTTTAGGAGAGTTAAGGAAATTATAGGCGATTAGCAACACCACAGTAGCAAATACCAATCCCGCTGCTGCTATATAAAGGAACTTTTTAAACTTTTCCTTTATTGAAACCTTTACTTTTTCAAAGGTCAGCGACTTGGTGTTGAAATGGTACTGATGCTTTTTCCTTCTTTTAAACATTTTTGATGTTTACTCTATTGATATACTGAACAACGAAAAGTATCAAATTGAGCATTCTTTTAAACAAATGAAAAAAAACACCCTCGATAAACTGCCTGTGTTCAGTGGAATTTTTACGTGCCTAAGTGCAAAACTACCAAAATAATCTAACTTTGCAGAGGTCATACTCTAAAAAAATGTTAACGAAATAGCCTTGAAAATGAATGCTGCCGACATAAGAAAAACCTTTACAACCTTCTTTGCACAGAAAAATCACACCATTGTACCATCAGCGCCAATGGTTGTAAAAAACGATCCGACTTTGATGTTCACCAATGCCGGCATGAACCAGTTCAAGGATATTTTCCTTGGCAATTCTGCTGCAAAACACCTGCGTGTAGCTGATTCGCAGAAATGCCTTCGTGTGTCCGGTAAGCACAACGACCTTGAAGAAGTGGGTCATGATACGTATCATCACACCATGTTTGAGATGCTCGGCAACTGGTCGTTTGGCGATTATTTTAAAAAAGAAGCAATAGAATGGGCATGGGAACTGCTGACAGACATTTATAAAATTGACAAAAGCAGGATGTATGTGACAGTGTTCGAAGGCAACGAGGCTGATGGAATACCGGCAGATACTGAGGCTTTAAATTTTTGGAAAAACCTTGTTCCTGAAGACCGCATTCTCTTTGGTTCTAAAAAAGACAATTTCTGGGAAATGGGCGATACCGGTCCTTGTGGTCCCTGTTCCGAAATTCATGTTGACATTCGTGATGATGCTGACAGAAAAAAGATAGATGGTAAAACCCTTGTAAATAAAAGCGATCCTCATGTTATTGAAATATGGAACCTTGTTTTCATTGAATTTAACCGTCTTTCAGATGGCCACCTTTCTTCGTTACCAGCTAAACATGTTGATACCGGCATGGGATTCGAAAGACTTTGCATGATCATACAAGGCAAGAAATCTAATTACGACACGGATGTTTTCCAACCTATTATCACTGAAATTGCACAAATGGCAGGGAAAAAATACGGCGAAGAAACCAAAGCCGATATTGCCATGCGTGTTGTTGCCGATCATCTTCGCGCTGTAAGTTTTGCCATTGCTGATGGGCAGCTTCCATCAAACAACAAAGCAGGATACGTCATACGCCGCATTCTGCGAAGGGCTGTTCGTTACGGATATACTTTCCTTGGTTTCAAAGAACCCTTCATGCATGAGCTTGTGAAGGTGCTTGTGAACCAAATGGGCAGCTTCTTTCCCGAAATTCAGTCACAGCAGGAGTTGATAAGGAAAGTGATCGCTGAAGAAGAGATTGCCTTTTTGCGCACACTGGCAATAGGTATTCAGCGTTTTGAAAACTATGTACAACTCAATAGTGAAAAGAAAATAATTGATGGAGTTTTTGCATTCGAACTTTTCGACACTTTCGGATTTCCTTTCGACCTTACACAACTGATGGCAAAAGAGCAGGGGTGGGATGTTGATTCGGATGGCTTCAATAAAAAAATGGAAGAACAGAAAGCCCGTTCGCGCAATGCTGCTACTATAGATACCGAAGATTGGATTGAACTGAAACCTATAGAAAATACTGAATTCGTGGGCTATGATTCTTTGAAAACTGAAGTTGAAATTTTAAAATACCGCAAGATTAAAACCAAGGACAAAGAATTCTTTCAACTTGTGTTTGACAAAACTCCTTTCTATGCTGAATCAGGCGGACAGGTTGGCGACCGCGGTTATCTCGAAGCAAACGGAGAGAAAATTTCTGTTGAGGATACGAAAAAAGAAAACAACCTCACCATTCATATTACCAAAAAACTACCGGCAGATATTTCAGCTACTTTTATTGCCATCGTTGATAAGAAAAAAAGAAGTCAGACTGAGAACAACCACTCTGCCACGCATCTTCTTCATTCTGCACTGAAGCAGGTATTGGGAACGCATGTGGAGCAAAAAGGTTCGCTGGTGGATGATGAAAGATTGCGTTTTGACTTCGCTCATTTTTCAAAAATGACAGCCGATGAAATTGCACGGGTAGAAGCAATCGTGAATGAAAAAATACGCGAAAATATTATGGGCGAAGACCTGCGCAATGTGCCCATGGCCGAAGCAAAGACAATGGGCGCTGTGGCACTCTTTGGTGAAAAATACGGAGACCAGGTGCGCATTATTACTTTCGACAGGAATTATTCTATGGAACTTTGTGGAGGTACGCATGTGAAAGCAACAGGGCAAATCGGAATGTTTAAGATCATTTCCGAAAGCGCCATTGCAGCCGGCATCCGCAGGGTAGAAGCAATCACCGGACTGAAAGCTGAAGAATATATGAACAGCCAGTTTGAATTAATTGCACAGGTGCGCGAAGCTTTAAAGAACCCCAAAGACATTGTGAAAAGTCTTACCCAGCTTCTCGATCAGAACAATGCACTTCAAAAACAGATTGAAGAGTTCATGAAAGAGAAAGCGCTTGGTTTGAAAGACGAACTGAAAGCGAAAGTAAAAAATATCAATGGCATCAACTTCCTTGCAGAGAAGATCGGTCTTGATGCTTCAGGAGCAAAAGATCTTGCCTATGCTTTGAAAAACGACATCGAAAACCTGTTTCTTGTCCTTGCTTATGAATGTGAAGGCAAACCCGGCATTGCAGTGATGATCTCAGAAAATCTTGTTGCTGAAAAAGGAATGGATGCAAGCAAAATAGTTCGTGAACTTGCCAAAGAAATTCAGGGTGGCGGAGGCGGACAGCCTTTCTTTGCCACAGCAGGAGGAAAGAAGGTTGAGGGAATTGAGAAAGCGCTGGAGAGGGCGGGGGAGTTTTTGAAATAGAAAATAGTTAATAGCAAATAGAAGATAGAAAAGATAAGAGGCTTTGGGTTTGAGAAAATTTACCACAATAGGCACAGTTGGTAAATGGTAAAACACATAGTTTCGAAAATACGGTGTTATGAATACTGAGTGAAACATAGTTTTCAATATTGCTAAGTGATGAAAGGAAAAATAATTACTGTAAAACGGGGAGGTAATAAAAAAAGAGACTCTATACATTTTTCAATTTTCACTAGCCTTTCTGCATTTTTCGCTCTGTTCAATTATCTTTTTAATTATATTAATACCTTTCCTAAAATCATGCTATTCAGTATGCCAAGTTATTCCAACCGTTAGTATGATAATGTTAAAGGCTAACTTTATAAAGTTAACGAGTGACTTTACAAAGTTAACGTGTAACGTTATCAAGTTAACGTGTGACTTTATAAAGTTAAAGGTTAACGTTATCATGTCAACGTGTGACTTTATAAAGTTAACGTGTAACATTACAAAGTTAACGTGAGACTTTATCATGTTACCCTTTAACCTTATCATGTCAGGCGTTGACTTTATAAAGTTAACGTGTAACATGATAAGGATAACGCGTAACCTTATCAGTTCAACCGTTAACATGATAAACCCAAATACAACCATCTTCACGCCAGCGTAAGTCATGAGGATGAGTAACACTGACATGATAAGGATGACTGCATCCATTAATGTCTTAAAGAATTTTCAGGCTTATTTAAAGGACGACAACCCATCTCTATGTGCTAAAGTAATAGTGTAACATTGGTAAGGTTAAAAGTTCGACTGTAATTGGTTACTAATGGTTGGGTTGCTTTTTTTCTCAACATTGCTTATTGCACTGTCGGGATTACGACTAATTTGTATTATGGATGCTTTGTGGGGATGCTTAGCAATCTTTACATTTTAAATTGGTCAAACTTATGTCAAAAGTCAATAGTTATAGATCAACTATTGGCACGCCTTGTAATTTCTCTTAAAATTTCTTTTTCATGCTGTCAAAAAATGAACAGGTTTATCCTGTTTTAGGTATAAATTTCCAATCTGAATTTATCAGGCACTTACCATTCTCCCATTTCCCCTTCAAACTATCAGCAGGAATAATAGTATTATCTTTATCAAGGAAGTTACCATGACTATCCTTTTTAATAATTTTCATTTTACCTGCTTTGATGGCATTAATGACTAAGGTTTGCAATTCTTTATCAGTGGCAGTTTTGTTGTCATTTTCCAATGCCGCTCCACCGATATTATTATAGAGATCCATATCGCTGCTTACTTTATCAGGATGTGTACCCTCTTCAAGCCGGTGTTTTTTGTAGTCAATGTGATTTCCTTTTTCATGAGCACGTCCAAGTCTGAGGGCTTTATGACGACCGAAATGTTTTGATAACAAAGCCATCCAGTAAGCATGACGAAAAGCATCCACCTGTCCACCGTTTTTGTCGCCGTCGAGAACCGTGGTCTTTGCAATGGAATCAGTTATTTTCAGCACATCCTGTGTTTTAATGAATGCCTTCTTTGCAATAAAAGGATGCCGCATCACCCAGCATTTTTCAGGACGACTTAATTTGAAAAAGCTTTTAAACACGGATGTCTTCTGTGCCTGAATGTGCGCTACATGCAGCAATAAAATAATCAAAACCGCTGATCTTTTAAGATAATTTTTCATCGCGAAACCACTAACCACTAACTACAAACAACAAACTACTAACAACTCTTTTTTCCAACATCAAATTTACACTATTATTTTAATTTTGAAGATAACTATTAATACCTTTGCAAATCAAAAATTGACTATGATCTACATAACACGCAGGGCGCTTTTCAATGCTGCTCACCGCCTGTTCAAACCGGAACTGAGCGATGAAGAGAACCTGATCATTTTTGGCAAATGCTCTAACCCCAATTGGCACGGGCATAACTATACTTTGTTCGTAACAGTGAAAGGCGAGATCAACCCTCAGACAGGTTTGCTCATTAACCTCACAGACCTGAATGCGCTGATAAAATCGGAAATAATTGACAAGATAGACCACAAGAATATCAATATCGAAGTTGATTTTATGAAAAACATTCTTGCCTCTACTGAAAATATTGCAATAAAAATATGGGAACAACTGGAAAAACCCATTAAAGAAATGGGAGCCGATCTTCATTGCATAAAGCTTATCGAGACAGAGAATAATTATGCGGAGTATTTCGGGAAGGGTAATAAGTATTAGTTATAAGGAAAAGGGGGCAGGGACAGTAGCAGTTGCAGTGGCAGTGGCAGAAAGCGGCTCAATAAATCATAGCACCTCAGCCCCTAACCTTGAACTTTAAACCTTAAACTTTGAACAAAACAACGAACAACTAACAACAAACAACTAACATTTTTTCCATGATAGATTTAAATAAAGAAATGGGACAAGAAAACACGATGGATGGTTATGAAAAAATAGATGTTTACAACGAAGAAATTCTGAATAAACTGTCTTTTCATTATAAAGAAATCTTAAAACTGATAGGGGAGGACCCTGAACGTGAAGGCTTGCTTAAGACCCCAATGAGAGTGTCGAAAGCATTGCAGTTTCTTACACATGGTTATGACCTGAATCCTGAAGAATTGCTTCGTTCAGCTATGTTCAAAGAGGATTACAAGCAGATGGTAGTGGTGAAAAATATTGAGATATATTCAATGTGCGAGCACCACATGCTTCCATTTATCGGAAAAGCGCATGTTGCTTATATTCCAAATGGTTATATCGTTGGATTAAGCAAAATTCCGCGCGTGGTTGATGCATTTGCCCGTCGTCTGCAGGTTCAGGAACGACTGACTACACAGATAAAAGAATGCATACACAATACGCTGAAGCCCCTCGGTGTTGCAGTGGTCATAGAAGCCGAACATTTGTGCATGCGCATGAGAGGGATACAAAAGCAAAACTCTGTTGCCACAACTTCCGACTTTGTAGGCGCTTTTTGCGTTGAAAAAACCAGGCAGGAATTCATCCATCTGATAAGCTCTAACCTGCATTGATATCAAATTATTTTGTACCTTTGCAGCATCAACTTTAAAAACAACTAGCTATGTTTAATTTCAATCAAAATCAAAACGACAATATGAATTTTGCAAACCAGAATTCACAGGATATCGCCATTCCAAGAACATTTATGGCATCGGTGTTTTCGTGGATGTTTTTTGCACTTGCCATCACTGCAATATTTGCTTACTATTTCAGCACAAATGTTGCATTTTTCAAGTCTTTATACGATGTTGATCCCGTCACCGGACGTGTAGGAATGTCGGGACTTGGATGGATAGTGATGTTATCACCTTTAGCCGTAGTTCTTATTATGTCTTTTGGGTTTAACAAACTTTCATCATCAATACTAACTCTGTTATTTGTGGGCTATTCATTCCTGATGGGGATGAGTCTGAGTTTTATTTTCTTTGCTTACACAACAGGATCTATTTTCCTCACTTTTGCAGTGACTGCAGGGACTTTCGGTGTGATGGCTTTGGTTGGTTATACTACAAACACCGACCTTACCAAGTTTGGTTCTATCATGATGATGGCCCTGGTAGGTATTATCATTGCCAGCCTGGTGAATATGTTCATGCACAGTTCTTCATTAGACTGGTTGATCAGTATTGCCGGAGTTCTTATTTTTACAGGACTTACCGCTTATGACGTTCAGAAATTAAAAAGAATAGCAGGCGGTGTGGAATATGGTACTGAACCCACCAAAAAGCTAGTCATCATGGGCGCTCTCAGGCTTTATCTAGATTTTATCAACCTCTTCCTGTTCCTTCTTCGTTTTATGGGAAACAGAAAGTAAAAGGGTTTGTGGTTTGTAGTTAGTGGTTAGTGGTTAGTGGTTAGTGGTTGGGGCAGTGAAAAACATTACTTAATAATTAGCCACAAGTCAAAAGACATTGGTCATTATGGGCTAATCACTAAGCCAGTCCTGAACTTTAAACCTTAATCTTTGAACACAACAACAAACGACTAACAACTAACAACTAACTTTTTCTATGAAAGCATATTTATTCCCCGGACAGGGTGCACAATTTGTAGGTATGGGCAAAGACCTTTATGAAAAATCTGCTCTGGCAAAAGATCTTTTTGAAAAGGCAAATGATATTCTTGGATTTCGCATCACTGACCTGATGTTTAACGGAACTGATGAGGACCTCAAACAGACCAAAGTTACCCAACCTGCTATTTTTCTTCATTCAGTAATACTGTCTAAAACCCTTGGGGATTCCTTTAAACCTGATATGGTTGCAGGACATTCATTGGGTGAATTTTCAGCATTGGTTGCAAATAAAGCTTTGTCATTTGAGGATGGACTGGTTTTAGTTTCAAAACGTGCGACTGCTATGCAGAAAGCCTGCGAAGCCAATCCTTCCACAATGGCTGCTATACTTAGCCTTGATGATAAAATCGTTGAAGAAATTTGTAAATCCATAACCGAGGAAGTGGTGGTTCCGGCAAATTACAATAGTCCAGGACAACTGGTTATTTCAGGCTCAATGAAAGGAATTGAAATAGCATGTGAAAAATTAAAGGCAGCAGGCGCAAAAAGAGCATTGCCTTTGAAAGTTGGAGGAGCATTTCATTCACCTTTGATGGAATCTGCAAGGGTTGAACTTGCAGCAGCGATCAATTCAACACATTTTGAAAAACCAATTTGTCCGATTTATCAGAATGTAATCGGACAAAGCGTTTTCAATCCTGATATCATCAAAGAAAACCTGATCTCACAGTTGACCTCTCCGGTTCGCTGGACTCAGATCATGCAAAACATGATTTCTGATGGCGCCACAACTTTTATTGAAGTAGGTCCCGGAACAGTTTTACAGGGACTCATTAAAAAGCTAAAACCGGAAGTTGAAGCTTACAGCGCAACATAAAAAATTCCAAATTCCAAGATCCAAATTCTAAATACAAGAAATGCCCAAAACGTTATTCGCTTTGGGCATTTCTTATTAATAGGTTTCTTCCTTTTCTCCTGGAATTTGGTTCTTTGAATTTGGAATTTGGAACTTTACGTCTTAGTTGATGTCAATGAAATAAGGTATCCTAGCCTGAACGCCTTTCTGTCTTTGCACATCAGGTACAAGATCAATAAAGCAGTCAGTAAAGCCTGCCACGCGAACCATCAGGTCGGAATATTTTTCAGGATTCTTTTGTGCATCTATGCACATTTTGGTTTCTTTTTCTGTTAGAGTTTGGGATTTTTTTGTTTCCTTAAAGGGAAATTTGTATTTTTGCAAAAAATAATAATAATGGAATACAAGTTTAACGTAGAATTTCTACCGGAAGCTATGAAGTTCATAGATATTATTCCAATAAAAGATAAGGAGAAAATTCTATACAATATTTGGAAGTCAAGAATTTTAATTGACCCGGAATTATTCAAAAAACTTACTGAAACAATATGGGAATTCAGAACTTTATTTAATGGTAAACATTATCGTTTGTTTGCTTTCTGGCATAAGAAAAATGGAATTGAAACTATCGTAATTTGTACGCATGGCATTATTAAAAAGAAAATTAAAACACCTGTAAAAGAAATTGAAAAAGCGGAAAAATTAAGAGACGATTATTTAAAAAATATTTGATATGACAACTAAAAACAACGTAAAAAAGACTTATACTCTTGAAGAGGTAACCGACAAATATATTGGCAAGAAAGGTAGTCCTGAACGCGAGAAATTTGAATACGAATTGAAAGTTGATATTATTGGCGAAATAATCAAACAAACCCGTATTGAAAGAAACATGACACAGGAACAACTCGGCGATTTAATAGGAGTGCAAAAAGCACAAATTTCAAAAATAGAAAACAACACCAAAGATGTTAGATTTTCAACAATACTTAGGGTGTTTGAAGCTCTTAAAGCTACAATAAACCTTTCAATTATTCTTGACAAACAACATAAATTTGAGATTGTTTAAAGCGGAAAATAACAATTCTTTCTATTCATCAAACTGTGTTCGTTCAATGATCTGCCTTTGCATATCTGATTCAGTTGTTTTGGATTTGTAGCTTCCGAAATTCCCGAAGCTTAGTGATGCATTGCATTCGGTTTTAACTTGGGATTTTTAATTACTACCCAAAAGTCGCAAACAAAAGTACAAAACTTTTTTATGACATTGTGAGCTAAAAATAGGATGATATTTTTAAGTTTAGGAGACTTTTGATAGTAGCCGAACACACC